>Ga0209541_10004882_pt1 | contig 23623 bp, 19 predicted proteins | sample RifCSPlowO2_01_FD_184027 | JGI IMG/M metagenome (GOLD analysis project Ga0209541, IMG submission 184027) | Groundwater microbial communities from Rifle, Colorado - Rifle CSP2_plank lowO2_0.1 (SPAdes) (version 2) | ecosystem: Environmental > Aquatic > Deep subsurface > Groundwater | place... | reverse complement strand
GTGAGGGTCTTAATTCGGGAGGCGGCCATTCTGGTGTGTTCAGACCTGCCTCCGTCCTCAACTTGATCAAAATCCCAGATAGCATCTGGGATTTTGATTTTAGGAGTTCTGCGTTGAAATCTATTTTTTGTCCAATTTTGACCTACCGGCCACGGGTCTTGAACCAAGTTTCTCTTAGTAATTACTGCTTAGGAGTAGGTGTGGGTAGATTTGGTCTTAGTTGTATCGACTGAGCGGTTACACTTCCATCTTGATTTGACGAACCGTTTACACTGACGGTTTTGCCAACAATCAGGTCGCCAGAATTACCGTCCGTAAACTTAGTAACTTCTGTAGACTCAGAATAAAATACAATTTTAGATCCGCCGTCAGGCATTTTTATTGTAATACTTTTGTCGTCTTTAGAAATTATTTCTCCGACGGTGAATCCGCCACCCATTCCGGCTCTTCCCTGGCCGGCTCCACCTCTAAATCCTGCGCCGGCATTAGCCGTAAATTGTTGGCGCTGTTCTGGTGTTAAATTGGTAAAATTACCTCTTCCACCTCGACCTTGGACATATTTCATTCCTCCATAAAATGCTCCGCTACCGACTACGACTGCAACTATTGCAGCAACTGTCATTAATTTTTTCATATGATTATTCATAACGCAGAGCTTCTATGGGATTGAGCTTGGATGCCCTGCGTGCAGGGTAATAGCCAAACACTATCCCGATAGCAGCCGATACGCCGAATGCTAAAAGAATTGATGACAAAGAAACCGATGTCGCTATTCCTCCAAAACTGGAAACTAAAAAGCTGACCGTCCAGCCGAACACGATTCCTATCAGGCCTCCCATAAATGTAAGCAATACAGCCTCGGATAAAAATTGTCTATTTATATCTTTCCTCTTGGCTCCGATGGCTTTACGAAGGCCTATTTCTCTCGTTCGTTCAGTAACTGTCGTCAACATCATATTCATAATTCCAATGCCACCCACTATGAGAGATATTCCAGCAACTGCTGCCAGAAGTATCGTAAACGTATCCGTAACTGATGAAGCCGTAGCAACAATGTCAGCTTGGTTTAAGGTGCTGAAATCGGCAAGTTCAGGGTTCGATATGTTGTGCTTGTCTAATAGCAAGGCAGTAATCTGCGCTTGCAAGTCTGTCATTGATCCTTGATCAACTGCTTGTACGCCGATTGAGCTTACATAATTATTTCCTGACAAAAATCTTTGAGCGGTTGTTATCGGAATAAAGACCATATCATCTTGGTTGCTAAAACCACTCCCGCCTTTTGCTTGTGTAACTCCGATCACTTTAAAATTAGTCCCCCTTATGCGAATAGTTTGCCCCACCGGATCAGCTCCCTCACCAAAAAGATCATCTCTGGTTGTAGGACCCAAGACAGCTACCTTGTTTAAGGTGCGTAGATTTTGGTCACTGACAAATGATCCAAGCTCTATTTGCAAGTTTCTTACGGTAGGATATGTCGGAGTCGTTCCTAATACTTGTGTATTAGTGTTTGTTCCTCTAGCGGTTACTTGGTACCTGCCCGACAATTCTGGTGCAACCGCCTGAGCAGTCGGTATTTCTTCTTTGATTGAATCTGCATCTTCTAGGGTGAGTGATTGAGCACTGCCACGACCAGAGCTTATTCCGCCGCCCCCAAAACCTCTCTGTGCTCCTGGCATAACGATGATAAGATTTGACCCTAAAGATTGGATGCTTGCCTCAATAGTTCCTTTGGCGCCTTGGCCGATTGATACCATAGCAATGACGGAGCCAATGCCAATAATAATACCCAGAATAGTAAGACCTGAACGGGCTTTGTTAACTAATAAAGCAGAATACGTCTCTTCAAATAAGTCGGATATGATCATATTAATTTCCGTTTAATTTTATCTTTTTCTTGTTCAACTCATCCTCCACGATCACGCCATCTCTGATGGTTATAATGCGATCAGCGTGTTCGGCCACATAACGTTCGTGAGTTATGAGAATAATTGTTCTATTTTGTTTCTCGTTTAATTCCTGAAACGTGCTTAAAACAACTTCTCCAGTTTTTGTATCGAGATTGCCAGTTGGCTCATCGGCCAGAATTAAAGATGGATCGTTAACCAACGCTCGGGCAATGGCCACCCTCTGCATCTGACCGCCTGAAAGCTGATTGGAATGATGATGAAAATGGGATTCGCTCATCCCAGAATTTATCAAGGCTTTTATCGCCTTCGCCCTGCGCTCTTCCTTGGGAATATCGGCATAAACTAAAGGTAACATCACATTCCTTAAAACCGTGGCTCTCGGCAAAAGATTAAATGACTGGAATACGAACCCAAGTTTATCTTTTCTGATATCAGCAAGTTCATCATCTGAAAATTCCGAAACATCATGACCGCCTAGAATATATTCACCGCTTGTGGGCGTATCGAGTGCGCCGAGAATATGCATCAGAGTTGATTTACCTGAACCGGATGGGCCCATGATGGCGACAAACTCACCGTCTTTAATTTGGAATGAAACATCCTTTAAGGCATTAGTTTCAATATCGCCACTTTTATATGTTTTGGTTATATTATTGCACTGAATCATAATAATTATTAACGACTTTGAAATCCGCCAGTTCGAGCTCCACCAGCGCCAGTTGTTCTTCCTCCCACCGGAAACAGACTGTTGCCTTGTGTGGTCGTTTGAGTAGCAGATGTAGCGGTTACCGTTCTGGTTATAACAACATCTCCTTCCTGAAGCCCGCCTACCACTTCCGTAAATGAATCATTGGCTACTCCGATTTCAACCGTTTTCTGTTGAGGCGGTACATCCAAAGCGATACCTGTGCTATTTGCGGCATTAGCAAGTAGTTGATTGGCGTTAGGCACATTTCCGGGGACCTCAACATAGTTCGTATTACCTGCAAATTTGATGGCTGAGTTAGGAATCATAAGAACATTTTGTTTGGCATCAGTAATTACGGCCGCAGATACCGACATACCGGGCTTGATTTTCTCATCTTGAGTATCAAATCCGATAACAACGCTATAAGTTACCACGCCCTGACTTACCGTACCGAGAGAATCAACTTCCAGTATTTCTCCAGTAATAGTCAGGCCTTCAACTGCGTCAAAAGTAAGGGTGGTTTTCTGACCGACTTTCACTTGGGCTATGTCAACCTCGTTCAAAGAAATTCCGGCGATACGCTGTTTGGTTATAATAGTAGCGACAGCCGTTCCGCCCGATGCGGAATCTCCTCTTTTTACGTTCACCTTAGCAACAACTCCGGCAAACGGCGCTCGAACATAGAAGTTGGCCAAATTATCTTGAGCGTCTTGCAAAGTTGCTTCACGTTGCTTGATTGTATTTTCTTGGGCTACGATATCCAATGGATTAAATTGCTGATTATATTCAAGAGTTTGCTTGCTATTGGCTAAAGACTGCTGGCTGTTACGAATTGAGTTTTGAATATTTAATAAACTGGAGATATTGCTGTTAAGCTGTCCGACATATTTAGCTACATTTGCCTGATATCCCGTTATAGCAGTTGGGATTGACCTATTGGGTTGGTAAGTGTGGACATTATCTACAACATTATCCAAAAGGTTTTGTTCGCTTTTTACGGCTTGGGACATTAATCTGGCGGTTTCCAGCGTTTGATCAACTAACTTCTCTATTTCTTCTCTGCTTGAACTGCGGCTTATATTTTTAAAGTCATTGGAGTTTTTATTATATGCATCTCTGGCAATCCTGTAATCGTTCTCGGCACTATGAATGAAAATTGCAAAATTGGAGGTATAATAAGTTTCCGCTAAGTTTTGATATGCCCCGGTATTCGTCTGCCCCGCTGATCCGACGGTTGCGTCGTATAAAACGGCGCGGGTTCCATCAATAATACTCGGCAACTCAAGGAAGGCGTTCGATATAGTATTGAAAGCGTCTTCATAGGTTTTAGTTAAATTGGTTTCCGACGTTGCGATATCATTTTGAAGCTTGGGTAAATCATTGTTTTGATTCAACTGCATTTTTTGCAATTGAACCTTGGCGCTTTCCAAATTTATCTGAGCATCTCGGACCGCTTTTTGAGCATCTTTAGAATCAAGTTGGGCGAGAAGAGTGCCGGCTCTAACTTCCTGACCGTTCTTGACCCCCACGTAAATGACATCCCCGGATACCTTGGGTTTTACATCTACCTGATCTGAAACAGAAACCTGCCCACTGCCAGTTATCGAGGTTACAATCGTACCTTTTTCGACAGCCGCAAATACATACTTTACTTGCGTAGCTCCACCGCCTTTGAAAGTAAAATAGGAACCGATTACTAATCCCAGAATTGCAAATCCGACTATAAACTTGTGCTTTAAAATTGTGCTTAAGATTTTAGTAAACATATTATTATCTGCGAATCATCGGTGATGGAAATGGCATCACTCGAATAAACTTCGCTATTACCTGCCCAGAGTCGTTTGGTTCACCTATTACGACAATCGGTTCATCGATATTTAAGTCTTTCAACTGAATAATGTCCTTGAAACGCCTAATTTCAGTGTCGTCACTTATTTTAATTATCTGTTCAACGCCATCTTTACCTCTTACCGCCAATTCAGAATCTTTAACCTCAATAATCTGCCCGAAAGTCCCATGAGCCCCGATAAAATCTTTGCCCATGAAATCCTGAGAGAAGTTCCTTAAAAATCCGCCCCTGGGACCTCCGAAATTACGATGATAATTTTCTCCCCACGCATATGAGAATTTTGCTTTTCTATAACCTACCGCAACGCCCATACTGAAAGTCCCCATCAGTATGGCGAGCCCAAAGAGAACCGCCATGAGAACGGCTACTTTTTTTGATTTTAGAAATTCCAATATTTTATTTGTGTCCATATTTTTGTTTATTTATTGATTTTATGACTATAAAAAATCTTTCGACCGCAAATGCAGCCAACCTGATAAAAAGAATAAAGAATGCCACTGATAAGAATAAGATCATACCCGTAATTCCAGGCATTGATTCAAAGGCGGCAAATGTGAAACTGTGCCAATATTTGATAACTACGCCGGGATCGGAAAATATAAGAGAAACAAATGGCCCAAAACTAGATTCTGCCAAAACGTGTTTTACCCCAATGAAAGCAAATACGGAAAGAATAAGAAATATGGATAGCAAAGCGGTAAAAAACTTCAGATTTCCCTTAACAAGGACTAGCTCTTTTTCCAACCCCAAACGCTTGATAATGCGCGAGAAAAGGCCCCGGGGAGGTGTCACCGAAGCCTCATATTCAAAAGGTTTTTCCTGATTATCTCGCATATATACTAATACGGACAAAGGATGCATTTTGGTGCATCCTTTGTGTAAACTGAGATATCTTTTTAGATTTAGAGAAGCTCTTTTAGCAAAGCTAATCCGCGTCGATATCTACTTTTTATAGTATTTAAGGGTTCCCTGAGTTTAACGGCAATTTCTCTAAAACTTAAATCATCATTAGCACGTAGTTTGATTACAGAATTATAGTTAATTGGTAATTTGGCTAATGCTAGCGCAAGTTCTTTTGATTGCTGTTGTGAGAATATTTGATCTAAAATTGATGTGGACTCGTCAGCTATAGAATTCTCGAAGCCCTCTTCTTGCAAAGCAGAAAATGGTATGGCCTTTTGTCTTCTAAGCTCATCTATGGCAGTTCGTTTGGCAATAGTAAAAATCCAAGTTCTAAAAGATTTGGTTTGGTCAAAGCTTTCAATATTCTTCCAAACTTTTACAAAAACTTCCTGAGTTATATCAGAAGCGTTATCCTGATTGCCAGTATACCTTTTTACAAAACCAAAAATAAGAAGCATGTACCTCTTTACTAATTCTTCCAAGGCCCTTTCGTCCTTTTTCAGATATTTTGCAACTAATTGTTGGTCGGTAAACACTGCTCCGCGGCCAGGACTCGAACCTGGAACCATCTCCTTACACATGATCCATAACTTTCGTAATGGGGTGGACTATCTCATATCCCCAAAGGGATCCGGGTATATAGTCTCTACACATTTATCACTTGCGTGAATTTAGCTCGGGATTACCATTTTAAAGGTTTCCCCGAATTAGCCCGGTTTTTCAATTCGCATTACTGCAAAAAGCTGCCTTACTCGACAGGGAGCCGCTCTACCATTGAGCTACCGCGGAATATTGTTTCCTTGGTAGCTACAATGTCAGAGCGGATGCTCTTCATAAACTCAGAGCTGAGCCGCTTTTTCAAAAAATTGCATCGTCGCTTATTTTTTGAAAACCTGGGTTTTCCTGTTAGAAAACCTGCCAAAAGCAAAGACATTTGCTTTTGGCCCATTTCGCTACCGCGGAATAAATTGTTAAAACTGCTTAACCGTGAGGCTTCGCGACCTTATGACCGTGGTTTCTGGAGATATTTGATTCAATAAAAACCCAATGCCTATAATATAACATTTTAAAAAAATTTAAAAGCGGCTGTGCCCAATCACTCGTTTGCGAGTAACGGAACATTGCCGCTTGAACAGAACGCTTTATGTTTACGGCTGTTTGGCCGGACTATTGCCAGTCAAATATTTGACCGCTTCCTGAAACTGCAAATCTCGTTCAGTCAAATCCTCGTAAGCCTTAAAATCGTTGGGTTGTCTAATCTCTATGTCCGACTTGACTCCCTCGCGAGAAATATCTCTATCATCCGGAAGATAATAACGGGCAATGGTAAGCCCCAAAATAAGTTTAGTATTTTCAACACTATCGTGGGGCATAATATCAAAATCTCTAACCTCCTGAACGGTTGCCTTGCCATAAGTTCTAATTCCAATAATTTTGGCCCGTTTATAATACTGCATATTGCCGGCAAAAATTTCTGAAGCGGAAGCGGAAAAGTTATTAATCAAAACGGTAATTTCAACGTCATTTTCCACAATATATTGATTAGGTTGCCGTTCGGTATAAACAACTCCCAGAATACCATTTCTATTTTTTTCGATTATAATCGGCTTTCTATCTTCCAGAAAAGAACTCAAAATATATTTAACCGATTTTACCAGACCGCCGGGATTGTTTCTTAAATCAATAATCAGCTTTTTGCTTCCGGCTGACTTTTGAAGAACTTCGTTAAGAAGCGCCGTCGCATCTTCACCAAAAGAATTTATCTTAATATAGGCAACGCTATCTGACAGATTTTTATATTCTACGCTAAACATGGTCACTTCTTTTCTGGTCATTATTAGAAGTTCGGGTTCTTGGCCGCTCTTTCTTCTTACTATTATAGAAACCTGAGTATTCTCTTTGCCCCTTATTAAATTTGCCACACCTTCAACGCCTAAACCAAAAACATTCTTATCATCAACTTGTAAAATTATGTCGCCCTCAACCATTTTGGCTTGTAGGGCCGGGGAATCTGGATAAACCTTTGTTACTACTATAAACCCATCTTCTTCGGTTATGCCTACACCAATTCCAAAAAATTTTTCATCGCCGCTGGTTGATTTTACAAATCTAGACGCTTCATCTCCGATGAGAAGATAGCCATATTGATCGAGACTGCGAATAGTTCCTTTCATGGCGAAGTTCAAAATTTCTTCGTAAGTCTTTTCATCTACATAGCTGTTCCTGATTTTAGTCATCACCCTAAAAAGGTCATAGAATTTATCAGTAAGTTCGGGGTGTTTTTCAATGAAATTAACAATAATTTCCTTTTTGTCTTCGGATGGTACGGGAAAATCTTCGAGTATCTGGCCGTAAGAAGAGGCGCTTGAGAACGCAAGAAATAAAGCAACTAAAAGGGCAGTGAGAGAAGGGGCACTCTTTCTTAACCTCATAAACGACTCCTTTTGTGAAAGTCCTTACCTTAGACCATATTATACCCCCTAGATAAGAATATGTCAAAAACCAGAAGCACCGTTTGAAACTTAACGGGATTGGCTAAAATTTTATTTATCTTGAATAATTTCTGTGCCAGCGAGAGGGGCTTTTTCGTAGGTGGCGATTACGGCCAAAACTTCGCACCGCTAGTTTTTGAGCCACAAATGCCTGGCCGCCATGTGAAGTTATCGGAATCTCCTTTCGAATAAGCCGTTCAATGTCCCTTACATCGCGCTGTTGATCGGGCATGGCAAATGATATTGCTTTGCCGTGCTCACCGGCTCTGCCGGTCCGGCCAATACGATGAACATAATCCTGGGTATTGTCTGGTAATTCAAAGTTTAATACCAATTCAATTCCCTCGACATCAATACCCCGAGCGGCAATATCAGTTGCAACAAGAATTCTGTATCTCCCGGATTTGAATCCAGTTAAAGCTTCTTTTCTTTGTCCAAGCGAACGATCCGAATGAATCTCGGCAACTTTATGGCCCATATCCCTAATGATCGCGCAAAGCTTTCTTGCGCCATGCCTGGTTCTTAAAAATATCAACACCGTTCCCGGATATTCATTAAGAATTTTATTTAAAAGCTGGATCCGCTCTTCTTTTTTCACCAAAAATATTTCCTGCTCGACAAGTTCCGCCGCAGTCCCAGACGGAGCAACCTCAACCCTAACCGGTGAGGTCATGTATGTTGAAGCAATTCTTGTTATTTCTGGTGGCATAGTTGCGGAAAATAGCATCATCTGACGGCCGGAAGGTACGAGATTTAATATTTTTCTGATTTGAGGTTCAAAGCCGATATCCAACATTCGGTCAGCTTCATCGAGAACTACAATCCTAACTAAATCCAGTTTTAAATTACCCCGATCAATGTGATCAACCAGACGGCCCGGAGTAGCGATAATTATGTTGGGGCGACGACACAAGGCCATTAACTGTATTCTCATCGACTCCCCGCCTATAAGAATAGCAGTTGCCAGTCCAAGCGGACGACCGATCTTCTGAAGCATCTCATCGGCTTGTATTGCCAGCTCTCGGGTCGGCAAGATAACCAGACCGATGCCGTTTAATTTTCGAAGACGCTGGAGGAGGGGCAAGCCAAAAGCCAGGGTCTTGCCGGTTCCGGTTTGAGCGATTCCGACGATATCTTTTCCTTCTATGCCGGCTCCGATGGCCTGATGCTGGATAGGAGTCGGAATAACAAAATTATTTTGATCAAGAATTTTTAAGAATTCCGGAGCAATGCCAAGATTATAAAAATTATTTTCTTGTTTGTGCTGTATCATTTTTTAATATCATTCAAAATATCTTTCACTTTGTATAAAGTATCTTCATCGTGAATTGATAATTTAATTGCACTTTTATTTAATTTTTTTAAAACTGTTAATTTTTTCTTTAATTCCTTCTCGAATATCATATCGTATTTGCTCAAAAATAAATACTCTTTTTTTATGGCCAAATCTTTGCTATATTTTTTCAGTTCATTTTGGACAATTTTATAATCTCGGCTCACATTATCTGATTCAGCAGAGATTAAATGAAATAGTATCTTGGTCCTTTCAATATGCTGAAGAAACTTAATGCCAAGACCCTTACCCTCGGAAGCGCCCTCAATTAGTCCTGGGATATCAGCCAAAATCAATTCATAATAAACGCCCAGATTAGGTTCGAGAGTGGTAAAGGCATAATTGGCCACCTTGCTTTTAGCCGCAGTTAATTCGTTAAGAAGACTTGATTTACCGGCATTAGGAAGACCTATGAGGCCGACATCAGCAATAAGCTTAAGTTCTAATTTGACACTGAATCCTTGGCCCGGCTTACCCGGTCCGAATTGCTGGGGCCTGGTATTAGTCGAGGAACGATAATGAAAATTGCCCTTTCCACCATATCCGCCCTTGGCGCTTAAAAACCTCTCTTCCGTCTTTACTATTTCCCCTACTTCGTTGGTATCAAGATTGGTTATTACCGTTCCAACGGGAATTTTTAACACCACATCTTCACTGTCGGTTCCATCGACAAAGTCGCCTCGGCCATTGCCGCCGTTATCGGTCTTAACGTCTTTTTTATTTCTGAATTGGGAAAGCGCGCTTAAATCAGAAACTCCCTCAAAATAAATATCTCCGCCCTTCCCGCCGTTTCCACCCACCGGACCAAGAGCCATTTTGTTCCTATTGAACGCAACGGCACCCCTTCCGCCATTCCCAGCTTTTAATTTGATTGTTACATTATCAATTAACATATTAAAAATATTTATTCATACCGAAGAGCTTCCATGGGACTTTTCTTTGAAGCTTGGCGGGCCGGATATATTCCAAAAATAAATCCGATTACGGTGGAAACTCCGATTCCAAGCAACGCTCCGGATATGGGAGAAGAAAACGGAAAATTTATATCATAGAACCGATAAGCGATAACCGTGCCCAGATAACTGAACAATGAACCAAAAAATATTCCCAGAACACCTCCAATTCCGGTAAGCAGAACTGCCTCTACTAAAAACTGGCTTAATATATCACTATTTTTCGCGCCGAGAGCCTTGCGCAAACCTATTTCCTTAGTTCTTTCAGTAACTGAAACAAGCATTATATTCATAATTCCGACTCCGCCAACCACTAATGAGATCGCCGCAATTGAAGCTAATAAAAGAGTCAGAACTGAAGTGATTGTGCTTAAAGTAGCGGCTAAATCTTTCTGGGTCTGAATAAAAAAATCGTCTTTGTCCGGATCGGTAATATTGTGGGAATCACGCAGAGTCTGCTCGATATCCTTAACCGTACCCGCAACCGATGCCTCGTCTTTCGCCGTAATTGCAATCCGCTGAATATATTTATATCCTAAAATATATTGTTGGGCAGTGGTGTATGGTACAATCGCAACTTTATCAAAATCAACAAAAGGAGACTGGCCTTTTTCTTCCAACACGCCGATAACTCTGAAGGTTTTATCTTTCATCTTAACTTTCTGGCCGACTACATCGGAATTACCAAATAATTCTTCGGCGACTTTAGACCCCAAAACCACGACCTCTGCTTTCTGATAAACTTCATCGGCGCTAAAAAACTCGCCGTCTTTTGTTTCAAGGCCGTAAATTTCATCTATCCCCCCGCCGCCGCCTAAAAGAGTAGTGGAATAATTTTCGGCATCGAAAGAAACAGTTACCGGACCAAAAACGAAAGGCACAACTTTAACCGCACCAGGAACATTGGATTTTTTCGACAGGGCATCAACGTCTTTTTCTTTTAAGGAATCTGTCAGAAGGGCGCTTCCGCTTGCAAAACTCGCATCTTGTCTGCCGGGTATAACAAAGATATTATTCGGACCCAAGGTTTTTAGTTCTCCCAATATTAATTCTTCGGCGCTATTGCCCAATGATGTAACTAAGGTAATCGCCGTAATGCCGATGACAATGCCTAAAATAGTAAGAAAAGATCTTACTCTGTGGGTAGATAAGCCGGTTAACGACATTTTGAATATATCTTTGATGTTCATTTATTATTAAACTATTTGATTAAACCGTCTTCTTTAATTATTCTTCTGTCTTTTACAAGGACATCGGATTCAATTCTGCCATCCCGGACCTGAATTATCCGCTTAGCTGATTGGGCTACATATGATTCATGGGTAACGACAACGACAGTATGCCCCTTATCATTTAATTCTTGAAAAAAATCCAAAATTATTTCGCCCGATTTAGAATCAAGGTTTCCGGTTGGTTCATCGGCAAAAACTACCCTAGGATTATTAGCCAATGCCCTGGCCACAGCAACTCTCTGCTTTTGGCCTCCGGAAAGTTTTGAGGTTTTATAATTAATCCTGTCCTCAAGACCGACCAGTTTTATCATATCAAAAGCTATTTTATTTCTTTCCGGCTCATTATACCCTCCATATATAAGTGGAAGTTTTACATTCTCCAGAACCGAAAGACGTGGCAGAAGATTGAAGGCTTGAAAAACAAAACCCATCTTTTTATTTCTTATTTTAGCTAGTTCGTTGTCGGTATAATTATCAAGAAACTTGCCGTCTATCAGATACTGACCGGAAGTGGGTCGGTCCAAACAACCCAGAATTTGAAGAAGAGTTGACTTGCCGGATCCGGACGGACCCATAATCGCAACAAACTCACCTTCATCTATCTTGAGGCTTATATTATTCAAACCCACGGTTTCTATCTCGTTATCCCGATAGATCTTGGATAAATTTTTAATTTCTATAAGGGCCATAAGATTACTCGCGAATTATCGTATCTCCCTCATTAAGGCCCGAGATGACCTCGATTCTTCCGTCAGAACCTTTGAGACCAGTTTTAATTTCCACCTCAAAAGTAGATTGACCGTCTTTTTCTAAGATCGCCGTAAGATCTGCAAATCTTGTCTCAATAGATTTTTTATCTACAACCACTAAAGCATACTTTTTCCCGTTTCTTGAGATGACGTTTCTGCTGGGAATGTGGAGGACATCATTTTTCTGATCGGTTAAAATATCCGCATCAGCAGTCAGCCCGGATAAAATTCCTTCATCGGTAGAATCAAATTCAAGGGTTATTTTATAAGTAGCAATATTATCAACAATCCTGCCGGCCGGATCAATGTGCACTACTTTAGCCGTAAAAACTTTATCTCTGCCATAGGCATCAAGAGTAACCCGGGAAAAATCTCCGACAGATATTTTTGCTATATCCGCCTCCGATACGTTAGCCTCAATTTGAAACCTGGCATTACCCATCAATGAAACCAAAGTTTCATTAGACGAAATTATTTGGCCAGTTTTTACATCAATATTAGCCACCGTTCCGGAAAAGGAAGCGACTAAACTATATTTTGCAATTTGAGCTTGCACAAGAGCCAAAGATGACCTAGCTTGTTCCAGTTGGGATTTAGCGATTTCCGCTTCATAACCATCTCCGACAATAGCTTTTTTTCGGGTCGAAATTTCCGATATCTGGCCTAGAATTAAATCGATATTAGAATTTATCTTATCAATATCACCCGGCGTTACCACGGGTTCGTTTGTCAGCTCAAACTGCATCACCTCAAGAGCCTCCTTGCTTTTTAACAGTGTTCCTTTTACTTTCGATGCCAATAAATCAATATCAACATTATTCGGGTTTTTTTGAACCTCATCAATCTGAGATTTCAATCCTCCGGTCAAACCCATAAAATACCAGGCTTCGGTTCTGCCAAGATTGCTCTGGCCATAGATTAAATTTAGAACATCCTCTTTTTGCCTGGCCACTTCACCGGCTGATCCGGTATTAACATTAAAGTATTTATACTGGACCTCGGTAAAATCCACCATGGCATCAACAGCTAGTTTCAGTGACTTAACCAACGCATCTGCGGTAATACTGACATCGCCATCCGAATTATTTAAAGCGGCCTTAATTTGACTTAAGCGCAATTCAGCAGAAATAACATTAGCTTTTTCTCGACTCTCTTGGGCTATAAGTTCAGAATCATTAATTTTAATCAAAACTTTGCCAGCCGAGACTCTATCTCCGCTTTTCACGCCAACATAGATTACCCGTCCGCTTCGGTCAAAAGCCAAATCAACGGCTTGAGACGCCTTTACTCTTCCGGTTACGCTTACTTCCTGAATAACCGATCCCAATTCAACTTTAGCCGTTTCGGCCAAATCAATATCTTTATTTCTAAATGTCCAAAAAGAGATAGCTCCGACTGCTAATATCAAAAGAGTAGCCGTCTTTTTGCGGTTTTTTATAAACTCTGCCGGTCCAGAAAGTAATCTTATTAAAATAGCCATTTAACTTAATTATACCACACTTTTGCGATAATACAAGGAAAAAAGAAAAGGTCAAAATGGGCTGGATCTTCAAAGTTATATTGATGAGGGATTATTAATATCCTTTCAACTTTTCAACCTTATAATGCTGCCTGATCTTCTCCAGAGCTTTGGCCTCAATCTGACGAATACGCTCCCGAGTTACGGTAAAAACTTTACCCACCTCTTCAAGAGTATGAGTTACACCATCAGTTAAACCAAAACGCATATCGAGAATTTTCTGCTCGCGAGGAGTAAGATCATTGATGATCTCCTGAAGATGAACTTTGAGAATCTTTCTGGCCGTTGCCATCGAGGGCGTAATTGATTCTTCGTCGGGAATAAAACTTTCCAAAGCACTGTCTTCATCGTCCTGACCTATCGGCGCTTCAAGAGAAATGGTATCCTGGGAAATTTTCTGAATATAACGTATTTTATCAACCTCAACTCCCATTTCCGCGGCAGTTTCTTCGGATAAAGGCTCCCGACCAAGATCCTGAACCAACCTCCTTACAACCTGCTGGTACTTGTTGATTGTTTCAACCATATGGACTGGAATACGGATAGTTTTGCCCTGGTCGGCCAAAGCACGGGTGATTGCCTGACGGATCCACCAAGTGGCATAAGTCGAAAATTTATATCCTCTTTTATAGTCAAATTTTTCTACAGCCTTGAATAGGCCAATGTTGCCCTCCTGAATCAAATCGAGCAGGGTAAGGTTCGGGGAACGGCCTACGTATTTTTTAGCTATGGAAACTACCAGCCGAAGATTTGAAACAGCAAGTTTTTGACGAGCCGCTTCGTCGTTCTTCTCTATCTTTTTTGCCAACTCTACTTCTTCTTCGCTGGAAAGCAACGGATATTTGCCTATCTCCCGCAAATACATCTGAACCGAATCGGATGTCGAAGCTTCCTCCAGTTCAAGTTCAACTTTCTTTTTTTCTTCATACTCGCGGGCTTTATCTTCCTGAAAAACCTGGCCCGATTCAATGATATTTATATTGGACGACTCGAGACGATCATATAAACCCTCCAAGCCCTTAATATCGGCTTCAAGCCCCGGAAAAGTATTGATTATTTCTGTTTGAGTAACAAAGCCCCGATGCCGGCCTTTTTCTATCAATGTTAAAATTGCATCCTCGGTAATCGGAGTTTTTTTAGAAACCATCCTTGGTTTTTTGGTTTTTATTTTTTTTGCCTTTTTAGGTTTCGGGTTTCTTTTAACGGCTTTTTTTATTTTTTTTGTTTTTTTGTTTTTTTTCATGAAATGTTTAATTTTTTATTAAGTTCATTGACCTTGATTAGTAATGATTGCAGTTGTGACTTGTCCTCGGCCTGTTCCGTGGACTTTATATCAAATTCGAGATCGGCCAGCTCTGATTTAATTGATCTTTTCTCAAGCTCTTTTTTAATATTTAAAAAATCGGCCATTAACTGATCGTCGGTGAATTCTTTTAACGTTTCTTGGGCTTTTAAACTGGCAAATTCTAATTTCATTTTTGTGCTCTCATCAAAGCTATTTACAAAACTTTCAAATTTAAAATTTTGTAAATCGACGCTATCGCCAAGAGTCTTTATAACCAGGGTTATTTCGGGATTCATAAAGTTTGTTTTTAAATTTTTTATCTCTTTATAAAATAGGGCTGGTTTTTTAATAATCAGAGCGAGTAGGGCCTCTTCAAATATGTTCTCCTCCGTTGGTTTGGTAATTCCAGGTTGTTCAGGAGAATCATATTTATGACCGGCGTATAATTCTAAATCGTCTTTAGCCGTCAGAATATCGGATTCTATCGCATCTTCCCTGGTTCTTAAAATCGTAGCCAATTTTGATATCCAATGGGATTTTTCCACCTCGCTTGATATTCTTTTTATCAACGGACCGAGACTGGCTATAATCGCTTTCTTGCCGTCAACTGAAGTAAAATCAAGCTCTGACTTAAGCTTGTCAAAATAAAAATCAATTACCGGCTTTGACAACCGGACAAATTCCTGCCATTTCTGACCATGCTCATCCGGCAAACGGGCAAACTTTTTTACATAATCAGCCGGATCTTTGCAATCAGGATCATTGAGGTGGACTATTTTAACGTTTAAATTCTGGCTTAGAGCCAGTCCCAGTCCCCTCCTCGTTGCAACCAACCCGGCGGCATCAGTATCAAAACAAAAATCGAGATTATTCGTATATCTCTGCAAAAGCTGCAGATGACTTGGAGTAAGGGCCGTACCGGAGGTAGCGGCGACATTCTTAACTCCAGCTTGATAAGACATTATAGCATCCATATTACCTTCGACAAGTAGGCAACGATCCTCTCTGCGGACTTCAGCTTTGGCCATGTTGAAACCATAAAGAACACGGCTTTTATCGTAAATTAAAGTTTGGGGAGAGTTTATGTATTTACCGACATCGACTGGATGATTATCGCCAAAAACACGACCGGTAAATCCAATAATCTGATCGTTAATGTCGGTTATGGGAAACATTATCCTTGAACGAAAACGATCATACGTGCCAGAATTGTCATCTCTTTTTATGGTCATTCCCGAATTGACCATATCCTCATCTTTGAAACCACAATCGTGCAGAAACTGACCCAAATTATGCCAACCTTCCGGAGCAAATCCAAGACGAAAATCTTTGATTGTGCTTTCAATAAGTCCCCTTTCGGTTAAATATGCTTTTGCTTTCTTGCCCGCTTCCGAATGATGAAGCTGTTTTTCAAAAAATCTAGCCGACGTTTCGCAAATATCATAAAAAACTGTTTTAGCATCTTGCACAGCGGGGTTATAGGATTCAAGTTTAATACCGGCTTTTTGAGCAAGTATTCTTAAGGCTTCAGGAAATTCAACGCCCTCCATTTCTTTTACAAATCCGAAGATATCACCCCCCTTTTGACAGCCAAAACAATGCCAGATCTGCCTTTCCGGAGAAATATAGAAAGAAGGAGTTTTCTCATTATGAAAAGGGCAGCGGGCCTTGAAATTCATGCCAGCTTTTTGAACTTTAATATATCCGGAAATAATATCCACAACACTAAGACGATCTTTAATTTGTGAAACGTTGTCTGACATTTATGTCGGTATTTTACTATATTTAGAGCCGAAAAACAAATGCGGCTCTTTAACAACTCAAAGATTTTATGTTAAGATTCATTTTTCTAAAGTTCATTAAAAAGGAAAAACCATGTGCGGCATCATTGGCATGATTAATCAATCAAAACCGGCATCTCCCGATACCTATCTTGGCCTTATGGCTATGCAGCATCGAGGCAAAGAAGGAGCGGGGATCTGCACATCAATAGATAATAAATTACGCATAGAGAAGGGCGTGGGCGAATTACCCCAAGCATTTTGGCGTTATCAGTCTTATCCCCCGCTATCAATCAATCTGATCTTGCCGGGAACTTCCGCCATTGGTCAAGTCCGGTATTCAACAACCGGAACCAGAGATGAAGAAAATCTTCAGCCGATGATAGGAACTTTCCGAAACCAAGAATTTGCCATAGTCCATAATGGCAACTTAGTTAATACTAAAAGACTGGCCGAACAAACTAAAAGTGGATATCGAGCATCAGATACCAGAGTCATTGCAGATTTAATATCCCAATCAAAAGAATCAGATTTTGAAACAGCGGTAGTTGAAACAATTAAAATCCTGGAGGGGTCTTTTAATCTTATATTTCTTTTCGACGATAAACTAATAGTCGTTAAAGATAGGTTCGGTTTCCATCCTATGCAAATCGGCCAACGGGAATCTGATTACATTGTCGCTTCGGAAAGCTGTGCCCTTGATCTAGTTGGAGTCCGGTCATTAAAAAGAGATGTTCTACCCGGAGAAATAGCTGTAATCAGTAAAGATGGGATATCTATCAATCAATGGTGTGATAAAATATTTTTCAAATTTGATATTTTTGAATATATATACTTTCTAAGACCGGATAGTATTATTCACGGGGTAGAAGCGGGCCAAAGCCGCTATTGGATGGGTTATGCGGCGGCTGAAAAATGCAATTTTGAAGCAGACATAGTAGTACCGATCTCCGATTCCGGCAATGAAGCTGCTCTTGGATTTTTTGAAAGCATGCAAAAAATAAACCCGAAAATAAAATTCAGACCCTATGCCCTCTTCCGCCCCCATATCGTAAGCCGGACATTTATTGAACCGATCCATGAAAAAAGAATTAAAGCTCTTAACTTTAAATTCAATCCCCGACCGGAGCAGCTTGCCGGAAAAAACATAATCTTATTGGATGATTCAATCGTCCGCGATCATACGGCCAAAACAACAATAAAATTATGCCGCCAGGCAGGCGCAAAAAAAGTATTCTTCGTAAGTGTTTCTCCAATGTACAGTTATCCCGACTTCTATGGCATTGATACCTATCGTGAAAAAAATGAAATTGTTGCCCGAAGATTAAATAATGATCTTGAGCTGATAAGACAAGAAAACGGAGCCGATGGCTTATTCTATAATAATATAGAATCGGTAATTGAAGCCATTATTAAATCCGCCAAAACCCCTATTTTTTTGCCTTCAAACTTCTATACCGGTCCATTCACCGGAGAATATCCAGCCGGTACCGGAGATTTTGTAATTTATTAACTAGTGCCCCATTAAATTAATTTTGCACCCCTATAATTCCTAAATTTTAGCTACGACTTTCTAAAAAATTTTCAAAATACTATTAAGTATTTTTCAAATTTTTTAATTCGTCTCGCCCGAAATTCATAAATTCTATAGGCACAAAATTAAATTAACGGGACACTCCAGCTAAATTAAACCCCCCTTATAATAGGGGGTTTTACTTACTCACTCAATGATAATTTCTTCCCGCCAGCCGCCGGCGGATTTCTTCGTAACCGCATGTCGAAGATCGACGTTGATGATATAGTGGCCCGGCTCCAAATTATCTATGAGCTGTCCTAGCGTCTGCTGTGGTTTTGCAATTTGAGCAAAGTTTAAAATATCATCCAATAAAATCTCCATTATAACAATACCGCGCTTTTTCTCAACTTCATCAAGAGGCTTCGCTTTTAATAATCTTGCCGAAAATTCCTTAATGGCCAGGGTTTCTTTGTTTTGAAAGCTTATCCGCAAATCAAGAACAAACTCCGCTTGATCGCCTCTTACCTCCCAGTCCAGGTCCGAATAACCGGTAATAAGCGTAAACGACGGCCGATTATCTTTGTTGATTTTTAATTCAGCCGGAATAAATGAATGATAAGAGTTATTGAGAAACTTTTTATCAGACAAATCTTCGGGCTGGCCTAAAAAGGTCGGCTTGGTTCTTTCGGCTGTTAAAACCGCCGGCTCGGGAGCTTTCAAGGCTCTATCGATGGTGACGTCTTGATAGTATGAAAATTCAATCAAAGCAGACCTGAATATCGCTTGCGGGTCTTCACGCTCCAATTCCACCCAAAGTTGATAAAGCTCTAAGGAAGTTGGCGAAGGCTGCTTGCTTATTCTCCTAAGAGGAGAGAATGTCGGATCAATCAGCGATTCTAAACTCAAGATGGGTACATATTCTTTAAACACTCTGATCGGACCGTAATCTTTGTAAAAAAGAAACCTGAAAACCTGTTTGCCAAGAACATCAAAATAATACCAGACCATGAGATCGGTATGGTAAAAATTTTCAGACAATCGGTCTTTATAATTGGGTTGGCCGTACAACAGATAAATATGGGCCATATCTCCGCGCAAACCGCCATTGGTCTGAAATCTTGTTCCTGGAATATTGTTGTCAGCCACAAAAATCTCGTTTTCAATATCTTGAATTCTTTGGTCTATCCCGTCCTTAAATTCATTTTCTGGTGTAGCCCGATTGGGATCCCTGACCTTCCAGAAAATTTCAATAAATTTATCAACGCTTTCAATGGTCTTGAGTTTATCAAAAATCTTGCTTTCTTTATCCTCCAGGCCAAGGGCATCTTTATAATAAGAAACTTTTATATCGGAAGTAATGAAAAAACCGTAATGCAATGAAAATTCTGATTTAGCTTTCTTGGCCGGATCGTTATCGGCGGCCTGAACCGGTTTAATTCCCAAAGCAGTCAAAATCAATAAGACCGTAGAAAGTCTGAACATTCTTTTTCCAATCATGGCTATTCTCCCTCCTCCTGCGCCACCGCTGAAGCTTTGGGCGACACACGGTCAAATAATCTTTTCAAATCATTCCGGTCAATCCTGTTTATATGGCGGATCTCGTCAATTCCGTATTCCATCCCCGTAAAAACATTGCGAGGCTTGCCGTTGCCGACATTTTCGCTCAAGAACTCGATTCCAACGTCTTTGTTTTTGTCGCAAAACCAATTTCCGCTTGACGCAAGAATACAAACATTTATATCGCCATCCGGCATATCTTTGCCGGTACGAGGATTTGCTTTGGTTCGTCCATATATATAGACGACGGAATCTGACTGTTCAATAAGTTTGTTCAAACGGGCTTCTTCTTCTTGCTTGTTAAGCAAATTGCTTGCCGCCGCATTTAACATCCGCTCGCCGGATTCCTTTTGTCTGAATATTATCAATGGAATATGGCGGCGCACCACTCGCGCAAACTCTCTTGAATTAGCCGGATTCCTATATTCAATCTTAAGACCGATATAGGCAGTGGTCCGGTCAGAAATTATTAATTCAATCCGCGACAAATCGACAATAATCCAACCGCTGATATCGGGCATATCAGACAGCATAACAGTATCTCCCCTGGCTGAATGAGAACAAAAACCCAGAATGACGACAAAAGCAACCATAATAATATTTTTCATTTTAAACCCTGCGATGTTAATGAACTTTTATTCACCCTACAATAATAATTTATATGTGGCAATAGTAAAATAAATCCCCCGTAAAGAGGGGGATTATTCTGCGATTCCTACCAGTTCAGAGAAACATAGAAGCTGGGTTTCCATTTGCCGTTATTTCTTGTCCAAACAGTCTGCATGGGCAAACCCGCAATCGGGATAACATATTGAATTCCAAATCCGTATGCCTTGAGTTTTTGGGCCGGTAATTTGTCATCGCTGAATTTAGCAATGGCCCCGTCGGCAAAAAAAAGTCCTCTGATGTTTTGATACAGAACATAAGTTCCCGGGATCGGAAATCTCAATTCGGCGCTAGTATATCCAACCTGATTGCCGACGATACTGCCGTATTCACAGCCTCGCAATCTTTCCGGACCGCAAAGAAGCATAAAGTCGCCATTAGCCCTGGAAGTAGTCATAAAATCGCCTCTGACGGCAAAGGTTGAACTTGAACCGAGATGACGGTACATCCTGGCGGAAACATTGACGGATACATAGCCCTTAAATTCCCGTCCAAGAGGCGGAGCAACCTTAATTTGAGCATTTAAAGCATTGCCATGAAACGGCGCCGGCATACCGGACAAACCAGTATTTCCGGAATGCAGAACCGTATCCCTGACATAAGCCGCCCCGAAACTTGCATTTGAACCGTTTGAATTTTTCAAAAATTTTAATACCCGGATATCGTTGTCGGTAAATTCTTCAAATTCTTCCTGCAAAGACTCAAAAAAGTTTTCGTCCAGATCACTAACCGAAAACCCGAAAAAATTGTATGAGAGATGACTCAACTTTGAGAAAAATTCAAGCCGGTTAAATTTATTCAATGGATGAACAAAGGTGGCATCAAAAGAAGATTCTTTAAGCCAAGTTCCCCTAAAAACCAACTGCTTAGGATAACGCGCGGCAATATCATAAAACTGATAGTATAAGGGCAGTTGATACTGGTGGGCGCCCAATCGCCAGCTGGAACGTTTCTCCTGATTAAAATACGAATAATCAAAAAGTCTAAAACTTCCGGAAAAAGCGAAAAGGCCAACATGGCGTTTTGTCTCAAGCATATTGGAACAGCCGAAATAACTCTGGCCAAACATGCCCCAGTAAGTGCTGGTGCCGAAAGAAATGTTGCCGCCATTACAGTTCCATTGTTCAGGAGGTTTTCTTGGATTCAAAAGCTGATTTGAATCAAGCTTAAACCGGAAAAGATCCCGGTCCGGATTGAAGACAAATTTAAGCGGTTCTTTCGTATCTGTAGCCGTATATTGACGGAGCGGTTTTTTAAATTCGGCTTCAAATATCTCATGGTTGTGATAAATGATATCGCCGAACTGATCGTCATCCCGAAACACGGTATAATAAACCTTATTCAAGCTGTCTCTGGCGAAAACCGGCGTCTCCGTCCCGCCGATAAATTCCGTCCATTGGCTTACGGTCCGGGTGGCCAGATCAAAAGTATAGAGATTGTCGATCCGGTCAGTTTCGTCTGATACATAAACCAGGGTTGAACCGTCATCGGACCAACTTGGGGAAATATCGTTGAAAGCGCCGAAAGTCAATTGCTCTTCAAAGCCGGTTTTGATATCGCGCAGAAATAAATGCTGGAAATCTCCATCTAAACCGATATAAACTACCTTGTTGCCGTCCGGTGAAACTGCCGGAGCAGTGCCAAATCTTCCGTTGTCAGTAACTTGATAAATAATGGTTTTGGTCTTTGAGTCTCCAACATAAACCGCATAAATATTTCTGGTCATATTTTTTGTCGCCGAGAAATAAACCCACTCTCCATCTGGAGTAAATGAAGGAGAAAATGCCTGATCAAGAACCGGTAATTCAAGCTCAATTTTTCTAAGAACTTCACCCGTCTCGGCATCAATGATAACCAGAGCGTGGTCCCGGTTTATTCTGGCAAAAAAAGCAATTTTATTGCCCCTACAAGACCAATCGCCGTCAGAACCATTAAACGACCACGTCTCCAGTCCCTGAACAACAAGATATTCCCATGGCACGGGAGGAAGCTGGGGTGTCAGATTTTTTATCAAATCCCGGCCGGTATTCAAAAAAACCGGTTTTTTCTCCCCATCCTTTTTTGCCCTGGCTCTTTCTACTCTTGAACGATAAGCGGTTTCTTCGGGAATCTGATATCTTACCAAAGCGATCCCGTTGCTTTGAACGGTGAAAGTTGCAATCTGCCGGCCGTCGCATGAAAGCATGGGCGAAAGCACCGGATAGGGATGGCCGTAAGGCGTTGCTGTCCGGCCTTTGAAATTGTCATTTTCTTCATAAGGTTTAGGACGGTTGATCCGGTTAAGCTCAAACCCGAGCTCCATGCCCCAATAGTGCCGATTGCGCTGATCAAACTTCTCCGAATTCACATCGGGATTACCAAGTTCCCCCTTGGCAACGTCATAAATAAATTCGCCTAACCCGATTTTATTTTTCAAAGGTTGAGTGCAAAATGCCACACCCGCTGAAAACTTAGCTTCCAAAAATTCAGGTATCATGGACCACATCGTATAGGGATTGTTTTGGCCGCTGTTTAATGCTATCCAGGTGGGCAACGACTTAGGATTTGAGGCAAAAGCGCGCTGTTCGCGGCGGCGAATATAATCCCGGGTATGGGGATCGTAAAGACCGGCGATAAATTCGGCGCAGCCTTCAAAATATCCGTTAGGCAATTGGACTGAACCGACAATCTTTTGAATGAGGCCGGGATCATATATGTCAAACTGGAATTCGTGGGCCAACTCGTGGACACCGATCGCCCGACCAAGAGGTCTTGAAAAGTCTCCCTTAAGAACCATCCGTTTTCTTGCGGATTCGACAAAGGCCCCGGTGCCTTCGGACAAAAATCCGCCAACCAAATTGCTTGATTCCATATCGGTATGAGTCTTATAGAAAAAAATAGGAATCCGTTTTTCAATGTTATGGCCAAAAATTCGCTGGCCGCTCATCCAATCACGGGCATTCTCAAGATTGGCGACAACTTCTCTCAAATATTCCTTCTGGACCGGATCATCAGTATCAAAACTGTGCCAAACATCAAACCGATATGATTCATAAAATTCGGTAAGCTGATTATACCGGACATTATTCTTCCCGAATTGGGCATGGGCAGTACCGACAGCCGACAGCCAACAACCGATAATCAACAAAAACACAGACTTTTTGAGCATTTCTTTTTCCTATCCAATTGGCAAAGTACTGATTAAACATACACT
>Ga0209541_10004881_pt1 | contig 23624 bp, 21 predicted proteins | sample RifCSPlowO2_01_FD_184027 | JGI IMG/M metagenome (GOLD analysis project Ga0209541, IMG submission 184027) | Groundwater microbial communities from Rifle, Colorado - Rifle CSP2_plank lowO2_0.1 (SPAdes) (version 2) | ecosystem: Environmental > Aquatic > Deep subsurface > Groundwater | place... | reverse complement strand
AGTATTTGCTGGGCTTGATTTGAGGTTTTAATAATATTGCTTCCAAACCTGAAGCCTTTGCTGGTTGCTGATCGCTTGCCATTGGGATTAAAAAAATCAAGGCCGATTAAAAATCTTTCTTAGGGGATTCAAACCCTGCCAAACCTCGCTTTGCTGCCGAGCATTTCCTCTATCCTTAGCAATCGGTTGTATTTGGCTGTCCTTTCTGACCTGGCAGGAGCTCCGAATTTGCTTTGGCCGGCATTAAGGCCGACAGCAAGGTCTGCAATGAAAAAGTCTTCTGTTTCCCCGCTCCTATGGCTTACCACAACTCTCCATTTATTTTTGAAAGCCAATTTAGCTGCATTTATTGATTCAGTTATTGTTCCTATCTGATTGGTCTTAAGAAGCAAAGAATTGCATGCTTTCTTGCTTATCGCTTTATTTATCCTTTCGGCATTGGTTACCAAAAGATCGTCTCCAACAAGCTGCACTTTGCCTCCAATCTCTTTATTCAGCTGCTGCCAGCCTTCCCAGTCATCTTCTGCCATTCCATCTTCTATTGAAACAATGTCATATTTTTTAATCAATCCCTTATAAAAGTCTATTAGCTCCCCAGATGAATATTTATTCTTTCCGATTATGTAATGGTTGCCGTAAAAAAATTCTGAGGATGCACAGTCCAGAGCTAAAGATATCTTGTTGTTGTAACCAGCGCCGGCAATTGCCTGATTGATTAGCCCAAGCCTCTCATTCATGTCAGTTATCTTTGGCGCAAAGCCGCCTTCATCTCCAAGTAAGATCCCTTGCGCGCCAAATTTTTTTTTAAGTATATCCTTAAGCTTGTGATAGGCTTCAACTCCCGCCATTAAAGATTCGCTAAATCTATTGAATCCATTTGGCATTATCATATGCTCCTGTATATCATCTTTCATTCCTGCATGCTTGCCGCCATTTATTATATTCAATTGAGGGATTGGCAAAGATATTCTGTCAGATCCAGACAGATTTTGGATATGATTGTATAATGGAATATTGTTATGCAATGCTCCTGCTTTGCAAACTGCCATGCTAACTGCCAAAATAGCATTTGCCCCCAGCTTGGACTTATTGGCGGTGCCATCCAATTCTATCATCAATTGGTCTATTTCTTCCTGGTTTCTGCAATCCAGCCCTATAAGCTTTTTAGAGAGTATGCTATTGATATTTTTTACAGCAGCCAATACGCCTTTTCCGTTATACCTCTTGTTTGCAGCATCCCTCAACTCTATTGCTTCATGTTTCCCAATGGATGCGCCGCTTGGCACAATTGCGCTTGCAGAAAACTTACCTGTATAAATCTCAGCTTCAACAGTAGGATTGCCTCTGCTGTCAAGAACTTCCCTTGCAACCGCTTTTTTTATTCTGGACAAAAAAACAACCTCTTGTCAAAATCTTAGATTATGCCTTGCCCATACTAAAACCAAGTTAGTTATAAATACACTATCCGATATAATCCACTTCGCTTCCAAACTTGCTCTTCAGCTTTTTTATCGCAGCCTGTTTTGAAACCTCGCTGAGCTGCTCGGTCCTCTTCATTATGTCGCCTTCTATCTCTTGTATCTCCTTGTCCAGCCGGTTCATGTCTATCTTGAGGCCAAGCTTTTTGTTAAGCACCTTGAGCAGCTCTCTGGAGCCTTTTATGCCCAGGTACATAGGATGCCCGTAAGTTTCTGCAAGAAGCGCGATTGCATCTATTTTCCTTCTTTTTGCCAGCCCCAGCAGCAGCCCGGAAACTCCCACTATCGGGCCAACTACGCCATAAAGCTTGTCATCGATCATATCATCTTTGTATCGTTTGATTATGCCTTTTGAATTTCCAGTACAGTAAATTTTTGGCTTTTTTGGCGCTTCCGCAAGACCTATCCCGCCTAAAGTTATTATCTCCTGCCCTCTGAATTGCTGGATTATGTCAAGGGCCTTATCAGAAAATTCGTAGCTGCTTACCTCATCAGTCGGCTGGACATCTCCACCCATAAGCAGCAAATCGGGCCTTTTGCCGTCAAATTTCTTGTAAAAAATTTCAATCATCGGAAGCTCGACCAAATTGTCCTCATTCACAAAAACAGAATGCGGGAAAGAATAAGATGTTATCTCATAAATCTTTTTTGCATCAAGCTCGTCTATTAAAAAATCAACTGCAACCTTGCCTACGTTTCCGATTCCAGGAAGGCCCTCTATAAAGATCGGCCTGTTAAGCTTTGGCTTGGATCCTAGCTGATCAATCTTCCATGTGCTCATATCAATCCCCTTTTTTTGAAACTCTCCAGTTTTGCTTTTCTCCGGTACATGCCGTATTTATCTTCCGGGCTGAATTTTCCCGGCTTTGGAGTTATAGCTTTTCCGCTGCAAGAGCATACTTCTTTCATAGTGTATTTCCCGCAGTTGCCGCATCTTAGTATAATATTCATTTTATGTCTCTGCCCTTAAAAATTCCCCTTTGCCATCGCTTTTCCTGACATGTTCTATTGCTTTTTCTGTAACTTCCTTAATCAGTTTTTCAGCTTCTTTGTAATCTTTCGCATTGAGCAGAATGTTATAAGAGCCGGCGCCAAGATATTTTATGTCGATAGCATTTTTCCCTGTTTCTTCAGCTTTTTTTAACGCTTCCTTGATTATGTCTATTCCATTCGGGGCAAAGCTTACAAGCTTTAATTTTCCCTCAATTTTTACTTTAACCTCTTTTATCCTTGACTTAACAGCTTCTTCAAGCTTTTTTGCAGTTTTTGAGTCCAAGCCTATATCCTCAATGACTTTGCTGTCTGCGACAATTGCCTGGAAAAACTCATGCAATGATAGATATTTCTTTGATATCTTGCCAGTTATCTCTTCAAATAATTTTTTTAACGGGACATTCAAGTCTTTAGCAACGAATTCCAGTATCTTCTCGGATTTCTGCTCCTGCTTGAGCTCATCCACTTTTTTCCTTCTTTGAGTCTCTGTTACTCTCCTTAAAGAAAGGTCTATGTGGCCCCTCTCAGTATTTACCCGAAGAATCTTGCATACAACTTTCTTGCCTTCTTTTACAAAATCTCTTATGTTCCTGATTCTTCCAGGGCTAACTTCAGAAATATGTAGCATGCCGCTTTTATTGTACTCATCAAGCTGCGCAAAAACAGAATGGAACTGCACCTTTGTTATGGTGCACATAACAAGCTCGTCTTCTTCCGGATATCCTTCTTTTTTTAGGAGCATTTTTTAGGATAATTACGCAAGAACCTCCAAAATTCTTGCCTTGACCCTGCTTTTTCCACCGGTAGGATCTGCAAGACCCTTTCCGCATACAAGGCATATGACTATCGAAGATGCCTTGCCAAACATTATTTGCTCATTCTTGCATTTTGGGCATCTTATCTTTACAAATTTGCTTGTTGTTTCGCTCATCTTTCTCATGATATCACCATTATTTTGTTTAAAGTTTAATTAACTATTGTGCCTTTTAATCTGTTAGGCCATATTCTGACAAAGCAATTTTTAATTTTGCTTTCAGCAAATTTTAGTGTTCAGTGCTCACTTTGACTCATTGCGTTCGCGCCTGGCTATTGATTAAAGATGTTTTCTAAATTGTTTATTCTCTACTGGAACTCAATTTTTTTTGCCCTGAAGCCTTCTTTTCTCATGTGCTGCTTCTTGCATTTTGTGCATTCATACCTTAAATCGGCTTTCTTGCTCATCTTTTTCCCGGTCATTTTGAATTTTGTTATGGCAGGCTTGCTGTACCTCCCCATGTTGCCAATGCCCCTTGCCACCCCCCTTCTTCTTGCTCTTATCTTGCTGCCATAAGTCATTGCCCTTGGGGATCTTTTTTTATTCAAAGCAACTTTATGCTGCGTATGGACCTTGCAATAAGGGCAATACCTGTTAACTGTTTTTGGAAATTTCATGATTAGGATAGTATCCAAAGTTGGTTTAAAAAGGTTTTGGAAATTTTGCGAATTTTCGAAACCTGGAAAGCTTTGCTTTCAACTGGTTTTGGAAAAATTGTTTTTTCCGGCATTATTGGCTTGTTATTTCTTCCACTTTTCCTTTCTCTATAAGCAGCTCCGCAATTTCCGATGGCAGATTGGCAATATGCTCTTCTTCAAAAGGCCCGTATTCCTCCAGCTCTTTTCCAACAAATTTCAGGACAGGATGAAGAAACCTAACAAGCTTTGTGTCATTTTGCGGCTGTGCGCTTCTTTCCACTATCTCTCTTTTTGCATCATCAGTCATATTTGTTGCAACTGCCCCATTTGGATAATTTCCTGAGATTATGTTATTTGCTACATTATTGCGCAGCCGGTCCAATATGTCCACGAGCTCATTAAAAAGACCCTTTTCATGCTCAAGGAAAGAAGACTTGTCCATGACATCTGATTTTGTCCTGCTTTTTATAAGGGCTATCTCCATTACCTTCTTTTCTCTTCTTTCGTATAATTCTTTGACAAGCCTTTTCGCATTGTCTATCTGCCTCTCTACTTTCTTTTTCTCATCATTGGAGAATAAAGTATCATCTTTTTCCATCAGCCTCTTTTTTTCGTTAAGATAGTCCACGAAGTTATTGAAGAAGCCAGTCTCAAGCCTTTGCAGGTCAGAAGTGTCTTTTTCCCTTTTCAAGACTTCAAAGAGGGTTTCATAAGTAATATTGATTTCGTTGGATTCCATGCCACACCCCCTATGCAAATATCCCGACATCTTTATATAGTTTGCTTTTTTTTCTTAGGCAATGGCTGAGCTTGAATTTGAGGACCTTGCATTTGAGGAAAAAGAAGGTAAGGTTAGGATATACTTCATGAACTTGTTCTATACTGATATGGATAAAGGATTGATAGAAAAAATAAGCCCATATCGCATAGAACGCAAAAAAATCGTGTTTAGCAAGGCAAATGAGGCCAAAGCGAGAAGAAGGTTTAACCAGCTGCTTTCAGTGTCATTTCAATCGCTTAAGAATAAGATAGTAAATAAGAGGTCTTTTTACATACACAAGTATTCAGGCATACCTTTGATGGGAACCAATTACTTTGGCATTATTGATCGCGGCACCAATTTGATAGAGATAAAGCCCATAACAAGCTGCAATTTAGGCTGCATTTTCTGCTCTGTTGATGAGGGCCCAAAATCCCGCAGGAAAGTCGATTTTGTTGTTGAGAAAGATTATATTGTGCAAGAGCTGAAAAAGCTGATTGAATTCAAGAACATTGATGGGATAGATGCCCATATAAACTCGCAGGGAGAGCCCCTGTTGTATGCAGACATAGCTTCTTTGGTAAGGGATATAGCCAAAATCAAATCTGTAAGCATGATCTCAATAGACACAAACGGGGTTTTTTTGAGCAAAAAGCTTGTGGACGAGCTTGCAGAAGCAGGGCTTACCAGGATCAATCTTTCGCTCCATTCTCTTGACCAAAATCTCGCAAATACCCTTTATGGAAGCCCTTATCCCTTGAATCATGTTCTGGAAATTGCAAGATATATACCTAAAAAAATGGATCTTATCCTTACTCCGGTGTGGCTGCCTGGATATAATGATGAAGAGTTGGTTAAATTAGCTAAATTCGCCAATGAAATAGGAGCAGGCAAGACGGGCCCGGCTATTGGCATACAAAACTTTCTTCCTTACAAATTTGGCAGGAATCCTATCAAGCCTGTGGATCTGGATGTTTTTTTCGAAAAGATGCGGAATTTGGAGAAAAAACACAACTTAAAGCTGCTCTTTGGGCCTGAGGACTTTAAGATTAAAGAATGCAAAGAGTATCCGAAGCCATTTAAAAAAGGCCAGATTGTACGGGCTAAGATCGCACTTCCTGGAAGATTGCCCGGAGAAATGCTGGCTGTTGCCCAAGACAGGCTTATTTCGGTGCCTGATTGCGACAAAGAAGAAGGTTTCGTCACCTTAAGGATCAAAAGAACAAAGCATAATGTGTTTCTTGGGGAATTGTTAAGTTCTTAAACTTATTTTGATAATGCTTCTTTCTTTTACTAGAAATCAAATGCAGTATCAAATAATCTTCTTTTGTGTGGGATAAGTGTATAAGAATAAAATAAAAAAGATATAATAAAAAGAAAAAAATTAAGGAAGTCATGAAAATCTTTGGATTTTCAGGACACAAGAGCGAAGCTCTGTGCCGAACTTATAGTTCGTGCACCAAAAATCCTTGATTTTTGCGTGTTTTAGCTTCCTTTATGCTACTTCTGGTTCTGCCATTGCTTCTTTAGCTGGTGCAGCGCTTGGCTGGGCTACTGTAAGGACATTGTTTACCTTCTTAACCTCAACCTTTCCGCCTTTGAACTGGCTCTTGTAGTCCTCATAATTTGAGACTACTGCTGCTGCATTTCTTGTGTCTTCTGCAGCATAACCAGCTACCAACATAGCAACATTGCCGGTTCCAACATCCCAGATTTGTACCATACCCACACCAGGCTCAAATCCTGCTGTACAATCTGCTCCGCTCTTCATTACTGATGCAGCTGCTGCGTTAGCACATGGTCCTCCTACAAGGATGCTGTTTACAGCATTTATATCAGCAACTTCTGAAGCAAGCTTTGTGGCTCCGACATCAATCCTTTGGACTGTAACAGCTCCACCGCTTGATGCTGCTGCTGAAGTAAAGCTTGCGCCCTTTGCAGTTATGTAAACCAAAGCTTCTCTTTGTTTTTTTGGGTACTCAATCTTTATTGTTCCTGGCTCACTTGATGGTGAGTTTCTTGTTACGAATGCACCATAGCTGGTGTATGAATACTGCACATTTGTTTCACCATCAGGTGTTCTCTCGGAAAGAGCTGTTCCACTTTGGCCAAATGTATAGCCGGTCAGCGTAGCAAGAGACACTTTAGTATTACTGTCCGAGGTTATGTTAATTACATAATCTGTTGCTTGTAGTGACTCAACATTGTCTTCTGTGCTTCCTCCATCCCTAGTATTATCTGGTGTCATAAAAGACACAATAACACCATTAGATGTATCTGAATTCGTAGCGTTTTGAATACCTATCTCCATTCCATTAAATGTGGTTATGTTAATTAGGTTTGATACATTCTTGGTATTGCCCAGTAGTTCAAAGGGAGTTATTACTCCATCTGAATTTAAATCAATTACTATGTTAAAGTCATTGGCCGAAACAGCTGTGTCATTATATATTTTAAAGTCTGCTCCTCCTAACTTTAATGTTGCCAACTCTGCCAAATTACCCCCGCTAGGTCCTACAATAGAACCTGGCGAAGCTGTAGAGTACGTCTGTTCTATGGTTTCACCACTTCCCAGATTAGTGAATTTTATTACTGGATTATCTGTGGTACTCTTATCTGCTCCTTTGTATTGCAATGCATATGTTTTCCTTGCTCCTCTATTTTGACCTGATGTAGAGTCACTTATCAATAGATAATCATCTTTTTCTATTGACTTGTTCTCTGCATTTATCAGAGCTTTGTCTTTCTCTCCAAACTGCAATACACTGGCAGAGATTGCTTCAACCAATGGAAGACTTACTTCAAAGCCATCTGCATCTTTGAACTTTAATTTATATCTTTTGTTACCGCTAGTAGTAAGCTCTACTGTCTCCATTTCCTGCTCAGCTAATCCCTTGTATTCAATATCCCAATTGCTGGTGAACAGCACTTGAGGCTCTTTCAGATCAGGGTTCTCACTTAATTTACCGCCAACAGGTATGAAAAAGTCATCATCTGCTGTCATGTTGATGTGTATCCTGTTTATTTTAAATGTGGTGTTGTCATCAGTTCCTTCAATAACAACAAACGCATCATCTATTGTGTTGTCATCAATCTTTAGGGAATTACTGGATACAACATCTTTAACTGCTGTATCTTTTAATTCCATTTTCTGAGCTCCTATAAAGAACTCAGCATTATGGACACCACCAGCATAATCCTGGTAAAGTATCTCTGAAACACCCACTACAGTTCCATCAGATAGCTTGCTTGTGTCACCTTCTAACATATCTCTTGTAGCTTCACCATTGACTATAAACTTGGCACTGTCCTTGTCTACGAATTGTAAGGTTACTTCATAATCCTTGCTATTAACATTGTAGGTTTTTGTAGCGCCTTCATTTAAAGTATCTTTTGTGGATCCTCCCATCAAGACTAATTTAACCGTGTTACCCACTGCAGCATTTCTTCTTGCCTGAACAACAGAAAAATCCTTTCCAAACATTTTGAGGTCAACATCTTCCATGTCGGTTAGGTATACTCCTGTTGTTGTTGCAGCTCCTGTGCTGTCGTCAACATCAGATTCAAGGGCTGTTGTGAACTCCAATAGGTATCTGCCTATCTCATGTCCTGATTTAAAATACATGAAATCTGCTGTAACATCTGCATCATCTTCTGTGTAAACAACATAACCGCTTGCTACTCCTGTTCCAGGCCCTAGCAAGTGCAGGTACTGATTATATGGTGCAGTTCCTTTGCCATTACTAACTTCTCCTGGTGCTAAAGCATCCAATTCAGTATCGTCTATAAAGGTTGTAATATTCCTTAAAGTCTCTACATTAGATCCTGTTGCGATTGCTTCACTCATCTCCAAAATCTTTGTTGATGTTCCTACTTTCCATGCATCTCCTTCTACACCAACTGCGCTTACTGCTGCGCCTGCTGGCTTCGTTGCTGCAAATTGCAAGCTGACAGCGATATCAGAAACACCAATGACGTCTTCTGCTGCAGCCTTGTCGCCTACAACTAATACGCCTGTAAATTTGCCGTCTTTAATAAATTGGTTTGGATAGTTTGATAAATCTGCGGCCATAGCTCCGAAAATGGTAGCACCGACCATTGTTGCTCCTACTCCTAGAGCAGAAATTCTCTTTATTGTTTTTTTAAATCCCATTTGACTAAACACCTCCAGTGTTTTTTTGTTTTTTATTCGAATTGCCTTTGTTATATAGGAAACTCTTTGTGAGTATGAGTTTCTTTGGAGTATAAGTAAAGTAATCATATTTAAATGTTGCGGTTAAGTTATTTTATGCAACATATATTTTCTACAATATAAGTCACCTATATTTGGGAAATATTCCGACTATGTTTATATAGTGATGATACTCAATTTATATAGTGATGATACTCAAGTTCTTTGTTGCTTATATACTTTGGTTTTTGGTGGCACTTGTAGCTTAAATGAAATTGAACTTCCCAGTTATAGTCAAAATATGTAGGCAAAAGATTATAAAGGTACTAACCCTTTACTGGTTGTGAAATGGAAATAAACTATGATAAAGATGCGGATGCAAGGTATATTAAGTTTAGAAAAGGAGAGTTTGCTAAAAACAAGAAACTTGATGACTTTACAGTTATCGATTTGGATAAAAGAGGGAATATCTAGGGTATTGAATTGCTTGATACGAGCAAGAGAATTCCAAAAGAATCGCTTTCTCAGGTGAATGTCAGAAGGTTATTGGCGGTTGCAAAATAAAGAGGGTAGATAATAATTAATGCTAATAACTCCAGTTATCCTATATCAGCCAGCCTTTTCTTAACCTTCTCATTGTTTGGCTCTATCTCAAGCGCTTTTTTTAGCAGCCCTTTGGCTTTTTCATTCTCTTTCAGAAATTTATACATTACAGCCAGATTATAGTAATAGTCCGGCTCATAAGGGTTTATCTTTATCGACCTTTCCATCTCTTCTATTGCAAGCTCAAATTCGCCAATTTTAGCATAAACTGTGCCTAAGTCATTATGGGCTTTTGCCAGCTTTGGTTCTACACTTACAGCTTGCTTTAAATAATACACAGATGCATTAAAGTTACCCGTATAGCTATATATCAAACCCAGATTATTGTGGGCGCGATAATACCTCGGATTCAGCTCAATAGATTTCTTATAGTTAAGGATTGCTTTGTCATAATCTCCAAGCTTGGCATAGATTGTGCCAATATTCTCGTATGCATTATGATTTTCGCTGCCCAGCTCAATTGCCCTGAAAGCGAGCTTAAGGGCAGTATCATAATCCTGCAGTTTATCCCGGTAATATAATGCCAGTTCATTATGCGTTTTTGTTCCCAAAGGATTTTTTTCCAGTGATGATGTCAATAAGGTAAAGCTGTCTCTCCATTCCGCATTGTTTTGTATGGTTAAAACAGAGTAAATGGAAGCTATCAGCAAAACCAGCAGAACAACAATCATGTTAGAGTATTTTTTAATTGATTCTATCTTTTTGATTTGAAAGGTTAATAATGCTAAAAACAAAACAAAGCCATACGACGGGAGGTATAAATACCTGTCAGCCATGATTGTATATTGTGGCGCTATATTTGAAAAAGGCAGCAGGGTTATGAAAAACCAGCCTATAGAGAAAAACAGAATCTTTGATTGGTTATAGGATTTCCAAAAGAAAAATAATATTAGGATTAAAGCCAACAGCGAAATTAAAAGATTTATGCTTAATGCGGATGTCTCAAATTTTACATATCTTTCTGTCGCAATGCCTGCGGGAAAAAACATGATTAAGACATAATTTGCAAAAATCTTTACTGTGGTCAAAAAAGTGCCGTAAAAATTCCCCATAAAATAGGTTTCTGCCCTTCCGATCTTCTGCAGCACAAAAAACCTTATTGCAAGGTAAATAACAGTAACTGCAATGTACGGAACATATTTTCTTAGCGCTGCCTTAAGATTTTTTGTGTTGATCTCATGGTTAAAAGAGAAGTCATACAAAGCTAAAATCAGGATTAATGTCAGCGCTTCTTCCGACGAGAATAATGCCAGCAGATAAAAAATTATAGAGGGCCAATAATAGTGGCTACTGCTATGTCTATTGCTGCCATATTTTGAATACAGGATGTAAAACAGCAAGGACAGCAACAGGAATAAGATGCCGTAAAGGTCAAAAGAAGCAGTCATGTTTGTCACTCTTGCCGTATGTATCGGATGGGCTGCAAAGAATAGTGAAGCAACAAATGATAATAGGGCATTATCAGTTATCTTTAGAGTTATAAAAAATAAGATTGCCGTTATAAAAAAATGCAGCAGAAATCCATTAAGGTGGTATCCGAATGCATTTAGCTGCCAGATTTTGTAGATTATAGAATAAAATACGCTTCTTAATGGTCTGTACAGGTCGCCAGTAGACGGCTCAGCAAAAAATCCAGGAATCTCATCAAAGTTCTGTATATGCATGTTGTTCACGATAAAAAATTCATCGTCCCATGCAAACTCGTTCCTGAAAGCATTGGCATAGCTTAGAAGGACAACTAGAAACAATGCAAGCACTATCCAAAAATTCCTGCTTAGTTTCATTTAATAAAAGTTTGATTATTGCATATTTATAAAATTGTTTGATGGGTAAGAAATTTGTTTAAATAGGTTTTGATGGGAAATAGGCGGAATAAGAAATTTAAAAAATCCAGGATTATTGCCTTGAAATTGCTGATATGATGATTGATATTGAGTTCAGCAGGCTTTACAAAAACAGGATATTATGATCTGCCTGTTCTCAAACCGAATGAGTCTCTGAAGGAAAAAACTATTAACACAAAAACATTTAAATACCTATAACTCAATATTCCCGCTAATGCTTGAAGTTTATAAGTTCCAAAAAGGAGGTGTAAAGTTTGGCTCCCTTAGTGGCTTAAGCAACAAAACAAAGTGCTGGGCCGATTGCATAAACCCCACTGAAAAGGAGCTTAATGATATTTCTGAGAAAGCTAGAATACCGCTGGCAGAATTGCAGGAAGCACTGGATCCTGAAAAGAGGCCTATGGTTTTAGACCTTGATAACTACTCCCTTATCATGGTCAGGGCGCCATGGGCTGAGAGCAAGAAAATTCTTACAACACCAGTCTCGATCTTTATCTCGAAAAATAAAAATAATGTGATAACCATATCGATAAAGGATCTTGACCCAGTCAAAAAAATAAAGAGGCTTATAGGAACAAAAAAAATTGACATTAATGAAAAGGGAATAAGCTACTTCACCTACAAGCTTCTTGATGAGATATTCAACGCTTATTTCTCAATCCTGGATAATTTGGAGGAGAAGATAGACAAGCTGGAAGACAAAGTCGTGGAAAAGCCCGATAAAATCACTGTGCGGAACATTTTCTCAGTCAAAAAGGCGCTTATATTCTTCCATAAGGCCCTTACAGCAAACCGCGAGGTGATTGCAGCAATAGAGAAGGAATATGTTGCAAATATAGACAAGAAGAATGTCAAAAGGTTCAGGTCATTGTATAATGATGTTACACAGCTGATTGAAACGGTTGGAACTTACAGGGATGTTTTAAGCGGCACATTGGAAATCTATGTAAGCTCAATCTCAAACAACTTAAACCAGGCAATAAAGACTTTGACAATTGGCGCTTCTTTTATCTTAATACCTACGCTAATAGCCAGTATTTACGGAATGAACTTTAACACTAGCTCTCCATTTAATATGCCGGAGCTAGAATGGGAATATGGGTATTTTTTCTCTCTTGGGCTGATGACACTGTCTATAATCCTGACCTATTTATACTTCAGAAGGAAGGGATGGATGTGAATTTGCATTTGATCTAATCTACTTTGTTGAATGCTTTTTACTCTAAAACCTTATAAAAAGCGTCGAATATCGGCGTGTCAGTAGTTATCTGAAAAAAATGTATCCCGAGGCTGTTGCACGTTTCCTCAATGGTTGCTGTGTGCCTGTCAAGCATTTCCTGATACTCTACCCTTAATCTCGGGCTGATATAGGTCCTAAGCATGCCCTGGGTTTCACTGTCTATAAGCTTGAAGTCGCCGCTGTAATTAAGCTGTTTTTCTATTGGGTCAAGAACCTGTATGATTTTTATCTCATGGTTTCCGATATTGTAAAGAGACTCTATAACCTGATTAACATCAACCAAAAAATCAGACACCACAATTAGCATAGACCTGCTGCCGATAACTTTTTTATATTGCACCATTGCCTCTAAGAATTTTGAATTGCCATACGTTTTTGTGTTGTTGAGGTGATATACCATGCTAGCAAGTTGGGACATTCCTCTGCGCGGCTGGAATATCTCAAGCTTTTCATTGAATGTGGAAAATTGGAATTTCTCGTTATCCCTCATGGCAAGATATGCAAATCCTATGCCAATCATAGAAGCATAATCGAATTTGCTTATCGGCTTTCCAAAGGCCATTGAGGCAGAAGCATCTATTATGGTATGGACTGTAAGGTTCCTTTCCTCCTCGAATGTCTTTATGTGCAGGTCATCAGTCCTTGCAAAAACTTTCCAGTCAATGAGCCTTATATCATCCCCCGGGGCATATTGCCTATGCTCCTTGAATGTCAGGCCTCTTCCAGTAGCAACAGATTTTCTCGGGCCAAAATAATTGGATGTTACTCTTTTCTTGATAACCAGATGAAACCTGTTCAGCTGGTCTAGAAAATCAGTGCTTATCATTTTTGAAAAAGGGTTTTAAGATTATTCGCAATTATTTTTTGTTATTATTTATTTTGCAAGTTGATATTACCTAAGCATTGAAAATGAGATTATTCTGCTTGAAAAGTATAAGCTTATAGCGCAACTCTGTTAGTTTGGGAATTTTTTACTTAATCTTTTTTACTTAATCTTATTTACTTAATCTTATCAAGTATATGCTTAACAGCATCATCAGTGGTCATTCCTTTCCTTTCTGCCTCAAAGTTAAGTATGATGCGGTGCCTTAGTATGGGATAAGCCATCTCATTAATATCCTCATTGCTGACATGATTCCTGCCTTTTATCAGTGCCAGCGCCTTTGATGCCATGATAATCCCTATAGATGCCCTTGGAGAAGCGCCATACTGTATGACATCTTTGTTTGTCCTTGTAGCTGTTATTATCTTCAAAGCTCTTGTTTTGATGTCGTTTGCAATTGGAACTTGCCTTGTAAGTGTCTGTAAGCTAAGCAGATGATTCTTATTGAGCATTATCTTCAGCTTCTGCTCTTTTTCTGTTGAGGTAAACCTATCTACAATCTCCATCTCCTGATCAAAAGAAGGATAGCCAACTTTTATCTTAAGCAAGAACCTATCGGCTTGCGCTTCCGGCAGGGGATATGTGCCTTCCTGCTCAATAGGATTTTGCGTGGCTAATACAAAAAATGGCAGATCCAGCTTGAATGTGTTTGTGCCCACTGTTACCTGCTTTTCCTGCATCGCTTCAAGCAAAGCAGACTGTGTTTTCGGAGTTGCCCTGTTTATTTCATCCGCTAAAACAAGATTTGCAAAAACCGGGCCCGCCTGGAACTTGAAGTTTCTTTTCCCCGAAGTCTCCTCTATTATGTAAGTGCCAGTAATGTCCGATGGCATTAGGTCAGGTGTATGCTGGATTCTGCTGAACTTTAGGTTCATTATTTCCGCAAGAGTCCTTACAGCCATGGTTTTCGCCAATCCAGGATAGCCTTCAAGCAACGCATTTCCGTCGCATAAAATAGCAACAAGAACCTGCTCCAGGACGTCATTCTGCCCGACTATAACCCTGTTGACTTCCTTAAAGACTGCGTCAAAGACATGCTGGTAGCTCTTCATAAAATCACCCTAGTGATTTTATAGATCTTAAAAATCCGCATTTCAGCTTTTTTTTGCTTCATTACAGCTTACCTCTTTTGCGATTATATATACTTTTCTTTTTGATATTGCATTAAAGATATTGTCAGCATTAATAAACCATTCTTTTTCAGTTTCCTGTAAGCTTGTTGAAATAATTTTTTACAAGCTCCTGCTGCTCCTGCGGTATGTTCTCCTCGAATATTGACGACTGCTCAATCTCAACTTGGCTGGGAAATATTTCATCAAACTGCTTTTGCTCAGCCTCTCCATCTTCCCTCACGTTTACTTCATAATTCAGGGGCTTTATCTTGATATCAATCTCCTCATTTCCCAAAATAGCGAGCTTGCTATCGCCGTAAATGTCGCTGCTTTCGTTTACCTCCCCAATAGGTGTATTGCTGGCCCTGTTTGTAAGCTTGCTCATTGCATCCGGAATACCTTTGATAAACTGATTAAGGTCAACAATATAAAGATTGAGTGTAGTAGCCAAAACTATAGCAAACGACAAAAGTATAGTTGTCATTATTTTATAAGAGATTTTTTTTGTGCTTATGAAGGATGAAAGTCCGACATGCTTAAGGTCGCTTATAACCTCTTCCTGCAGCTCATTAACCACTGGATTTTCCTCTTTTATATTGTCAGCAGCGGTCCTTAATTTTTCTTTAAGCGGCTCATATCTGTTTTCCACAATGATCCTTTTGTCTCTCTTGAAGTTTACATACATTCTGGCTGAAAAATAGACTAAAGCGGGGATAAGCGCGAGTATTGGGTAAAGGTTTATCAAAGACAGCAGGAGATAGACAACAAGGAAAAATACGGCTGTATTTAATGTAGTTTCGAAAATAATTAAAAAATTCAGGGTCTTGTTGATTTCTCTTATTGCATTGATGAAAATTTTCATTGTGCGATTTTGCTATAAGGTTTTTATCCTATAATAGCGGCAGTTAGTTTTAATGTATGTTTTGCCGCTATTATATTCGGAGGAACGAACAAGTTGATATTAATTACACTAAAAAGCCAGAAAGCTCCGTATTTCAATACGGAGATGAATGGCTTTCTGGCTTTTGGTGTCACAAAAATTCACTATTAAAGAAAGCGTCTCTGTTCAAGCCCCGCCATTCATGGCGGGGTGAGACGCTTTCGGCGAATTTTTCATGACTTCGTTCCGATGGTATAATAGCTTTCTTATTTTATGCCTATTCTTATATTGGACTATTCATACTAACCATTCAGAAATTTTTCTTTCTGAATTTTATTGGCATTTCATGCTCAGCATTCTTCATGCTCTACGCCATTATTTTTCGCTGCATAGCCAGCGCATACCTTATCAAGGTCATTATTCAAGCTTGTTATTTTGCTGTTGGCAGCTGCCAAATCAGCCTGAGACTGCGCCAATTGCACTCTTTTGTTTTCAAGGTCTGTCTGTGTCACAGCCAGCTCTATCTTTGTGCCGCTTAAGTCCAAGCGCAAGTTTGTATTGTCCCTGATCAACTGGTCATTCTCCCCCCTGACTTCATTATATCTTGTGTCAAGTGTTTCCCTGTCCTGCTCTGCCTTGACTCTCAGGCTATAGGTCGTATTAAGCTCCTCTTTCTGCTTTGTCAGTTCAGTAGACACTTTGCTCAGCTGCTCAAGCTTGTTTTTGTATTCCAAAGAGACGTTCTGGAATGTGGTTTGGTAATAGACGCTGAAGCCGCTGAATACGATTGCAGCCACTATTATCAAGATAAGCAATCCTATGTTTACATCTCTCCTCATAAATGCCATTTTTTATTTCACCTCAGCCAGCAATGAATTTTTTAAATCTCCATCCTTTAAACCTTTAAACCTTTAAAATGCTATGTTAAGCTTCTTAGCCTGTGATTCCATTGATTATGATCTTAATTTATGATCTAAATAATACTTTTTTGGCGCTGGCATTATTTTTTTATACTTTTTTATTATCTATAGCTTTTATTCTCCCATATCCTTCTTAACGCTATCTCTGATAAAAATAATATTATTACAGCGACGAGGAAAGGCCATTTGAACTCAGTAGTATCGACTTTTAGCCTCTTTGATTTTTCCCTGACAAATTCAAGTATTCCGTTAATATCATCTTTGTCAAAAATCTTTCCCTGGGTTTGCTCAACTAAGTTCAGGAACTCTTTATTGGAGCCCATCTCCTCGAATTCACCCTTGTAGTTAACGGCTGCATCTGCGCCAAAGAAGCTGAAAAATCCAGTAGTTTTTGGTGTGAACTTGGCTGTGTAAAGATTAACATCAGATTTTATAAAAGTCAGCTCATCATGCTGCGGCAATGAGCTTGAGATTACCTCAATGAGGAGCTCGTTTCCCAGCTCCGTATCCTTTATTGTCACATCAAAGCTTTGTTTCCTGCTTAAGTCGCCTATCACCCAGTTTATGGCTTTTGTCAGAACTTTAGAGTTCTCTTCTGTAAGGAACTCGCCATTCCATTTGCCCCCATCATCGGTTGCAAGGCTTACCACTCTTCCAAGCCCAAAGCGCCACGCCACCATGATAGGTATGTTTTTGTTTGTAGTGATTAGCATCCTTGAAGCAGGCTTTGGTATGACATAATTATATCCCGAAACTACAGAATCAAGGCTTTGGTTATAAGTTATAAAATGAGTAGTATCGAGCAAAACGAGCCTATTTAGGTATTCTTTGTCATCCTTGCTTTCAGGCTCTCCGAATAGTATTTTCAGCCTGTTGGAAGCGTCTACCGGGAAGTAGGTCCCATCTCCAATAGTGGCTATGTCAGATAAGAAAGTGTAATCCTGCTCATCAGTTGCGCCAACGCCAGCAACATAAATCTTAATGCCCCTGTCAGCTGCCTGCCTTGCTGCCTGTTTTTTTTCAGTTTTTGCAAAAGGAGTCAGGCCGCGCCCGTCAGATATAAGGATTATGTTCTTGCCTCCCGAAACAGATCTTAGCATTTGATTGGCTTTGTTTATTCCAAGATCGATATCGCTCTGGCCTCCGACTTTTTCCCTTGAAATTCGTGATATCTTGTCTATCATGTCTTTCCTATTGTCACCAAGCGTTGTAATCTCCGATAAAGTCACGACAGTGCCAATGGGGTTCCTTGTGCCTATAACAACAACACCGACATTATTTTTTTTATCGAGGCTGTCAATAATGCTTGCTGCCTGGGCTTTTATTACCTGGTCATAATCCCTTATCTCATATTGGCGTGTGTTTGTATTATACACTTTGCCTGTGGTACCGGAAACATCTATTATGATCACAATATTGACATCACTTTGCTCTGTTTCCTCACCTGCGCCAATTTTGACAGGCAGCAGGGTCTCTATCAGCGTCCCTTTATAACTGCCGCGATCATAGGAGTCCTGGCCCCCAACAACAAGCAGCCCATTGCCGTCCTCTCTTACATAATCGTTTAACGAGTTGAAATTCTGGAGTATCTTAGAGGCAGGTAAGTCATTGAGGATGACTGCCAGATAATTGCTAAGATCTTTAGGTATGCTGCCTGAAGGTGTGATATCATAAATTTTTCCAAGTTCATTTGTCAGTGGAGAGCTTTTTTCCGAAACAAAAAGAATTTTTGGCCTTGCAACGACCTTCACAGACTTATGATAGCGGTTGTTCTGCTTAAAATAGTCGTCGTTTCCAACATTCAGAAGCTCAGCTATAATCTTATGGTATCCTTCAGTAAGCTTTTTTTTGAACGTAAACACATTGCTTTTGTCATCGCTTCTTGCAAGCGCTATCTCATTGTCGAATGTAACTTCCAGCGTGTATGGTATGCTCTTCCCGGCATTATTTACCCTGATTGTGAAAATATCTTCAGTGTCCCGTATTGCTTCGTCAGGGCCTTCTATTCTTACGCTCACATCACTCCTGACAAGTTCCATATTAAGGGTGCTGATGGTTGCGTTTAAGGAAGATGCCAGAAGCATTATATCCCCAAGAAGCTTGCCTTCATTATTGTTTCCATCGGTGATAACAAGCACGTTCTCGTCTCTTTCCAGATTATTAAGTATGCCATCGCCTATAGCAGACTTTTCCCCTGAAGAGATTGTACGCATTGTCACGGGTATTTTTCCCTTTAGTTTATCTGCAAGCTCTTTATCAATCCCATACTCAAAAAGGTTCATCGAGGTTGAATTATCAGCTAGGATAGTGATCCTTGGGTTTCCTTTAACCGTGGTTGTTTCCAGGATAAATGGGCTTGCTATTGCTATGAGCAAAAATATGAAGATTAGCGATCTTAACCCAAAGAAGATAAGCCTTTGCTGCTTCTTTTCCCGGTCATAGCTCTGTTGCTCTGACTTGTCAAAAAATTGGATAAGATTTGCCTTTAAATAAAAATATAATAAGGTTACCAACGGAATTGCCAGCAATGCTATATATGAATATGCAAGGCAAAACTTCCCTATGCAAAATACGCTCCTTAAGTCAGGAAAGATAAATGAGATTATAGGTCACCCCTTCTTTTTAGATAGTATACCTCAAAAGCAAGAAGTAGAAAAACAATTATTAATATGAACGGGCTTATGCTGAAATTCCTTTCGGTGCTTGCCTCTTTGAGAACGTCTGCATCATCACTTTCTTTTTCCAAGATGCTCAGCTTGGTAACATCTGATTCTGTCTCGTCAAGAAGGTTTACAGCGAATTTCTTGCCTTCAAACTCATATATCCCTGCTTCATCAAAAATAACTTTTGAAGTTGTTAACGATGATGAGGGTGTCTTGATGCGCTGCTCATTTATTGTCAAAATTTTTCCGGTCTTTGAGTTAAAGTCCCTTATATCCTCTGTCTCTGCCAGGAAATTAATAAGCGAGTTCCAGAATATAGGGTAGGAAGGCAATGACCTGAAGTCAGAAGCATCATCAAAAATCCCATAATAAAACACTTTCCCCTTGATATTATCCTTTAATGCAAGAATAGGCACATTTTCTATTGATGCGATGACTTTTGCATCCTTATCCGCTGCAGCATCAAAATAAGTGGAAACCGTGGAAAAGCATGGGCTGTTCTTGAAATCTTTTGTGAGCTCATTTATGGTGTCCATGCATACCCTTTTTGTATCCGAAATCAGATTATTTAATTTGACTGCTGCTAAATCAGCAATATTGAACTCTGGAAGATTGGTTTGTGCAGTTATTATAACTTTGCCGCCATTTCTCACATAGCCAGACAGGTCCTGGAACGTGCCTGGAAGAATCCCATCTCTCTTCCCAACATTGTTTATTCTGTGCACAACAATAACATCATGTGAAAATGGCTCTATCCTGTCTCCCCTGGTGTTCACTGTAAGCACCGGTGGATTGACAACATTAAGGCTAACGTCCCTTGATGCCAACAATGCATTCTCAATATTGGTGCTGCGGCTGTTAGTTATAAGCAACACATTGACTTTTTTTTTCAATGGAGCGCTTATGTAGGCAATGTTATCGACATTCAAGTCATCTTTCGGCTCAAGCTCTATCATGCTCAGCCCGGCAGGAGTATCATCAAAAACAAAGCTTTCCCTTGAATTGGGCAATACATCAAATTTTCCTGATTCTGATATTGTTTTCCCATCCTTTACAAGCTTAAGGTTTACCTGCTTTTTGACCGTATTAAAGTTCTCGACTACAGCCTTGATGCTATGCTTTCCGATATCCATCTCAACTATGCCGGCATTCTCAGCGCTATTAGAGACATCCAGGAAATTTACAATTATGTCCTCAGAGCTTAAGGTTCTTTTGACAACCAGCAGATCTGAAATAACAACGCTGTTGAAATCGCTTATAACCACAATCCTCCCGGGCCTTTCTCCAAGCAAGTCTTTGGCCATGAGCATGGCATCTCCAAGGTTGGTTATTGTAGCCTTGGGCTTTAAGTTGCCAAGTATGTCTGCCGCGACTTTTTCATCTTCCTCTTCGAGGATTATCAATGGGACATGCTCTGCCAGGATTATGCTGTTCCTGCCGCTAAGCGCTTTCTTAGCCTCTTTTATCGCTTCCTCGAACCTTGTTTTCCCAGATTCGTCAGCCTGCATGGAAGCGCTCGCATCAAGCACGATCACAGTGTTTTCCAGAGTGACATCATATAGGATCTTTATATATGGCTGAGCTACTGATATTGAAAGCCCTATAAGCGCAAGAAGCTGGATAAGAAACAGCAGATTAGCCAAAAAATTCCTAAGGAAGCTGTTCTTCATAGAGGTCTTCTTGTTCTGGAGTATAAACATCAATGACGGAATGACGCGATCCTTGGGCTTTGGCTTCCTAAGGTACAGGATTATGAATGGGATTAGGCTAATCAATGCCAACAATCCAATTTGGTTTAAAAACGGCATCTATCCTCTCTTCTTTTTGTTTAATATGCTTATCAGCCCTTCGACGCTAACAAGCTCCTTGACAACAACCAGGCAGTCATCAACAAGATACCAATAGATCTCGCTGTCAGCGCTTAAACTTAGATCTTTCCTTGCTTCAAACGGCATAGTAACCTGGCCCTGCTTGGTTATCTTTGCCTTTCCAATGAATTTCACAATCATCCAAATCACACCAATAATAATCGCATTAATCTATTAATAATGTTAATAATATTAATATTTTTAATGATTTATTATAAAAATAATATAAATAATAATAGTTTTAATATTAATATTTAAAAGCTTTTCGGTCTAAACTTCTTAGAAAACAGACTTTAACTGAAAGGATTAAGAATCAAAGTTCGTAGTGTACTTCGGATTGTTTTTGTAAGTATCAGAACGCTGCTGGGCTGATGAATATGCCTTAGTTATACAATCAACTGCTTGGGGTAGATATCCAACTGCAAAGCCCCCTAAAAACAATGCTCCGACTAATGCCCATGCGCTCGCAACCTCCGCAAAATAGCAGTTCTTTTTTTTCAATCTTTCTTCCAGGCCGTCTGGCTTCATCGGATCCAACATCATATTTGGTTCCATATTAATCACTCGTGTTTAGTATTTGTGTTTAGTATAATACCCTTGCTTGCATGGATTTTATCTTTATTTTAAGGCGTATACCTGCCTATGCTAATTTTTTAGCTATACGCCTTATGTTTGGATTTATATAAATGTTTCTATCATGTTTTTTGAATCAGAACAACAGAAAAACTATTGATGGTATTTAATATCCATTGCTCTAAGCCATTGCTGCATACATGGTTTTTTGCAATTGCGGGTGTTCCGAGATTGAGTTGACCCTTATCAGCAAAGCCATAATAAACTATTTAAATTAGGCATATAAACTAGGCTTTATGCCCAAAGACAAAGAAAGTTTAGAAAACCTAAGGCACAGTATTGCGCATCTCTTAGCTGCAGCTGTGCTTGAGCTTTATCCCGAGGCAAAACGGGCAATCGGGCCCGCAATTGAGAACGGTTTTTACTACGACTTTGAGTTTCAGGATGGTATTACTGATGATTCCCTCAGAGATATAGAAAAAAAGATGCGGCAGCTGCTTCCCGGCTGGGATAAGTTCGAAAAGAAGGATGTCAGCAGGGAAGAGGCGAGAAAACAATTCGAAACAAATCCTTTCAAACTGGAATTGATAGAAGAATTCTCCAAAGAAGGGAAAAAACTTACTTTGTACAAATCTGGAAATTATGTTGACTTGTGCAAAGGGGGCCATGTTGCCTCAGCTAAAGAAATCAAGTCGGACTCTTTTAAACTTACGCATACTGCGGGAGCTTATTGGAAGGGAGATGCTAAAAATAAGCAGCTCACAAGAATCTATGGCGTGGCTTTTGGCTCGAAAAATGAGCTGGAAGAATACCTTAATCTGATGAAAGAAGCAAAGGAAAGAGACCATAGGGTTATAGGGCAGAAACTGGATCTGTTCAGCTTTGATGAACTAAGCCCTGGCAGCCCGTTCTTTCACCCGAAAGGCGCGATTATAGTCATAGAACTTGTAAACTTTCTCAGGGAAGAGTACAGAAAACGCGGCTATAAGGAAGTTATCACGCCATTGATTTATGACAAAGAATTATGGAAAATATCAGGCCACTGGGAGCACTTTAGGGAAGAGATGTTTTGTGTTTCAATGGACAATAAGGATGCTGTCTTGAAGCCAATGAACTGCCCCAGCCACTGCATTATTTATCAGAAAGGCTTCAAGAGTTATCGCGATCTGCCCTGGAGAATAGCTGATTTTGCTCCATTGCACAGAAATGAGCTAAAGGGCGTTTTAGGGGGGTTAACAAGAGTTAGGAAAGTGTCACAGGATGATGCTCATATCTTCCTGGCTCCTGAGCAAATCGAGGGTGAAATTTTTTCCTTGATGAACTTCCTGGAATATGTCTATAAGCAAGTATTTGATTTTGAATATAGCATAGAACTGTCCACCAAGCCGGAAAAAGCAATGGGATCCGATGATTCATGGAAAGATGCAGAAAGAGCATTGGAAGATGCATTGAAGAAGAAGAAATTGAAGTATAAAATAAACCCCGGAGATGGCGCTTTTTATGGGCCTAAGATAGATTTTCATATTAAAGATATTTTAGGAAGAAGTTGGCAGCTGGCAACAATACAGCTTGATTTTAATCTGCCGGAAAGGTTTGGGCTTGAGTATGAAGATAAAGACGGCAAGAGAAAAAAGCCAGTTATGATTCACCGTGCCTTGCTTGGCAGCATAGAGAGGTTTATGGCAATCTTGATAGAGCATTATGCCGGAAAATTTCCTCTATGGTTAACGCCTGAGCAGGTAAGGATTGTTACTGTTTCAGATGCATTTGCCAAATATGCGGATATTGTTGCTGAAAAGTTAAGGAGGAATAATGTAAGGGTTGAAGTGGATAAAAGGGCAAAGTCAATACCCAAAAAAGTAAGGGAAGCCCAAATAAATTATGTTCCTTTGATTGTAACTGTCGGAGAGAAAGAAGAAAAAAGCAATACTTTGGCTGTAAGGACTCTTGATGGGAAGGTTAAATTTGACGTTAAGGTGGATGAGTTTATTATTAAGGTGACTAACCAGATAGAGGATAAGAGCATTAAAGTTGAGATATGAAAAAGATCCCAAGTTAAGTGGGAAAATGTATAATAATTCCGCAACAGTTTGACCTATAATACCACTGATAAATTTATATAGTAGTTCGTATTATCCTCTTCAAAAGGTGATAATATGAAAAATAATAGGTGGTACAACTTCT
>Ga0209541_10004879_pt1 | contig 23626 bp, 21 predicted proteins | sample RifCSPlowO2_01_FD_184027 | JGI IMG/M metagenome (GOLD analysis project Ga0209541, IMG submission 184027) | Groundwater microbial communities from Rifle, Colorado - Rifle CSP2_plank lowO2_0.1 (SPAdes) (version 2) | ecosystem: Environmental > Aquatic > Deep subsurface > Groundwater | place... | reverse complement strand
ATAGATTTTCCTTTTGGTGTGAAGGCCATAATCTTTTCTGCGAAGAGATCAATGGAAAGTGCTTCAGAACGCTCTTCTGATTCTTTTAATTCTTTCAACCAGTTTAATTTCTTATCGAATGATTTTCCTTGTGAAGCTCCTTTGTAGAGCCAATGCGCTGCCATACCTTTTTCAGCCTGCTCATCCATCTCTTCTGTCCTTATCTGTATTTCCACAATCTTCTTTTCATCATCCAAGATTACTGTGTGCAAGGAACGATAACCATTTTGTTTTGGTGTGATGATATAGTCTTTGAAACGCTCCGAAAGATGGTTCCATTTTGCATGGATCTGATTCATTACATGATACGATTCTTCTAAAGATTCTACAATAATTCGTATACCAATGAAATCATGTATACCCTCAAATGTTGTTTCTTTCTTTAAAATTTTTTGATATAAACCATAGAGATGTTTTATTCTTCCTTTGATTTTTATTGTTCTTCCATCGTGTTCGAGAAGAGTGTACAACTGCCTTGTGATCTTTTGTTTTCTTCGTTCAAAACTTTCTCTTTTTTCTTTTAGTTTTTCCTCTAGTTCTTTGTATTGTTCTGGTTCTAAAATCTTAAATGCTTCATCTTCCAGTTCTGATTTTAAATGCTGCAAACCAATTCTGTATACCAGAGGTGCATAGAGCTCCCTTGCTTGTTTTGCTTGATCTTTCTTTTTTTCTTGCTTTATTTCTTCTTGTAAGTCTATTAATCGCAACACTGCAAAAAGAATCAAAGAGCGAGGATCCTGCACTGCCAAGAGAAATAAGTTTTGTTTCGCTTCTGCATTCCATTCTTGTTTTTGTTTTCTTTCCAAATCTTCTAAGTTTTTTATGTCTTCCAAGAGTTGATTCTCTTCCTTCCCTTTTGTATTCAAATAATAAGAGAGTCCTGAGCTAATCATGAGGGGGTCCGCCTTTAACGAAAGAAGTTTTTCGAGAAGAGCAAGCGCTTTCTTTTCTTTATTTTCTTCTATTTGATGCAGCAATTGTTCAAGAAGATTGATATCTATATCTTTTCGCTCTCTGAGGAGCTTTCTTGCCAAGTCGGCAAAGTTCATGGTTTCTTGACAATTGTGCGTAACTTTAAAAATCTATTGCCTTTTTTCTTTTGATGAGATTTCATAAACAAGTATTACTTCCTTTTATTGGAGAAGAAGGACAGAAAAAGATTCAGAAAGGGAGAGTGTGCATCGTTGGCTGCGGTGCTCTTGGCGGACGCTGTGCTGAATTATTAGTTCGTGCTGGTCTTGGATTTCTATGCCTTATTGACGGGGATTTCATTGAAGAAAGCAATTTGCAACGACAAACCTTGTTTAGTGAAGAAGATCTCGGAAAGAAGAAAGTTGAAGTGTTACAAAGAGAATTGAAGATGATTTATTCTAAGCTTGAGATTGATGTGAAAGATATGTTTCTTCGAAATGAAGATCTTTCTCGTCTTGATAGCTATGATGTTGTGCTTGATTGCACAGATGATTTGAGCATTGCTTTCTTGTTAGATTCTTATTGCCAAGAAAAAAATATTCCTCTTGTGTTTGGATCCGTTGCAGGAGTTTATGGTTTGCTACTTGTTTCTTATGAAGATGTTTCTTTTGAAGATGTATTTCATACACATAAAGATTTGATTCGCACCTGTGAAAAAGAAGGGATTTTGAATAGTGCTGTAAGTGCTTTGTCTAGTATGCTTGTGACTGAAGTTCTTAAGATTTTAAGTGGAAATGATTTTTGCAAAGAACTTCTCTTTTACAATGCATGGACGCATTCTTTAAAGAAAATTTCCTTATCCAAACGTTTATAAAATATTTTTCTGTCTAAATAATATAGGCGGGGATGCCGGAGCGGTCAAATGCATTTTTATGCAGACTTTACGGGCTAGGCTTAGGTGTAATGAGCTTTCTGCTATGATAACGAAGACACCTAGTGCCTTAGTGGCTACGCAGGTTCGAATCCTGTTCCCCGCACCATACTTCTAGTTACATGCGTTGCAAAAAACTAAAGAAAAATATATAAATAAAATTCACAAATAGAAATCTTCCAATAGGGATAGTGATAATTAAAAATAAAGTAATTCAATTAATATGGGGAGAATTGCCTACAGCAATAGAAATTGATTCTAAACAAGTATATAAACAATACAAATGTTTTTTGAAGATTTATGGAAAGAAGTAAAAACTAATTAACGCCATTTATCATTAGTTTCATTCAAGTACTCCAGCCTTCTCAACAAACTCTTTCATTGTTTCAGATTCAAAGTAAACATTCTCTAAATGTTTACATCTCTCTATCCGATTAGGATAAGGATAACTGACCCAGTTTGTAATTTCTCGAATTTGTGGTAAATTTAACACTATGTAATTCATAGTCTCTAAGAAGCCAAAGTATTTTTCTCTTGGTAAACTATTTTCACTAAAATTATCTTTGTAAAAGTCTTCAAATATTATGCGCATCATTTCACCGAGCCGTAAAGCCCCGCTGCTTGCAGTGATTGGGATAGGTTCGGATTAGTGTTTACTTTTAAGAAATTTACATTTTCATTAAATCATGTGTATGATAAATTTTTATTTTGTATTGTTTCTTTAAATCTTTGTCATTACTCCATACCGCACAATTTAGCTTTAATGCTAGAGCAAAATATACAACATCATCAGGATCAGGACATATTTTTTCTGCCTTATTCAAATAAGCAATTAATTCTTCTAGAGGCACTAAAATTACTCTTCTTTTTAGTGTTTCTATCAATTTATAAAAGTCCTCTTCTGTTTTCTTTGTCTTTTTTAGGATTTCTTCTTTATGTTCTTCTATTTCTGTAAATATATATTCGGCTGTGTAAAGGTGGAAGTCTTCTCTAAATAAAAGCGTGTAGCTCGTGCTCTCTTTTATTATAGCAGCTATTATTATGTTTGCGTCAACAACTAAATCCATGTTTATTCTGCCTTTTTCCTCAGCCTATTACTAACTGCTTTGCTGACTTCTTTTCCAATTCTTAAAGCATCTTCTTCTGTTATTGTGCTTTTTTCTTTAAACTTTTTTAAAAAGTCCATGTCCCCTATTTTCTGCAAGAATGCTTGTCTCGCTACCTCACTCCAATTAATTTCAGGAAATGTATCCATCTTCTTCTTAAGCTCTTCTGGTACAGCCAAGGTCATAGTTGTCATTTTTACCTCCTATGTGTAGATAAATATATTATGTGTAAATATATAAAGGTTTCTATTCCTGGCTTTGGTACAGCCAAAGAGTTTATAATCACTAACAACCATAAACTTGGTACAAGAGATGAACTACGTTTTGCCAGAACCTTACAAGTGATAAGAGAAAATTATTATAGCGATGAAGAAATCAAAGATTGAATAAAAAATGGAAAAATCAAAGAATTCAAAAGATAAAGAAAAGTCAGAGATAGTAATAGAAGAAATTAAGAGGTTTGAAGAATTAATAGAAGGTCATAGAAAAATACTTAATGCCATAGGAAATTTATAACTTCTTATCACTATTCAGCAAGAATAAGATAATATAAATAAGTAATACTCTAAATACAAAATAAATTAAGACGAAAGTGTTATAATGAAGTAAACGGTTTCGTTTCTAGGGTTTGCGCATGTTCCTCGCATTTATGTTTCTAAAAGAATTATGGATAAGATAAAGTGTATGACTAAGCATATAATAAAATATTCAATTCTTTAGAGAAATAATATCATCTTCTTAGCTTCCCTATCAAATGCTCCCGCTGCTTGTTAAAAATAAAAAGAAGAATAAACAAGAAAAACAATAAAGGAAAAACTGAAAGTCCTATCAACAAATAAATATAGGAAAGGGTTAAGAGGAGAAAGAAGAGAGATAAAGAAAGAAGAAAAAGGAGATAGTACAACAGAGAATATCTTAATTTCTTCAAGGAAAGAGAAAGAGAGCTTTCTAAAGAGAGCCTTGGATTGATAATAATTATTAAAGAAGGATAGAGTACGATGATCAAGAGAAGAGCATTTATAATAAGAAGCAATGGCGAGGAAGTCCCATCTTGGAAGAAGATATACGAGAGATAAGATAGGAGATTAATAACTAAGAACCCAAAGAGAAGAAGAGGCAATACTAAAGCAAGCACCGTTCTTTTGATTGGTGTCTTTGTGAGATACTTCCACGAAAGAGATTGAAAGAGAAGAAAAAATATTATCAAAACAAGTGGAAGAAGAAGATAGTGCAACCAAAGAGATTTTTGCATCAACGTATTAACTGCATCTAAAGTTGGTGCTATTGCTTCTGGAGGCACTTGCGCAGCTGCATCTGTTCCTAAGACTTCTGCCAATTGGTAAATCTCTGGTCCATAATTTTGTATCTGTTCAAAATAGGATTTGAAGATATTTCTTATGATAAGCAATGCAGCAGTGATGGAAGAAAAGAGCAAGAAGTCTAAGAAAAATATAAGCATTCTTTGTTTTGTTATCTTTTGTATCATTTTATTACGATGAACATGTTTGCGTAGCACGATCCCATCTAGAGAGACAATTTTCTCCTTTGTTTCTATAACATGTGGTGAAACAAGATATTTTGTTTACATACTCTTTCGTTTGTCCTTCAAATTTACCAGGTGAGAGAATTATTTTTCCTTCCTGACAGAATTCACCACCCACAGCAAGAAGTGGTTCTATTGTAGGCCAACAAAGTTGATCTGTATCTCGGCAGTACTGGTTTACAGCAGTAGCAAGCCCTCCACAATTATAGTTAGCAATGGCAAGTTTTTCCCCGTCTTGATACCTTGAGTATTTTACGAGAAGCTGTTCTAAAAGATCTGCACCACCCAATATATTTTGTTGTGGATCTTTTGGATCAATGTTTAAACTCTTGGCAGTACTAGGAATAATCTGCATATATCCTTGTGCTCCTGCTGAAGACCCAAGAATGGTGCCATCAGAGCTACAATGTTTAAAATTGCTTTCTGCAAGAATCACCGCACGCAAGAGTTCATCGCTTAGCCTTGCTGTTCTTGACAATGCTTCACTTATGTAAGTCTCTCGTTCTTCTTGAGAAGGTTCCCTACAGGTTACTAAGGATTCAATACATGTTCCTAGAGTACCTAATGTAAAGAAAGATGTTATACCTTCCCTTTCGAATGTACAGCCAGATTGTACTACACATTTAGATTCTGTACAAAAAGTACCACATTGTTCTTGGCAAGAAAGAGTTTGTGCAGAAGATTCTTCTTTAACAGTTGCAGTTGATCCAACTATTCCTGTGCTTGTTCCAAATACAAAAGGATCAATTTCTCTTTGAAACTGTGCTTGGTCTGCAACTTCATAATAATGTCTATGTTGTAGTTCTGCCAATCTTAAGTATCCTTCTGATTTTGCAAAGAGGGCTTTTCTTCTGATATTTGGATCTATGGAGCGTTCAATAAGATCATCATAGCCAAGTATTGGTTCTTCTGGAGGCACTAGGAGTGCTGTAAACTTTTGCAGTTGAGAAGAGACACCTGGTAAATTTTCAAAAAGTTTTACAGTCTCTGATGTTTGAGAAGTTTCTTGTGCAAGAACAAATAAAGAAAAAAATGTTAAGAGTATGAGAAGTGTCACCATCAGAGATATTACTTTTCTTTTCATTTTTATCTCATACAACAAAACAATGAACCATTACCACAACAATTTTTTCCACTGCATGCTCCTACTTCTTGACACGTATATCCTTGAGACTCTAGACTTCCTTTATTTCTTCCAGCAATACATTCATAGTCTATACCAAACTCTTGCTGGCACAGATATTGATCTTGATTTACTTCGACATAAGATGCTAGGTGCTTTTTCTGCGTATAAATATCTCCTAAGATTTTTGCCAGTTCTTCAAAGATGACATCTCTTCTCCCATTCAAGAGTGTTAAGATATTTTGCGATTGCGCATTATTTAAGACGTAAGGATCTTTCAAAGTTAATTCTGTTTCTTTTAGTTCGTTTGCAAGATCGTTTGCAATGCCTGCATCCTGAATGCTAAAAGATTTTGTATCCAACCAACAAAAACCTAATGATTTTCCATTCTCATCCGTTCCACAAGTTCCAACTTGCCTCCAGCGTGCTGCATCTGGTGTTGGCAATTCAAAAGAACAAAGTCGTGAAATTCCTGTGCTTAAGAGACCGTATTGTTCTGGCGTTGGCAAGGATCCTGTTGCTCCCAAGGTAGCTGCTTTGCTAATGGAAGGAGATAGTGTTGGAGTATTTGGCACACATTCTTCTGCTGAATCTATTTCTTGCCGTGCTGCTTCATCTGCCGTCAAAGCATCATTTAATTCTTGTAACCCAAATGAAGAAGAGACTTTTCCAAAACCACAGGACTCTTGCCCGTTGATGTTGACACAGATTTGATTATATCCAGTTGCTCCTAGTTTCTGTACTGTCTGCTGCTGGTAAGAACCAGGTTCTACTCTTCCTTGTGATCCAAAGAACTGCTGCGTTTCTGCAAAAGTAACATATAATGGAGGAAGTCCTGCTTCTTTATTGACTAAGTACACTGAATATGTGATGGGGAGTTCTGTTCCTAATGGTTGTCCTGAAATCAAACTCTGTGGCTGTGTATATCCTTGTGCTGAATATCCTGTTCCTGCATAAATGTGATAAAAGACTTTGTATAAAGACAAGTCTCGTGTTCCTAAAGGAACTCCCTCTTCAAAGTAGGCTTCTCCTGGTGCTGCATAAGGAGCAACATCAAAGAAGGCGGTGAACTGCGGCGGATCTTCTGGCTCTGTTAATTGATCTATCAAATTTCCAACGCTTGGGAATTTTCCATGAACAGAGAGACGGCAGATTTGTGTTCCCAGTTCATCTGTTGATCGTGAAGCGTAATGTGCAATGTAGGTATTAGAGTATTCATTCGTGAAAAAATCAAAAGATCTTCCAACGTTGTCAAACGAAGACTGGAAAGTTAAGTATTCCCCCCCACCTTTTGCTTCTCCAAATATTTTTCCTGAAGCCCAATCAATCAATCCTTTTCCACCAATATCTAATAAGTTAATTGCTTCTCTCCAAACCATTTCACAAATACCTACAGAACGAATATAGTCACAGATACCTACATTTTTATTATCTTCCAAGCTTGCTTCTAAACAATCATTGTATCCTTGTAAAATACTTCTAATATTTTTCAAGCCTGCATGAATACCTGTCAAACAAACAGGAACAACAATACCTTCTTTTGCATTCGGTAGACATAACAAGGTTGAACCTACGATGCCTGATTGAATAACATTCCTTGGAGGAACTTTTCCACCTAATGTACAACGTGAAGAAGGGCACATGACAGGATCACATGCGTTAAATAATAATTTACAATCTGTTGGGTCCATGACTTCATAACAACTTGGCTTCAAGAGTGCTTCTTGCGTTTGTGCAATAGATTTCTTATCACAAATGACCGGCACAGATCTTCCGTTGACCGTTGCTGTTCCTACTTTATCGCCATCATTCTTACAGACAAAACGCTGCGCTCTGTCCACATCACCTGCATATTTCTGTTTTAATGATTTTCCAGCGGTACTTTCTAGATAGGATTCATGATGCACTACTTCATCGTCCCCCGTTCCACAATCAATCCTTCCATTTGGACCAACATTCATGACTCGTATTGTTCGTACAAAATTATTATCATAGCGTTCCAAGACTAAGACATATTCTCCATTGCCTATTGGATAACAAATTGGCTGTCCTTCTGGATTATAGAAAGCGGTAATTTTATTCGATGGTGCATAGTCTGAACTAAGCAATCTTCCTTTATTCTCTGAGACTCGTGAGATGAATGGTTCCATTTTACAATTCTTTGTTGCTTGCAAGTAAGTTCCCCCTAAAAGCCCACATTCTTGATTATTTGTTACAATTAGATTATTTTGGAAAACTGCGTCCGTTCCTGTTCCTATAAATGCCTGTCTTGGTGCGTAAAGAGGCAATCCTGCTCTGCTTAAATCTTTCGATGCTTCTTTTTTAAGTGCTTCCACTTTTTTTTCAAAATCCGATTGACTTATTGTGTTTGATGTTGTTACACAATTGTTGTTTTCTATTCTTCCACTTAAGTCATTACAGTATGCTCCTTTTATTTTATCTGCATCTGTTGATTGGGTCTTCCATATGTAATAATCATATTGTGAAAGTCTCTGCAGTTCCATAATATTAGGATTTAATTGTGTATCTTCGATATTCTCACCGATGGAACGCACTGGAAGGGTAACGAGAGCTTTTTGTTCATCCTGTGAAAGGAATTGATATTTCTCTCTTGACTCTACTTGTTCTATAACAAGTGCACGTTCTAGTGCTGGTATGGCTTTCTTAATTTCTTCATCACTTAGACCTCGTGAATCTTGCTTTAATTGATCATAGAGCTGTGCCTTTTGTGCTAGACCAATAGCATCAGTGTTCTTTTTTAAATATTGACCATAACTTGTATCTCCTCCATATTTTGTCTGCAGCTTTGTGTACAAAATGTAATCTCTACATCCTTCAATCGTTCCACCTGCCTTTAGATAAGAAGAACATTCTGGCAGTTCAGCTGCTATTTCATTTACTGTCTTTCCTTTTATTTTATCATTTATAGAAGCAATTTCTTTTTGTGTGTCTGTGATTGATGCTGTCATCTCTTCTGCATAATGAGAGTAACAGGCATCTGTGCTTGCAAACTTTTTTCCTGCTCCCACTTCTGCTGCACAGGATTCTTTGTACGAAGAGGCTACCTGCTGTCTTGCAATGGAACGATCAAAGCCACCTAAGAAGGAACTCTTTATAGTTAAGAATGCAAAAGTTGCCAAACATACTTTCTTCCAGATTCTGACGATCTTGTCCATGCGGTCAATCACTTTATCCAGTTCTTCAATAATGTCTTGTGTTGTTTTTATCTGACTCTGCAATTTATCTGGCGTCCATTCAAAAGGTCTTGGATCAACAGGGATATGCAATTTGAAAGATGATGTTGTGAAAGCTCTTCCTGAACCCGGAATAATAGACACGTAGACTTCATTTTGCACATTCACTCCTGTCAGTTCAATATCTATTTTTTCTACTGGAATATTTTGTGTTCTGAGTGCTTCTACTGATGGGAAGGAAACTGTCAATGGTGTTACTCTTCCCAGAACTAAATTTGTTGTTTGATCTGTTGCTGTTCCGCCTTTGTTATATAATCGTAGTGTCGCTGTCTGAGGTAAAATATTTTCTACTCTCCATTCATACTTTACAGTGTCTCCTTCTTTCACTTCTGCTATTACTGCAGATATTCCCTGCTCTTTTTTTGTTTCCGCTGCTCTTCCCTGCTGCACAATGCGATAATCAATATTTCCTTTGTCTTTCTGTGTAACTTTTTCTGTTTTCTTTAATGTTAACGAGGTGAGTTCATCATAAAGGAAGACTGTGGTTACTCCTCTTTCTGCTAATATATTTTCTGTCTTTTCTTTCTTGAACGATTCATAAAATCTTTTTAGTGCTGACATGTCTGAAATAAAATTAGAACATTGTACCAAATTGTGACTTGCAACATGACAGTATGAGTTGTCAATTAATTCCTTGTCAAAGATGTCTATAATATAATCCAAGGATGTCTTTCCTTCTTCTGTTTCTGGTTCAGAGAAATATACTGCTTGAAAACCCCTCAGTGCCACACATGCATAGTCTTTTGTGTCTAGAGGACAATATTTTAGTTCTAGATCATTGACAGTATTTCTGTCAAGAATGCCAAGAATATCTAGCTGTCCTTTTGGAATAAGCACAGAATGGTCTAGAGCAACTGTTTCTTTTGTAATAATATTCTGCAAAGTAAGGGTATATGTTTCTTCTTTCAATTGTTGCAATGAAATTTGCAATCTTCTTTTTTCTTCGGGAGAAATATCATATGCTTCCAGTTCTGCTGCACTCGTAATATTATTTTCTATTTCTGTTACGGAAAGAATCTGCCAATTTGATGTTGAATGTATTTTTTTTCCTTTTAGTACTTTTCTTTCTAGCTTATTTCCGCCAAATTCCAATTCTATCAATGCCTTATCTTCTGGTGTAATAATCTGATCCACGCGCAGTCTGAAATGATCCTGCAAAGGATTTCCTGTATATCCCAACGAATAGATCTGTGATTCTTCTCCTTCTGTAATTGTTACTGTTTGTGCTGAACTCAATCCTGTTCCTGTTGTTGTAGTCTGCAGAGGAGATCGTAAAGATATTGGATATAAATCTCTGTTATATATTTCAAAAACTGCCTGTCTGTTGTTGACCGAGACTAACCTCAAGTATCCTCTTCCTGAGAAGAAAGCATTGTCTGTCTTTGAAGCTTTATTGAGAAATGCTTCTTCCTGTTCAGTTTGCAACGCCAGGTCTGTTCTTCCTACTCCAAAAAGTGAATTTGATTCTAAATCCAAATAAATTTTTGCATCTAGGTCAACGACGATTTCATTATTTGGCAGAGAAACATTTTGCCCTTCTAATTTTGCTAGAGTCACAATTAAGTGGCCCATATTGTTCAAAGAGTATTGCCCTCTTCGTGGTGGAAGGAAAGTTACTGATTTTACACGAGGACTTAATTTTTCTTTTACAATTTGTACATTCGCAATTGGCGGAATTGTGTTTAAACCTTCTAATAAACTTTCACTTACAAGAGAGTTTAGAGTTGTTCCTTTTAACTGTACAAACACTGTGGCATCTCGTTGTTCCAGCAATGATTGACGCACTTGTTTCGGATCATAGTCTGCAATGTTAATAATAATTGCTTCTCCAATATCTTGTTCAGGCCCATAAAAACCTCCTGAAGAATAACGTGCTAAACTATTTGCAATATTATGATAGGATGTTCCAATGTCTGCATATTCATAGCCTTTTTGCTGTGGTGTTGAAAATTGGTTTGCCAGATTTCCACCAAAACTTGCCACTCCTGCCACGACGGCTTCTGTTCCCTGTACTGTTGCAATCCCCACCCCTGATACTGGAGTTTCTCCTGAACTTCCTGGTCTTGCAGGTCCAGAACTTTCTGCTTCTGCTGCGTAGCTTAATGGGAGGGCAAGAGTTATCACTAAGAAAATCATGACGAGAGCACTGCTTTGTTTTATTCTTTCATTCATTGTATCTTTGGATTCATGAAGTAAGGATGATCTTTGTTTGTTTCTAATGATAATTGAATCTGATTCATAGTGTCTAATGACGAAGGGAGCTTGTCCACTAAAATATATATTGTTAGTTTTCCTTCTCTGCTGAGTTCTGCACGCTGGAATTCATATACAAAATTCATTCCTCCTTTGAGCGCCTGCTCTAGTTCTATCTTTTCTGTTGTTGTGTCTATGCATTTCTTTTCTGTCTTAAACAAACCAAGCAAACCTGACGCTCTTGTATCTACACATTTTGTGATTGTTTCTTGAGGAAGAGTAATCGGCCATGTGCTTGATCCAAAGACCATTGCATTAACATCATAAGGACCTATTAACAATTGCAGAGTATTTGATTCTTCATCTGGATATTGATAGCTTGTTGTATGGGTCGTTAATTGGTGATTGAATTGGATAAAAACTGTTTCTGAGTCATAGGGATCTCGTATTTTTCCTGAATCTTTTTCTCTTAATTTTATGACTACTTCTTTTTCATAGAATGGTTCTAAGACAATTTCTGCGACTGCTGCTCCCTCATTCGTTGACAATAAAGTTTTTCCTGAATGATATCCTTCTTTTGTTGCTTCTAAGATTCCATTGACACATGGCGGGGATATTGTATTCAAAAGTCCTTGTGCATTTGATGTTCCTAGAGGACAGGCTGCAGGGAAACATTTCAAAGAAAGACCTGCTTCTGGCAAGTTGATTAATGATCCTGAAGGTGTTACCGTTTTTGTCATGATAGTCAATGGTGCTGTTTTATATTCACAAATAGGAGATTCTGTTTCCACGATATCCAAGGTTTCAAACTGGTTGATTCTTGGCTGATTATTATCAATAATAACTTGTGTTGCAAATTGGAAGATGAAATCTGTTTCTTCATCTCTTAAAGTGATTAAAATGGGGTATTTAATGTCGTAGACAAAATGATAGTTGTTCAGACAAAAGAATTGTGACAAGATAGCATTTGCCACTCCTCCCGCTTCTTTAGTGATGGCATCCCCTTTCATGATATCTCCTTCTGAAGGAAGCACTTCCACAAGTGTCGGCCATGTTGGAATATACATGAAATTCACTGCCAATTGATTATCTTTTTTATCCAATGCATCAAAAGAAAGATAGTTGAATCTTTCTTCCTGAATCTCATTCCCTGTTCCTTGTACCGAGAATGCTGCAACATTTTCAAAAAGAATATTCTTAAGTTTTGTTGTGACTTCTGTTTTACTCCATAATTTGGGAGAGCAGGAAGTATCTGTTCCCGAAAATGGTACTTCATCATTATATGCAACTAATGTGTCGATTGTTTTTTGTTCCAAAAATAATTCTTCATTTTCTTTTTCAAAAATCTCTCTTGCCTGTTTGTACAATTTTCCTAAAGAAATATCTTTTGTCCCTCCAAAGCTTTCCAATGTAAATGTTTGTCCTGATTTTGTGATGTCAAGAGGAAAATTCACTCGTACTTGAATTTGTTCTTCTTCTATCGTTACTTGTGTTTCTGGTGTTTTCCCTCTTGTGGAAAGAAGATAACCTTCATCAAGAAAGTGTGTCAAATTAAAAGCACAGTCTCTTAAATTGGAATTAATGTATTGAGCAATATCTTCTTCCATTTGTGTTTGCGAAGGCATGTTCATTTCTGTGATGCCATTTCCCTGCTCTCTAAACCAGACGACAGTTTCTATGTCTGTGTCAGGAATGATTTCCAAATTTCTCTGTAGAGGTGTGAAAGGAGTAGTGGGGATATTATCATTTTCTAAGTTTAAATGCCCTCCTTGCAGTGCTAAACGTTGTGCTCCTTGCTCTAATAAGGAAAGAGCACAGGAAGAAAGTGATTCCTGAATAGGTCGTATTTGTGCCGGCAGCACTTCTTCTTTTGTAAAAAATGATTTGAAGAGTCCCTGCGAAACTGCATAACGCATCCCCAAGAAGATCGCTGCTATAATCAAAATAACAATTACTATGATTATAAAAGCGGTCGCCTGACCCCTTTTTTTCATACTAAAGTTTTTCTCTTTTCAGCCTATATAAAGGTAATGGTTTATCGATGGAGAATGATTCTTTTTTAGATAATCTTCTAAAAGAATAGTTTTTCTTTTTACTAGAAATCTTTAAAAAGAATCTTCTTTTGTTTTTTGTATGTCTGGAAAGATTCATACGAGAAAACGACGCTACTTGGATGTCTTTGGAGAAAGAAGCAGATCTTCGCGAGTAAAAACATTTAGAAGCGAAGACAGTGCTAAGAAATGGGCTGAGTCTCAAGGGCTGAAGAAGTATTCTATTGAAAAACTTCGTTTTGGATTGAGCAAGAAATTTAGAGTTAAAGTCTAAGTGTTTTTTATTTCTCATGAAGTGGGCCTGCTCGGACTTGAACCGAGGATTGCTGCCATGTCGAGGCAGAGTCATAGCCACTAGACCACAGGCCCTCAGAGCCTCGGAGGAGATTTGAACTCCCAACCTCATGCTTACAAGGCAGGCGCTCTACCATTGAGCTACCGAGGCATACAAACATTGTTCTTGAGAACTTTATATTAGTTTCTGTAAGTACAGTAGATATTAAACTTGATGATTCTTCCTTATACTTTCTTTGCTACTCTAATCACAAAAGCTGTTAATGGAATAATCTTCTTTAATTCTTTTTTAATCTGCACTTGCAAATTGGAACGAATAATCTCATTGAAAAATGATTCCAAGGAATTCTTTTTTGCCACCTCTTCTACAATGCGGCGTGTCTCTTTTCTGACATTTGTCATCGTCGAATTTGATGTTTTTGATTTCGATAGCGCAATGATCTTCACTCTTACTTTTTTCTTATCTTTTGTTTCGCAAACAAAAGAATCTTCTGCCTTGGTCTTTGCCCGTTTTGTTAATCTTTTTGTATGTGCAGGCATCAGTTCAAAGGATTCTACAACAGAATATGCTTTATTATCTTTGATTTGATCTACTCTAAATGTTATGTTTGTGTTTTGTTTTTTTGGATCACGTGTTAAGGTCATCAAATTAACACGCACTCTTCTTTGAAGGCAGTGTTCTGGCTCCTCAATATAAGATTCTCCTATTTCTAAAGATTTGAATTCCTGCGGAGCTAAAATAGACACCCAGTGTTTTTTTTTCTTCTTTATTTCCTTTACTTGTTTTTTTTCTGTCATCTCCTTTTTGGCACAAGATTTCTTTAATAAACGTTTCTGTTCTATTCTTATAGTATTCTGGAAGAATGGTTAAAGTAAATAAAGAAAAATAGAATTATTCTTCTATCAAAATTTTTGCGCGTACCCCGAGCCCAGAATACGAGACCTGCGGATCCCTATTGCAATACAGGACGACCCTACCCGAGTAGGCAACGAACCACGCGACAGATCTATCTTGTGGATGGAAATAGTATAAATTTCTTTGTTTCCCACTTTCTAGTTTTGTTGGCAGACCTTGCTTAGTAAAAGAAGAAAAATCCACAAAACCATTTTTCCTATATGTAGAAGAATCTAGTTCTTCTCTTCTCTGTGGACGAAGAATTCTTTCTTGTAAACGGTGATCTGATAAAAGGTAAAAAACTTCATCTTCTCCACTCTCAAAATGTGCATCTAAATATTCTCCTCTCCAAGGGTTTCTCTGTCCCATCACTTCATCATACAATTGTTCACACTCTCGTGAATCTACGATTTTACCTTCCCCATTGTATACTTTTATTTCTCCTCTCCTTCCTTGATCTAAGATTTTACGAAAGAATTTATGATCTCCTAGAGTAAGAGGAAGACCAAAAGAGAGTGCTAATTTCATTGCTTGTTCCCAGTTTATCTTTCCTATATATGGATGGCCATTTAGTTCTTCCGCTGTGTTAAAAGTAGGAGAATCGTTTTCTAAAGCTGTTGCAATTGAATCCTTTTGAGAATTATTATCCAAACGATATTTTGAAACAAGGAAAGGTTTTTCATCTCTTTCTTCAACTTTTATTAGATCTTTTCTTGGAATTTCTAATTTCATACTCCTTTAGAGTAGGGAAAAATTTATAAAGATATCTTTGATAGGCTCTGTTCTCCTATTGTATTAGTTCTTCTACCCTTAAGGCTTCCACAGAAATAAAGAGAGCTTCTTTTACTTCTTCTTCCTTTTCTTCCGGCAAGCTAGCATATAGTGTTCCTGAAGGATGTTCTGTGATTTGAGAAATGTATGGTATGCCTTTCAAGAGATTTGTAAGAGAAGCGAGAGGAAATTTTTGTCCTGACTGATTGATACAGATTTTAAGTGTTGCGTCCATATTCTGTACAAAGAGTATCATAAACGTTGAAGAAGTGTAGAGATTGGAAGAAGCAATCAGAGCAAGGATTTCCGGCGCTGCAAGCGAAGATAGAGAAGACGCTGCATTAATACATATAAGTTGTTCTTTTATTGATATCCTGTCTGACTTTCTGTGTTCATAGAACCAATTAAGTCCTTCTATGATTTTTTCACGATAGTCTTTCAAGACTTGAACGGCTCTATTTTTGTAGAAACGGTTTTTCAACAATTTTCCTATAGCTATTGTTTGTTTTCTCAGATAAATACTTGCATAGAGAAAAGAAATCATCTCTTCACTATCTCTCAACGGATCTTCTTCTGCTTCGGAAAGAAGAAAAAATGATTCCTTCATTTGCAAAGGTGTTTCTTCTGAACCCATGCGATGCAAAGTAATATTCGTTAACAAGGATTTCAGCTCCTCTTCGGAAAGATCCAAGACAGAACGAAAAGATTCTTCATTCTTTTTCACGTTAATTCCTGTCTTACTCAGAAAGTGCATAACTCCTTCTGATGAACCTGTGATGCCTGGAAGAAATGGATGAATGGACCATTCCAGTGCTTTTGACAAAGGTAATGTTTTTGATGAAATGATTTCTAAGGTCATCTGTTTTTTTATTTTCTTTCCCAGCAATGCGTCTCTTAGTATTTCTTCATAGATTCCTTCCTGTAGATTCTGTTTTTTTATTCTTGCTAATATTATAGGAAGTGCTGCATAGTCCTTGAGAAAGCTTTCTTTTTCCTTGAGAATTTTATAGAGAAGTGCTAAAAAAGAAGTGTTTAGTTCTTGTGTTTTACACGAACTATACTCTTGCAAAGACCCCATAAGCTCTCCGATTAGAATAATTTTCTTTTCCTTCACTTCTCTCTCTATGGTTTCTGTATCTAATGTTGTAAATCCCAAGAAAATAAGAGTCTTTGAAGAATCAAGAGAAGCTTCTTTCAACGTTTGCTTTTTTACTGAAGAGGTAAAGAAGAGTGAAAATAAGGTGTTCTTCTTTTGCAAATAGACAATAAGAAGTGTGCTTGCAAGAAGTGCTTCTGGTGTATTCGCTGCAATGATCTTTATTTGTGTTTTTGAAGCTTCTTCCAGCAATGAAGAGAAGAATACATCGTCCTGCTTCCCTTCTTTTTCTGTCATAATTATTTTGAGAAGTATTCTTTAAAATAGATATAGGTATCTTGATTATTACGTTATGCTACCAAGAATTTTAATTGATCTTTCGTATAATCCCATTCACGAGACAGGACTTCTTTTCTTTTATAGTATTTCACCAAGCGATGTATTTTTGATTCTGTTAACTGTAAGCCCCTCTTAGAAACCTTGTCTTTCTTATTCTTTTCCATATGATTTCTGATCATGAGCTCTTTCTTAAGAAGATAAAAAAGATCTTCTGGTATCTTTGTTTGTAACTTTTGTTCTTTCAAGACAGCAGATACTGATTTTCCTAGTGCTTTCTTTATATCTGGAACACCATAGGTATCTCTTAGGACTAAACCAATATGAGAAGGCCTGTGTTCCGCTTTTGCCAATTTGAGGATGATTTTCTCTATTTCTTCTTTAGAATGTGTGACCCATTCTGGAGATTTTTCAATGATAGGTCTTGTAGAACCAGACTTTCCTTTCTTCCGAGAATGCATGCGTGCCATTGATCTTTCCAATATGAGAACGTATAACTACTTTCTCACTCTTCTTATTTTGGAAGTCTGAGAAATATATTTAAGAGTTGCGGTTCTAAAAAAAGAATAAGAAGAATGTGCAGTTTTTATGTTGAACACTAATTCCCCTGTACTTTGAAAAGTTTTTTGTCTTCAGGATACTGTCTTCCTATGAATATTAATGAGAGATGCAAGAATTTTTTGAAGAGTATTTTTCCCAGTTTTGTTTTTAACATAGACCTCTGTGAAGAAAGCAAGAGACTGCCAAGAAGAATAGATTTATTAAAGAAACGCTCTGAGGCCATCTTCTTTGCAAAGACATTTCGTAGTCCTGATTCAAAACGACCAATTGTGTAGAGATCCAGCATGTCGACATCACCAACGATTTTTGCATAGAAACTTTGTTCTGCATTCCTTTGTGGCGAGGTTCCTTGTATTCCCTGGATTACTTGTTGTTGAATTATTGAAGAAATATTTTGCGCTTCATTCATAAAGAGCTCTATACTTTGTTCTGCGTCGTTGATTCCATTCTTGAGAATACTCACTTCAATAGCAAGGGGGAGATATTCCAGATATTTCCACCATCTTCTCTGATAATCAATATCCAATCCTTTTACCCGCGAGACGTCATGCCATGCAATTGCCAATACTAAGGAACCCCAATCTAAATTGTGTTTTCTTCCGTACATAGTAAAGAAAAGTTTTGCATATTTAATGCAGCGTTTAATATGATGAAAATCGTGGAATGGATCCTTGCTTTCCTTCATGATAGATACTCCTCTTTGTATTAGTTCTTGTATTTCTTTTTGGAAGATAGTGTCAGAGTGCTGTGCCAAGGGATGAAAGATAAGACGTAGATCTCTTTTTTTTGCAAAGGAGTATCTTCTTTCTCTTGTCCCTTCCATCATTGCTAGCAGAGCTCGTTTCCAGTGTTTTCTTAAGATGGGATTAGTTTGATCATATTTCTTGAAAAATTTCTTCATATCTTCTTTTGAGCATTTTTGCCTCATTAATGAAAGAGATTTTCGTATTCCTCTTCTTGTTCGTTGTGGAGAGAAGAAGAAATAAGTCTTTATTTGAGGGAATAGTTTTTTTATATTCATTTTAACATGAGTAGTCCCGGGAGGATTCGAACCTCCGTCATGAGATCCAAAGTCTCAGATCCTTGGCCATGGTCCTTGTCTTTGGGACAATCTAGACGACGGGACTGTTTCCTTGTAAAAGACAGCTATGATCTTTTAAAAGAGTTTCGTCAAGTTTAAATAATTTAGATTGGTTCGTTTTTTATCCAGCCCCATAGTCTAGCGGCCAAGGATGCAACCCTCTGGAGGTTGATACCCAGGTTCGAATCCTGGTGGGGCTATTTTCTTATGCTGCTCTTCCCGCTTTTGCTCGTAATTTAATTTCAGATGCCATTTGTTTTTGTAAGGATTCAAATTCTATTCTTGCTTGATTAAAAAAGAGATACAATTCTTTTTCAGAACTTATACTAGGAAGGATTGCATTTATTCTTTCCAAAAGAGATATTGTTGTATTAGCTAGATCTAGAAGACGAGAATATTGCCCTTTCATCTTTGCTGGATCATGCTCTAAAGTTCCACCTTTTTTTAAGAGTCCTTTTTTTTCTTCCGAGGAGAGAGTATAGCCGAAATGAATGGAAGCACGATCAGAACGCAAGTTTCCTATATCTTTTATAAGCTGAGAGAGACTACGCTTCATATCAGAAGATAAATTAGATTTCGATAAAATAATACGTATTGATTGATCTTTCTTAGTTCCTCCAAAGAGAAGATTAGTTATCCACCCCATTCTTCTTTTTTAGATTTTTTTCTCTTTTTATATCTTCCTCTTTTTTCTACTATTTCTAATCTCTGCAAAACAGAGTCTGCCTGCTCTGCATACTGTTTGTAGGAATGCAAGATTGTTTCATAAAGCTCCTTGTAATGTTGATGGTGCCGTGATTCTAAGGCCTGTCGTAAGAGATGTAGATCTACTGCTTTATGCTCTTGTTTCTGATCTATGAAACTCAAGCCAAAATCAATGAAATATACTGTTGTTCCGTCCCAGATCATATTAGAAGTAGTCATGTCCCCATGAATAATATTCTTATTATGTAAGAGTGCTAAGTGTTTTCCCATCTCCTTTGCTATCTTCTTTCTTTGACCTGTTGGAAGATCGTTTAAACAATCTGCTAATTTTTTTCCTTCTTTATATTCCATAATTACTGTATAGTCTTTTTCTGAAGATGATTCGTGAAGATAAGGAACAGGGATACATGCAGATGCTTTTTGCAATATAGAAATTTCTCTTCTTGTTCTATATCTTCTTAATTTTTCGTCTATCTCTTTTAATCTGTATCTTTTAGGAATTCTTTCTTTTGAAACATAGAGTTTGTTATCAATAGAAAAGGTGTATATCTTTGCTTCTGCTCCTTGTGCAATGAGAGATTTCATATCTATTATTAGCTAGAAAATATTTTAAGACTTTCGAAGTATTTTTCCTTTAAACTTCTTCATTAACTTATTCATATCCTGTTCTTTTTCCATACCTTTCATTAACTTCATCATTTTCTTGGATTGCTTGTATTGTTTTAACAATTCCCGTACTTCTTGTTCTGAAGTTCCAGAACCTTTTGCTATTCTTTCAATTCTTGATCGTGTTAAGATATCAGGATCTTGTTTTTCTTTCTTCGTCATAGAATCCATGATATATTTCCAAGTATCTAATTTTTCTTCCTGACCTTCCAGCATTTCCTTTGGTATTCCTGTATTCCCCAAGCCAGGAATTAGATCAATTAATTTATTCAAAGGTCCCATCTTTCTCATTGCCTGCATTTGATCATAGAGATCCTGTAAAGTAAATCGTCCTTTCAATAATTTTTCCTTCATCTCTTCTGCATCTTCTTCTGTCACTATTTCTCGTGCTTTTTCTAACAAGGTTTCTAAGTCGCCCATTCCTAAGATTCTTGAGACAAAACGTTTTGGATCAAAGACTTCTAGATCATCTGCCTTTTCTCCTATACCAATAAATTTTATTGGTGCTTTTGAAACAGAACATGCTGTAATGGCTCCACCACCCTTCGCTGTTCCATCTAACTTTGTGACAACGATGCCTGTAATATTCACTGCCTTGTGAAATGCTTCTGCTTGTTTTTGTGCTGCCTGTCCAATATCTGCTGAGATAACTAATAATCGTTCCTGTGGTTGAATTTCTTTATTGAGTTGTTCTAATTCTTTGATGAGGTCTTCTGAGAGAGCGTCTCTTCCTGAGGTGTCTACTAAAACAAGATCGAATTTATCTAAATTTTTCTTAGCTTCTTTGTAAATCTTTAATGGACTTTTTTCTTTCTTCATTGTGAAAGAAGGAATGTTGACTTGTTTCGCAATTTGTTCCAGTTGATCCATTGCTGCAGGCCTGTGCACATCTAATCCTAATACTGCTACCTTGAGACCTTTTTTTGTGTAGAATTTTGCCAGTTTTCCCATGGATGTAGTTTTACCAGAACCGAAGAGACCAGTGAGCATGATGTAGAAAGGTTTCTTGTTTATTTCTATTCCTTGAGCTTCTTCACCCATAAGCTTTACTAATTCTTCATAAATAATTGTGATGAGATGTTCTTTTTGTGTAATCCCTTTTTGTTGTTTTTCTTTTATGGCTCGTTCTTTGATTGTTTTTGAAAGATTGAAAACTAAGTGTACATTGACATCTGCTGATAATAAAGCTCGTTGGATTTCTTTTACGATTTCATTGATTGCTTTTTCATCCAGAAACATAGTCCTTGTAATCTTGGAAAGAGTGTCTTTTAAGGAAGAACCTAATTTGTCTAAAATCATCTCATAAGTTATAGTGTTATATTTTAAAAGGATTTGGTAAGCTGACGATATCTTTTTATAGAATGGTTCTAAAGAAGTAATATGCGAAAAAGAGTAAACTTTCGAGAATATATTCTTGGCGGTCAAGATGGTTTAGTGAATGTTCTTGGCTTAGTTCTTGGTGTTGCTGGTGCTACTTTGAATAGTTCTGTTGTCATCATTTCTGGTTTGGTTGCTACGATAGCTGAGAGTATCAGCATGGCTGCTGTCGCCTATACTTCTTCACGAGCTGCTAAAGATTATTACAAAAGCATCGTTTTAAGTGAAAAAAGAGATATTCAACGAAAACCTGAAGAACATAAAAAAAAATTAAAAGAGATTTACTCGAAACGTGGATTCAAGGGAAAGCTCTTGAATGATATTGTGCGTGTGATCAGCAAAGATAAGAAAATGCTTGTAAAAAGTTTGTTGACCGAGGAAGGCTATGTAAACAATGGAGAATATGAAAAACCTTTGAGAAGTTCCTTGGTTGTTGGTTTTGCTACTATTATTGGGAGTATGATTCCAATTCTTCCTTTTTTCTTTTTGAATGTGAAAGCTAGTATTCTCGCTTCGTTGATTTTGGTCGCTGTAGTATTATTTTTTGTTGGTGCTCTGAAAGCTCGATTAAGTATTGGTTCTTGGAAGAAAAGTGGTTTTGAGTTAATGGTTATTGGTATTATTGCTGCATTAGTCGGGTATGGATTTGGATTGCTATTGAAAGTAGTAGGTATTGCTTAGAAAGTTATTCATAATCTATTTTTGTTATTTTCATTTCAATCCTAGGTTCTTCAAGAGTTCTCTTTTATTAAAAATCTTTAGGTCTTTTAGACCCTGACCTGTTCCTAAAAAGAGAATTGGTTTCTTTGTGACAAAAGATGTAGATAATAAGGCTCCACCTTTTTCATCCACATCTGCTTTTGAAAGAATAATAGCATGAATGCCGATGGCATCATCAAACTGCTTTGCCTGTTCCACACAATCATTTCCTGTAATAGCTTCTCCCACAAATATTTTAAGATCTGGTTTTGCCACCCTTGTAATTTTTTCCATCTCTCTTAACAGATCCTTATTAGAATGTAAACGTCCTGCTGTGTCAATTAATACTATATCGATGTGATGTGCTTCTGCATATTTAATAGCATCAAATGCAACTGCCGCTGGATCAGAACCATAGTCATGCGCAATAACTTTCACTTGTAACGTTTCTCCCCATTCTTTTAGTTGTTGGATTGCTGCTGCTCTAAATGTATCTGCTGCTGCCAAAACTACTGATTTCTTTTTTTCTTTTAACATGTGTGTGAGCTTAGCTATGGTTGTTGTTTTTCCTGCACCGTTCGTTCCCAAGAAACAAATAATATAAGGTTTCTTTTTTTCTATTTCCTTGAAAAGATCTAATGATGCTTGTGCAAAAATTTCTTCTATGCTCTTTTCTAAAGTCTGTGTGATTGTTTCTTCTATCTGAGATCTTTTTATTTCTTTGTTTACTAATGATTCTTTTAAATCGTGTTTTATTTTTTCTATGACTTCCATAGCTACATTATTTTCCATCAATGTTATTTCCAAGTCTTCAAATATTTCTTCAAAAAGTTCTTTAGATATTTTCTTTGTTGTTATCTTTTCTGATACCCTCTTGAAGAAACTCTTTTTTTCTTCTTTTATTTCTGTTTTAAACTCTTCCTTAATTTTTAGTGCTGCTTCAAAACTTTCTTTTTGTTCTGACAGTTGTTTCTTCTTTTTTGATTTTTTTTCTTCCTTTTTTGATTCTCCTTTTGATTCAAGAGGTTCTTGTTTTAATTCTTTTGTTTCTTCTGGAGCTTCTTCTTCAATGACTTTAGAAATCTTTTCTACAGCTGCTTTTAATTTCTCTTTGAGGAATTTAAACATAGAAGTTTAGACTTCTGCATCTCTTAAATATGTTTCTATCTTCCGTATTGCAATTGTTGCATATGATCCTTTCGGCAGTGAAAATGAAATCCAGTTTCCTTCCACTTTACAATCCTGTACTTCTACAAAGAGAGATCGTGTGATTGAAGACCCCATCAGGTCTGGAAAAGATCGAAATATAAAATCCTTCAAAGATATTCCTTCTTTTTCCATTTCTTTTTTGTAGAGTTCTTCTATTTCTTCATTGGTGAATTCTGTGTCAAAGGCTAACAAAGGAATTTCAATATTTTTTATCTTTTTTTGTGTAAATGCCAAGCTCTTAGTTATTCTTGCATCTGAATTCTTCTTTTGAATATAGAAAGAAGCTACTCTATTCCAAAGTTCTGACTGGAATGCTGCAATGTATAAGGAAAGAATATTCTTTTCTAGAGACTTAAGAAATGGCAATCCTTGCTTTTTTTTTAGATCTCCTTGTATAAGATGTGAGGCTTTCTTGTAGTCTTTTTGTATAATTGCTTTTCCCACTTCTGCATTATTTTTACTTAGGCGCTGCTCTCCAAAATAGTTTTCCATAAAAGGAATACACGATGGCTTTTCACTGCATTTTATTTTGAATTTATTTCCTTTCAAAGATCCCTTGTAGATTGGCTTTGAAGCATAGTGCAGCACTTCTAGAGAAACATCTTTTATTTTTATATTTTCTATCTGTTCTTTTTTAATATTTCTTAGAGAAATATATTGCGTTGTTACAGCTTTTTTGTCTTTGATTCCTGCAAAACCAATATCAGACGCCCTGCAATGCAAGGTCGTTTGCAGTTTTCTTATTATATCTAAAGTATTCCAATTCTTTTTTGTAAGTTTTATA
>Ga0209541_10004878_pt1 | contig 23628 bp, 23 predicted proteins | sample RifCSPlowO2_01_FD_184027 | JGI IMG/M metagenome (GOLD analysis project Ga0209541, IMG submission 184027) | Groundwater microbial communities from Rifle, Colorado - Rifle CSP2_plank lowO2_0.1 (SPAdes) (version 2) | ecosystem: Environmental > Aquatic > Deep subsurface > Groundwater | place... | reverse complement strand
AGCTAAGTTGGGAGTGGTAGTGCCGATTCCGATTCGGCCATTTGGCCCAATAGTAATGGAACCGATAGTGGAGGTGCCGCTAAGGCCGGTTACGGAGATTGTTCCTCCAACCGTTAAGCTGGAAGAAGCATTCAAAACTCCACTCACTAAGAGATTAGAGTTAATGGTGGAAGAAGCAGTGGAGAGAAAACCAGTCAAAGTGGAAAGACCAAGCACATTCAAAGTAGAAGAAGCAGATAATGAACCGACAACATTCAAGCCCGCATTCACAGTTGAAGAAGCAGTGGAGAGAAAGCCAGCATTAGCAGTAAGAAGACCATTGATTCCCAAGGTGCCGGCCGCTGTAGAAGAAGCGCTGGAGATAAAGCCGCCAGCCAAAGTGGAAAGGTTCAATACTGACAAAGTGGAGGAAGCGGAAAGTGGGCCGCTAACACTAAAATTGGAATTAACGGTTGAAGAAGCATTAGAAATAAAACCGCCAGTCAAAGTGGCAAGACCGCTCGCTAATAGAGTAGAAGAGGCATTCAAAACTCCAGAGACTTGGAAATTCCCAGCCACGGTGGAAGAAGCCGAAGAAATTAAACCAGCTAGAGTAGAAAGCCCGGCAATATCAGCAGTAGAAGCAAAGGTTACCGAAGACGAAGCCTGAATTGGACCAGCTACTTGCAAAGAACCGCTGATAGTGGAAGAAGCTGAAGAGATAAATCCTCCGCCTTGGATAGCCAGTCCACTGATTGTAAGAGTGCTGGAGGCAGATAAAGGCCCAGTGACATTCAAGGAATTAGAGATAGTGGAAGAGCCTTTAATAATTAAACCGCCTAAGTCAGTTAATCTGGCTGCTTCGCTAAGCAGTCCGCTATTCAGAGTGGAGAAAATCAGAATACCTTGAGCCGGGTCATAGTTTTGCATGAGCTGGGAAGTCAGGGCAGCCGTAGTTTGAGTGCTGGTCGCGCCCGCAATCTGGAAAGCTAACCGATTCTGGGTATTGGTGCTGGATTGGGTATTAAATAGGGTCAATGGAATAGCCGTGCTTCCGGAAGCAACAGTTGCGGTAATGGTGGTGGTGGCCAAAGAAACTGAAGAAGAAGCTTGGAGATTGCCGGCTATCTGGAGAGGGGCGGCAACCGTAGAAGAAGCCGAAGAGATAAAGCCGTTGCCAACTGTCAGCATTCCGGTGGTGGAAGCATTGGCAGCGGTTAGAGTACCGGTGGCAGTGATGTTTGCGGCATTGAGATCGCCGGAAATTATCGCGTTGCCCTGGGCAGCCAGGAGCGCGCCAGGCGAAGTAGTGCCAATCCCTACTGCCGAATAAAAAGTAGAGGTAGCCGTAACTTGGAGGGTAGAAGAAGCATTGAATCTGCCGCTTAAAGTAACCGAGGCTAAACTACTGGCTCCGGTAACATTCAAAGTGCCGCTGGTAGTGATGTTGTTGCCGATAGTGGTGTTGGCTCCGGAAACCAGATAGACAATATAAAAAGTGGCTAAAGTGACTGCCGAAGCAAAAGAAATCAGCCGGATTAGAAACGGAAAATCCCTCTTCTTGCGAAAAGGCCGGACAAAATTAATTGTTCTTTTGTCCATTAATTGGGGGCGCCATTTCTTATCTCAGCGCCTGATATAAGTTTACCAAGATTCAATATTATATAATATTAAAGAGTGTGGATAATATTTCATCCTCGCTTTAAGCCGTATTTCTCTCGAGAAAAATTTTTAATTTCATCTCGCCGCCGGGAATCCCCTCTTGGCGACGGCGCGGTTTGGATATTAAACGGATTGGCAGTCTGGCCGTTAATTAAAAGTTTTACGTAAGCGTTGAAATTATCAATGTTAATCAAATCATTCGCGGAAAAAGTCGGCTCAAATTGTTTAATTAGTTCCTCGGCGTCTTTGGCGCCAACCCGAAATACGATTAAAGAGCCGACATTTCCGAACACCGCATCCCGGGTTTTATCCGGAAGCTGGGCAATAAATTGATGGGCAATTACCAAATTTAACCGGTATTTCCGCGCCTCGGAAAGAATAACCGCGATGGAATCCGTGGTGAAGTTTTGAAACTCATCAATGTATAAATTAAAATCTTTCCGTTCTTCCTGCGGAAGTTCCGTCCGGGAAAGCGCCGCCATCAGCAGTTTGCCGACAATCACCATCCCCAACAATCCGGCATTAAGGTCGCCGATGCGGCCCTTGGATAAATTAACCAATAAAATTTTCCGGCTATCCATCGCTTCCCGTAACCGAAACGCAGAATGCGGCTGATTAATGATCGGCCGCACGTAATCATTGGCGATAAAATTATTGAATTTAGAAGTAATGTAAGGAGTGATGTTTTGAAGCGAGGCCTCGCCGCCGGCCATGACCGCCTCCCTTTCCCAAAAATCTTTTACCGCCGGATTTTGGCAACGGGCCAGTTTTTGCTCCCGATACCCGGAATCAGTAAAAATTCTGGGCACATCCATTAATGTTGCTGGTTCATTGGATGCATCTTCCATCAACAGCAAAAGCGCGTTTCTCATATATTGCTCAAACATCGGACCCATAGTTTCTTGGGAAAATAGTTTATTAAAAATCCCCTGCACTTCATTGACAATGAAAGTTTTTTCTTCCGGCCGGTTAAAATCGTATTCCAGCATATTTAATCCGAGCGGCCTTTCCAAATCGCTCGGGTCAAACACGATAACATCCTTAATCCGTTCTTCCGGAATCAAAGCGAGCAAAGCGTCAATCAAATCGCCGTGCGGGTCAATTACCGCCGCTCCCCCGCCCTTTTGAATATCGCTTAAAGCCATATTAATGAGCAGATTGGATTTTCCGGTTCCGGTTTGACCGACAATATAAACATGGCGGCGGCGGTCCTCATCGGTAATGAATGCCGGACGTTTCTCTCCCCGAAAGACGCTCTCTCCTATCATCGTCCCCTCTTTCGGCAAAATCGCCGGCGGCGGCGCTTCCCTCGCTTTCACCCATTTGATTTTCGGAGTTTCAGTCGCGGCAGTCGGAAAATGGAATAAACTGATTAACTCGTCCGTCCCCAAAACCAGCCGCTCCTTTTCGTCAAATTGCCGGAAGATATATTTGAATAAAATCGCTTTCTGATTTCTGGGCTTAATTATCCGAATCCCGTTCCGAAGCGGCGCCTCAAATTGGTTGAAAGAACCGGCTAAGCCGTTTAAAAGCTCGTCCGCCCGGAGCTGGCTGAACGCCGAAACCGCCAAACGGACATTAACGGAAAAAATCGGCTTGGCCAACTTTTTTTCCAAAACTTTAATCGTTTCTTCGTCCAAAACCGGCTTGGCAATTTTTTCTTCCTCCGGATTCCGGCCTTTTAGCGCTGACCGGATGTCTTTCAAGGTAATCATTTTGCTTGCCCGCAAAACGTCTTCTAGTTTGGCGCCTTTTTTAAGCTGATAAAGAAAGCTGACGGCGGCTTTTTTGAAAGAGCTGGGCGCCGGTTTTACCAAAACCTGGAGCGCCGCTCCTTCCCCAACTTCCTGAATTTTAGAAAAGCCGCTAACAATCGGCAAAAAGGTATCCAAGCCGGCTTCTTCATAAGTCCGAAGCGGCAAAACATAAGTTTCTTTCTGCTTCAAATAAACTCCCTCGCTTACTCCCTGATAATTAAAAATATTGTAATCTTCCGCTTCTTCCACCGAGGCGTCATTCCAAAGTCCCTGGATCTGCCTGGCGGCGAATTGGACGGAGTCCATCGGCACGCCGATATAGAAATGAATTTCTTCGCCGATATTATGGACAGCGGTTTCCAACGCAAAAGGAATTTTCAGCTTGGCGAGCTCGCTTAAAAGCTGGCCGGTAAGATTTATTTCTTTAAGCGGCTCTTCCTTGGCTTCTTTTTCCAAACGCTGGGGCAGTTTCACCAGCAAAAGACGCAGTTTTAAAGTTTCCAGAAAATATTTCCGGTGGATCATTCGGATAATCAGCCACAGGACGCCGACGCTCAAAACTGCCGCTAAAATTATATAACTTACAATCAATATATCCATCTTTAAAGCAATTTTCTCACTTTTAATTCGTCATAAATCCGGCCGGTTAAAGAATCATGCAAGGCGTCTAAAATAAACGGCCCAAATTTATTCGCTTCTTTGACGGAAGCGCCAATGCCTTTATGAAAAGCCAAATCCACCAGCTCTTCCACTTTTAATTTAACTTCCGCGGATTCGGATTCAAGATATTTAGGCAAGATAGAAGATGGCGGTTGAGCGATTGACTGCTTTTCCGATTGCCTTTGAATTTGAGCGCCGAGTACGGCTTTTACAATTTCCCGATCGGATACTCCTGGTTTTGAAAGGGTTGCCTTATGCTCTTGGATTTCTTTGGAAAGGCGCTCAATATCCTGCTCTAAAGCGAAATGTTCTATTTTCGGCTCCATGTTAGAATAAATAAATGGTAATTGGAAATTGGAAATTAGTAATTAGAAATTTTCTGCCGCTGGCAATTATCTTAATTATAGCTTCTTTCCTGCGGCTCTACAATTTTACTGAACTTCCGCCGGGCCTTTATCCGGACGAAGCGATGAACGGCAATAACGCCGTGGAAGCTTGGGAAAATCGCGATTGGAAAGCATTCTATCCGGAAAATTTCGGTCGGGAAGGATTATTTATCAACATCCAAAGTCTATCGGTGGCGGCTTTTGGAAAGGAGCCTTGGGCCCTGCGGTTGCCAAACGCGATTTTTGGAATCCTGACGGTTTTGGGGCTCTATTTTTTTACCGCGGAATTATTCAAAAATAAAAATTTAGCTTTGCTGGCCAGTTTTTTATTAGCCACCAGTTTTTGGCACATTAACTTTTCCCGTATCGGTTTCAGAGCCATAATGGCGCCTTTCTTTCTTACTTGGGCGCTTTATTTTTTATTAAAATCCCTGAATGCCAACCGCTATACGCTATATGCTGCAGCCGGTGGACTGCTTTACGGTTTAGGTTTTCACAGCTATATCGCCTATCGCGCCACCCCCCTACTCTTGGCATACCTCTTTTGGCTTTTGGCATCAAAGTGCGAAAAAAATCAATTGCAGAAAATCATCGCAACGTTTTCGATTTTTACCGTTCTTGCGGCTTTGCCTCTGGGAATTTATTTTTTAAAAAATCCGGCTGATTTTCTCGGCCGAACTGCCGGTATATCCATTTTTAGTTCCGAAACGCCTTTACAAAATCTCGGTCTTAATATCTTAAAGACAGCTGGCATGTTCAATATAGCCGGCGATTTTAACTGGCGGCACAACGTGGCTGGCCGTCCCCTGCTTTTTTGGCCGGTAGGGATATTATTTTTAATCGGGATTTTTAAAGCCATTCGGAACCGTTCCGAAAAAAATTTGATTTTGGTTTCTTGGCTGGCTGTAACCGCCTTGCCGGTGATCATTTCTAACGAAGGCCTTCCTCACGCCCTACGCTCTATTTTAATGGCGCCGCCGGTTTTTATTTTATCGGCAAGCGGCGGATTAAAGATTCACGAATTTTTAAAACCAAAATTAAAGCCGCTCTTACTTCTTACTTCTTATCTCCTACTTCTATCATTACTTATTTTTGAGGCCTACTATACCTATTTCATCAGTTGGGGCGAAAACCCCAAAGTTAAAGACGCTTTTGCTTATAATGATTCTGTGATTGCGCGGGTTCTAAATTCTCTGCCAAAAGAAACGCCGAAGTATATAATCGTAAGCAATACGAACGAAACGATAGAACGCGATAACCCAATTTCTCTTCAGTCCATTCTTTTTTTAACCGATACTTTTACCAGTGAAAAAAGAAAAGTAAAGAGTTTTTACTACCTTTCTCCCGAAAAGGCAAAATCAATCCCCAATGATAATTTAATTTATTTGCCGTAAAACAAAAGCGGCGTTTAGGGCGCCGCTTCTAAGAGGCCAATTTTCTTGGCAGTCCATTCTCCGAAAATTACCAGTGCTCCGATAATAACCAGAGTGACGAGCACCGCAACTCCGCTATAAAATATCACGCGGTTACAGAAGGTGTTTATCGCTGCCGGAATGGCTTTCATTTTTAACCTCCTTATCCAGAGTTTCTGATTTAAATATAATATATTATCACTATTTTGTCAAATGAGCCTGTCTTTGACAAATTTCATTTATTGTGGTATTTTTATGTTAGTTAGTTGAAAAAGAGCTGCGAGGAGGATACCGATGGAATTCCTTATTTTACTTTTGGCGTTGCCGGTTTACGGAGAACTCATTAAAACCGACCTTAGTCCTGATAATTACGGTTCAATTCAATTTTGGGATTCAGGAACGAATATAGACGTTGATGTTACGAAGGACGTAAAAGCGGTAAGCATTTACGGCGACGTGCGAGACGACAAAGTTCATAATCTTTCCGTTGGATTTTTATTGAAAAATAACAAGCGCACCGATGTCTTTATGCTACGAAGCAAATATCTTCTGAATCTGCCGCTTGCTTACGGCGTCTACAGCGAAAGCGCTTTGGCGCTCGGAATGGTTGACGCAAATTATTTAAGTCAAGAAAAGCATTCTCCCCGCTTTGAGCATTTGCAGATTCTTTCCGGATTTGGCGAACATTTGCGGTTTCAGATTAAAACGCCGGATCACTCCGCTCTTTTGAGGGTTGGCGGACAAGGGGTATTTTCAAGTTTGCAGGATGATTACGGCAGTTGGAATGACTGGGACAACTACGGTTTCGGCCTTCAAGGATTATTAAAATCTCAATTGGCTTATTCGGCAGTCGCGCGCTTGAGCGTTGAAGAACTGCACAAACACTACAATCCGGAAAAATATTTTTTTGTTGAGGATTGGACGCAGGAATTTACTCTGCGTTCCGATTTGCTGGTTTCGCCGATAGAGCGTCTGGAATTGGGACCGCTTATAAATTACAAGCGGTGGAACATTGAAAGAGACGGCATTTTGGACTTAGAAAAGTACGAAATCGGATGGAAAATGGTTTTTCAGCGGCTGTTGCCTTGGAAAACCGACTTGTTCACGCAAGCCATCCAGGCTAAATGGCTTCATAAAGAAGGCAAGGAATATCTTGCCTTGGCTGGTTTAAATTCCAAGAAACTGACGCTGGAGATTTACCGAAAAACGGTTCAGGATAAATTTCTTAAAGAAAATCTCACCGGCCTGAAACTCTCGTGGAGATTCGGACCGGAAAGCCGCAATGAGCTTGCCGAACTGGACCACTACGGTTATGTCGCGGACCGGAAGTATGAATTCTATCGAGAAAATGGACTAAAGGACAATCAAGCTCTTTCCATGGAAGCGCAGGCAGAACGTCTCGGGACATTTCGAAAACGAAATGAATGGAGCGGCCGAAATCTTGTCTGGAAAAAAGCGCCAGACAACGGCTGGGGATTCCGCGAGGCAGATGAAGCATATACTGTTCGCGGCGGCGACTGCGACGAGCAGGCCTGTCTGAACAGCTATTTGGACAGATTAAACGGCTACCAAAGCAACCTGCTTGGTTGGTGGCCTTCTGATCTTCCAGTGGGGCACGCGGTCCAGCTGATTCAGGATAAAACCAACGGCCAATGGTTTATGGACGAATACGGAATGCTCTATAAGCTGAAAGTTGATCCGACTGCCAGCCGAGAAACCGTTGCCCTGGAAGCTCTAAAGCAGACCAACCGCTTTACGGCTTTGCCAATTAAAAATGGTGAAGAGGTGCTTTATACGGTGATAAACTGCGACACGCCCGGCACTTACCAATATCTTTCTTTTACTTTTCTGGAAAATTTCCAATCGGAAAATAAACGCCCGCCGATTGAATACGGCTATGAACTTTTTACGGGCAGAGATTTGCTCTTTAAATAAAATATTATAAAACTCTCCGATTTAATCGGGGAGTTTTTTTATCCGTGCCGGATTTCCATCACGTCGCCGTCTTGGACTTCATAATCCTTCCCTTCTAATCGCAACCAACCGTTTTGTTTAGCTTTTGTCCACGAACCGGCCTCCAAAAGTTTTTGCCAGTTTATCACCTCCGCCCGGATGAACTTTTTCTCAAAATCAGTATGGATTACGCCGGCTGCCTGCGGCGCTTTGGTTCCTTTTTGGATAGTCCAAGCCCGGGTTTCATCTTCACCAGTGGTAAAAAAACTGATTAGGTTTAAAATTCCGTACGCCTTTATGATGAGACCGCCCAAATCCGGATTCTGATTTAGATTCGCAATTATATAATCCGCACCCAACTTCTTTATTTTTTCTAAAAGCTCCGGCGGCGCATCTTCCGGCTCGCCGTTCAATAAATAAATCTGCGGCTTAGTAGTCAAAAGGTTTAATTTTCTCATACCAACATACTCCAGTATGTTGGTATGTTGCTGATTAAATAAAGGTTCGCCTTTTTCTAAAGCAGTTTTTGCCGCCTTTAGGGCTTCCAAATCCTTTTGCGCTTCTTTATCTCCGGTTCGCGCTTCGCCTTCCGCTTTTTTCCAAACTTTTTCAATCGTTTCTAAATCCTTAAAAGCAAGTTCGGTATTGATAATATCCATATCCCGCACCGGGTCCACGGAATTTTCCACATGAATAATCTCGCCGGCTGGAAAACAGCGCAGCACTTCCACAATGGCATTGGTTTCTCGGATATGACTCAAAAACTGATTGCCCAAACCCTCGCCTTTATAAGCGCCTCTGACTAAACCGGCAATATCGTAAAACTCCACCACTGCCGGAATTTTTTTGGCGGATTTGCTCATCTCCGCCAATTTCTCCAATCGTTCATCCGGTACCGGAACTACGCCGACATTCGGGTCAATCGTGGCAAACGGATAATTAGCGATATTCACTTCAATTTTCGTCAGGGCTTTAAACAAAGTGGATTTTCCTACGTTTGGGAGGCCGACTATGGCTATAGAAAGTTTCATAATTGTTTTATTTTATCTTCTTTCACCTCATTTTTCAAGCTAAAATAGTATGCTGATATGAATTTATAAAACTTGACAGACATTAAAATTAGTTATATAATATAATAATTATGAAAACAAAACTAACCGTTTCTTTATTAACAATTTCCCTAGTAGCGCCACTACTTACTTTTGCAGCTTCTCCAGCCGGATTAACTCCTAAAAGCCCTTTTTATTTCTTAGATACTCTTTTTGAAAGAATAAATCTTGCTTTTACTTTTAATCCTGAAAAGAAAGCAACCAAAGCCCTTTTATTTGCCGAAGAAAGGTTAGCTGAAGTTGCGACGGGCACTAATGAAGATGAACCGGAAGTCATTAAAACTTTAATGGCTAATTATCAAGAAAATGTCGCCTTAGCCGCTGAAAAATCCAAAGAGGTTAAAGATGAAAAGAAAGCAGAAGAATTGCTTAACAAAATCGCTGATGATACTGCCAAGCATCAAGAAGTATTAACTGAAGTTTTAGCAAAAGTTCCTGAAGTAGCCAAAGAAGCAATCACTAAAGCAATCAAAGCTAGTAAGAATAGCCAAGAAGAAGCGCATAAACAAATCGCTGAACTTAAACAAGAAGTTGCGGGGCTTAAACAGGAGATAGTTGAATTAAAAAAACAACAAAGGGCGGAACCAACTCCACTCATTGATACTCAAAGCCAATCCATTCAAGAGCTAAAAAAAGAAATTGAAAAACTGAAAAAGCAATCAACTGAGAAAGAAAGCGAAAAGAAAGTCGTAGCGCCAGCAACCCCTACTTCGCCCGCATCTTCAATACCCGAACCAAAATCAGAGGTTAAAGCGAATGATTACATTCTTATTTTAACTAATTCTCTTGGAATATCTTATACTTTTGATACCAGAACTAATAATAACCAAAAAATTCAGGACTTAATTGATATAGGTTTTTCTGTTACTCAAGGAAAGCTTCCGGAAGGAACAATAATCAAACGAATTATCGAAACTCCAACGCTCATACCCGCGCCAACTCCAACGTCACAACCTAAAACAATTGAGATATTTTCTGTTAGTGCTTACCCGACTTTGAATTCAGCGAGAATAGAATGGCAAACTAATATTCCAACAAACTCAAAAGTTTTTTTGTCCGGCGGATCTTTTTCTTCAAAAGTTTATAACTCTGAATCTGGCTTATCCACTCGTCACGTAGTCAACATTGCAGGTTTAGGTGGCGGTACTACTTATTCATATGAAATTGAGGCTATCACCAGTGATCAAGTTACAAAAAATCAGGGTTCTTTTTCAACTAAACCTCTGCCAGTATTTACAAGTGGACCAACGCCATCAGTTAAATTATTACCCGTTCCAGTCGATGGACATTATACAGCCGGTGAATATTATTATAAAGCTTCGGTTGAATGGGCTTCTAATGGCGCTGCATTCTTAAATAATACATGCTCTCCGAATCCGTTAGCCGGCGGAGATATTTCTCCGATTTCAATGGAGGTAAGAATACGCGAACATTATAGTTGTGTCTTGAAAATTAAAGATATCGCCGGTAATTCTGCGGAAAAAGAATATTCATTTACTGTTGGGCCTGGTTTTATTCGTACCAGAAAAATAAATATTCCCTCTGGGCTATTAGACGGAGAAAATGTTTCTATCTATCGTTTAAGAATCGACAATCATGAAAATTGGTCATATGCCACAAGTACACTAATTAAATCTTTGACCTTGAAACTGAAAAAATCTGCTTCCCCAAGCTTTTCTATTAATTCAATTTCTGGCGCTATTTATTCTTCTGCTCCCTGGGACAATGATGTCCCTTATAGTACAAAACCAAAGTTGTCCTTTTCGCCAATGTCATTCTCTGATTTCACAGATGAAAAGATAATAGTTTTTAATGCGCCAATAAGAATGGTAACAAATGTTTCCGAGGTTATAGAATTTAAAGCAAATATATCCTCGGTACAACCGGGGGCATTTTTAACAACCGAACTAATAGGAATAGAGACTGCTTTCCCCACCGACACTGTAATAGTATTACAAGATATGCCCAATACAATTTCTAAATAAACTCTTGATGTTAGGGGGCAATAAATCCTCCTCATTTAATGAGGCTTAAACCGGCCTTTTTAAATTTATAGTTTACACGCCTCAATCTTGGATCGTTCACACCAACTTTTCGCAGCATCTATACCAAAACTATCCTTAAGACATTGCGTAAAAAGTTTATTTGTCGGACAAATTTGTACATCGCAAAGAGAATTATCTTTGCAACTATATTCAAAAGTCAGTTTATCTATAACTGCGCCACCAAAATTACCTTTTTCATTGAATGGTGCAACTAAAACTCTTGTAATAGTTGGTGGCATTAGATTAGCATCCCATAAATTCACGGAGATAGTGCCTTGTCGTTTCAAGAGAAACCCCGATCGTGTAGCGGCAAGAATAGTTTGGCCCATTAAATTCACTACTACATCGATAGTTTCGGAATTTGTGAATATACCACCTCTACTCCTTGTAAGATCTAAGTCTATACTGTTGGGCGATAATCTAGTGGCATTAAGAATACCACTCACAACTCCATAATTTAGTATTAGAAAATGATCTCCACTTTCTTTAACGGTGCCTTTTATATGAAGCTGAGCAATATCGAATTCCCCATTCAACATTAAACGCAACGACTCCTTATTATAAGTCTCCTGATCAGCAAAAACATTTTGAGAAGGTGTGTATGGTTTGACTATCAATTCACGAGTTTTAATATCTTTTATATTCGAAGTAGTATCTAAAGTTTCTGGTGGAACATCTTGAATAGGCGTGCTTGCCTCCTGAATATTAGTAGGCATATTACCAATCGGAAGATTAAGCTTATCTCTAATTAAATCAATACCAACACTAATAAATTGAATAATTGTTACAGTTACAGCAACTACAACAATTAATATCAGAATAGGAATTATTATCGACTTAAATTTTGATGGCATTTTATTTTGTTTTAGCTTGTTTATGTAATAAGTGAGCGTAAGAATAAATTGCTACATTGGCTACAACTAACCTCTTAAACCAAATTTTTGCCAATACGTGTTTCATTTCAAACAATGTTTGCCATCGAAATATCTTATTTGATTTGATAGCGGAAATAACTCCGGTAAGAATAATTAAAATAAGTATTCGCATTGCCATAATACCACTACCACTAACTTTAGTAAGTATACTATCTATTAGATTTGTAAACCAAAAATTGAGAAAAAGGAAAACCAATACAAAATTCACTATTTGCAAAATAAAAGTTTTTGGACTATTTTCGTAACTTTTAAATAAGGGGCTAAAATAATCAGTAAAATCATCGACGAATTGGTTCCATAAATCTCTATCGGATTGGTATTTATAATTTTGCTGGTTATCCCTCATATTGTTAATAATAATCTGATAAAATTGGTAAATAGTTTATTTTAGCATCATCTATTCAATTAGTCAATTCAAACAAAAGGCAGGCAGAACTAAATCTTACTTGGAATTTTAATCTTCATAACAAACGGAATCGCTTTAACGCCGATTCCCCCTTTTATATGTCTAGTTGTGTTCCCTCCGTGCCGATGGATAATTTCATAATCTTGAAAATTTAGCATATTTTAACAATAAATAAAAGCACCTCATTTTGTGAGGTGCGCGTTATTTTATTTTGCGCTTTCTTTGATTAAAATTGAAGCGATTTCATTTCTTTGAATTTCATTCGTCCCTTCGTAAATCTGAAGAATCTTGGCGTCGCGCATATATTTTTCCACGGGGAAATCCCGCATATAGCCGATGCCGCCGCAGATTTGCACCGCTTCCACGGCAACTTTCATAGCCGCGTCGGACGCAAAACATTTTGCCATTGCTCCGAATTTGGCAATTTTGTCTTTTTCGGCGCTATTATCCGCGTACCAAGCGGCCTTATAAACCAAAGCCCTTGCCGATTCAATCAGCATCGCCATATCGGCGAATTTATGCTGAATTGCCTGAAAAGAAGCGATGCTCTGCCCGAATTGTTTCCTTTGTTTTGCGTAAGCCATAGCTTCATTGAACGCGCCTTGAGCAAGGCCGACGCCCTGAGCGCCGACGCCGATGCGCGACCGATTAAGCGTATTTAAAACCATTATCGCGCCCCATCCTTCTTTCCCGCCTAAAAGATTTTCTGCCGGAACTTTGCAATTGGCGAAATTTAAACTTCTGGTTTCGGAACACCGGATGCCCATTTTGATTTCCTTTTTGCTGAAATCAAATCCGGGCGCGCCTTTTTCCAAAATGAATCCAGAAATGCCCCGCGCTCCCCTTTCAGGATTAGTAACCGCAAAAACCGTATAGATATCCGCTTGCCCGGCATTAGTGATAAATTGCTTAGAGCCGTTAAGAACGTAGCCGTCTCCTTCTTTTACTGCCCTGGTCTTCATTGCCATGGCATCGGAGCCGGCTTCCGCTTCGGTTAACCCGAAAGCGGCAAGGCATTCTCCAGAAGCAATTTTTGGGAGGTATTTTTTCTTTTGTTCTTCGGTTCCGGAAAGGATAATCGGCATGGCCCCAAGCGCATTAGCCGCGTAAGCAGTGGAAGCGCCGAGGCAAACTTTGGAAATTTCTTCGGTTACGAGGGAAAGCGCGGTTACTCCCAATCCGAATCCGCCATATGCTTCCGGCACAAAAATGCTTAAAAGCCCCATTCGCCCCAGTTCTTTCACGAATTCCAACGGATATTTTTCTTCTTCGTCCAATTTGGCCCTTATCGGCTTAAGCTTTTTTTCCGCTGCCTCGCTGGCGAGATTTTGGATTTCTTTCAGTTCTTCCGACAATTCTAGGTTCATCTCTGCTCCTTTTATTGGATTTTAAGGTGCGTTATCCCTAAAATAGCATAAAATTAATCAATTGTAAAGCGGTATTTTTTCTTGCTCCAGATTAAACCGGCGTAGTCCACACCGACCCGGGGAGCGCTTTCAATTCGGTTCGGTTTAATTTTTACTCCTCTATTTTCTATCCAAAGTCCGGTTTTGCTATTCGCCGGCTGGCCGTTAAAATTTTTATCAATATGCAATGTTTTTGTAAGGCGCGCCGGACCACGGATTCCGCTTACGCTTCGAATAAGAATAGCGGCGGGATAATTTTTTGGGCCGGTTACCATATTCAACAGCCAATGCATTCCATAAGTGAAATAGACATACCAATATCCGGCCGGACCAAACATCGCTTTATTTCGTTCGGTTTTGCCGCGATGGGCATGAGACGCCTTATCTTTGAATCCATCATAAGCTTCCACTTCAGTAATTGCATAAGCCGTTGTTTTTCCGCGATATCTGCGCACCAAAAATTTCCCCAGCAAATTTTTGGCGATTTGAACCGTATTTTTATTTTGAAAAAACGTTAAAGAAATGATTTTGCTCATAAAAGAAGGCCTAATTCTTTCAGAATATCTTCCGGAATCGGGATTTCTCTGCCTTTCGGGCTCACGCCTGGATACCGCCAAGTACTAATGATAGTAACCCTCGCCTTTTTCTTTTGAAACATTACCCAAATCTCTTGCTTTCTTTTCGGCGTGTCGTTTCGCTTCATTACCGCGATGGTATTCGGCGCAACCCCCTCTTCTTTGCGCGCCGGATTTTTTAGCACTGTTTTAATCTTCTGTTCTGACAGCCGATACCGAAGCATTTTATTTTTTACATGCTGAGTCCAAGCAAAATTTTTATCGTCCTTAGGGAACTTGAATAACATAATAACCAAAAATTTATTATAATTAAGTATATGCGAAAATTATTGTCTCTGCCTAATTTGGCTGTTGTTTTACTGCTCATTATCGCCGCGGCTTTAATGCTGAATGCCGCTTGGACGGATTCGGCGATTTTTGATGAAACTGCCCACATTGTCGCCGGCTACACTTATGTTAAACATCTGGATTACCGGTTTAATCCGGAACATCCGCCGCTCGTGAAAATGCTGGCTGGCCTGCCGCTTTTATTTCAAAACCTCAATTTTGATACTTCAAAAGGATATTGGAACGGCCTTAACGAACAATGGTGGGCGGGCAATGAATTTTTGTATAAGTCCGGCAACAATGCCGACCAAATTATTTTTTGGGCTCGCATCGGGCCAATTCTCTTGGCGCTGCTTTTAATACTCTTTACTTATTATATTGCCAAAGAATTGGTTGGCCGCTGGTGGGCATTATTGCCGCCGCTCCTGCTGGCCTTTTCTCCGATTCTCCTGGCCCATGGCCATTATGTTACTACGGATATCGCCGCCGCTTTGGGCATTCTGCTTTCTATCTATACTTTCAATAACTATCTGGAAAATCCCGCGCGACGAACCGCGATTTTAGCCGGGTTAACTTTTGGATTTGCTCAAGCAGTAAAATTTTCTTCCATCCTTTTAATGCCTTATCTTTTTTTAATTGCCATCCTTTTCTATTTTATTAAAGACAACGTCCCCTTTTATAGATATTTATGGCGGACAATTCTTGTTATGGCCATTGGTTATATTATTATTGTTTATCCTTTATATCTTTTAACTACCTGGAATTATCCGGTGGAAAAACAGCTTTCGGATACTTCCGCTCTCATACAAAATTTCCGCTTTCCGCTGTTGGCAAATTTAAATATCTGGCTGGCGGGCAATAAAACCCTCCGTCCGTTTGGAGAATATCTTTTGGGAGTCTTGCTGGTGGCGCAACGCTCCGCCGGCGGCAATAACGCCTATTTTCTCGGCGAATTGTCATCTCACGGCTGGTGGTATTATTTCCCGCTTAGCTACCTTATGAAAGAACCTTTGCCGACTTTACTGCTGATTTTTCTGGCCGCTTTCCTGAGTTTAATAAAAATTCTTCGCGGCTTTGCCCAAGGATTAAAAAAGAGCTGTCAAAAATTTTTGGAATATCTTAAAATTTCTTTCCCAGAAACAACTTTCCTGATTTTTATCGCTATTTATTGGCTTTCCAGCATTGCCAGCCCATTGAATATCGGGGTTCGGCATATCGCGCCGACCCTCCCGTTAATTTACCTGCTGGCCGCCGGAACGCTCCGCAAATGGTTTAATAACCAGCCGAATCAAATCACCGTTACTTCGTGGGAACAAATTACCAAGGCAGTGAACGGAATTTTTAATTTTTGGCTGAAAACCCTGATTTTAAGCGCGCTTTTAATTTGGCTTATCTTGGAGACTTCTCTGGCGGCGCCGTATTTTTTATCCTACTTTAATAATTTGTCCGGCTGGCGCACTAACGGCTTTTATTACATTACTGATTCCAATTTCGACTGGGGACAAGATTTAAAACGGCTCCAAAGATGGGCGGCAGAAAATTTGGGACCGGAAGAGAAAATCGCCGTAGATTATTTTGGCGGCGGCGACCCGGCTTATTATCTCAAAAATCAATTCCTGCCTTGGTGGTCTGCTAAAGGAAATCCCAAAGATGATGGCATTGAATGGCTGGCGATTTCCGCAAATACTCTCCAAGGCGCCTTAGCAATACCGGTGGCTGATTTCTACAAAAACCCGGCGGATGAATACCGCTGGCTGGAAAATCCTTATGGCTTCATTGACCGAGCCGGCACCTCAATTTTTATTTATAAATTATAACTTATAAAAAATCCGGTTTTCTACGCGGAGATCAATATATTGAATACCTTTTAAGCCGGTTGTTTCTTTTAAAGAACTCATTGAGGCTAAATTCAAAGCCGGGTCAAAACGAATGCTGAAAAATAAATCCGGCCCGGAGTAACTTTGAACTGTAATTTCCTGCAGGCGGCGGTCAAAAGTTACTTTTTTAATTGGGAAACGAAGGCTGGCCACTCCTTTCAGAACCGAAATTAGATTTCTAACAAAGCGCTCTTCTATCGCCTTCTTCCACTCGGCTACGGCTCCGGAATCGCTGTCAAAAACGGTTAGAATCAAAGAACCCTCCGCAAGCGGCGCTTCCTCAAAAAATACTCCATCAATACCCAACCAATAACAATTATCGCCGGCATTGCACCAAATCGCTATTTTTTCTCTTTCTCTAACTTTAATTTGAACAGCTTGCCCTAACCAATTTCGGTCAATCACCGCCTCTGCCAGAGCAGTTTTAGAAACATCGAGATTGCCAGCTGGCCACGACCACAAATTATTTCTTCCTAAAAACTGATTAAGTTTGGTTCTTAAAACCAGCGGCTCAAGAATTTTTAATATTCTTTCTTCATCCATGCCCTCTGCCCCGCTGATTTCAAATTTCTTGATTTGAAAAATCGGCGAATAAACCAGGGCGTAAAATAAGCCGATTAAAATTAAAACCGCCCCTCCAACCGAAAAATAGACTTTAAAACGCAGCCGCCTTCTTTTTTGATAAATTTGTTCCTGATCTAAATAAACCTGCATTTTTGACATGTTCTCCTTATTAATTTAATATATATTTAAGCACATTGCCAGCATTATAAAGCTTGAATGATTACGCAAAAAATTCGGATTTGGTTAAACGAGATTAAAGAATTTTTTGGAAAATTGCATCCGATAGTGTTAACGCTTCTATTGATGTTCACGATTAGCGTTCCAATAACTTTGATATCTTCTGTTTTGGATAAAGGGATAAACCGCGAAAATAGGCAGGATATAAGTGAATTTTTCCGCCGAAATAAAGTTTCCGCGTTAGCGTTTGACCTCATTGTGAAAACGCCTCTTACAGAAGAGATAAAATACCGGCTGCCGGCTTTAATAATAAGCTATCTAAAGCCGTTCCTAACTTTGGAAAATCCAGTGGTCTGGCTGGTAATAATTTTACCCGGATTACCCTGGTCGGAAGGGCACGCAGTGCCTTTGGCAGCTTTAATTGATAATCTTTTTTTGGGATGGCTGGTATTTAAAATCGGCAGATTAAGAGGCTGGTTGGCAGCATTGTTGGTCCATATGATAATCAATTTTTCGGTATTTCTCGGTTATGCCGTAAATCTTTTGATAAAATAAAAAGCCCCTGCATTAAGCGGGGGCATTTATTTCTTCAAATCCGAGATATTCTCGCAATACTTCGGGTATTTTAACCGTTCCTTTTTCTGTTTGGTAATTTTCCAAAATCGCTATAATCATCCGGCCAATGGCAAAAGCCGTGCCATTGAGCATATGAACAAATTCTGGCTTGCCTTCAAGATTTTTGTATTTAATATTAAGCCGCCGGGATTGGAAGTCGGTCGTATTGGAAGCCGAATGAGTTTCGCGATACTCGCCTTTTCCGTTATTTTGCCCCGGCAGCCAAACCTCAATATCATATTTGGCGGCGGCTGGGTCACCCAAATCGCCAGAGCAAATATTAACCACGCGATACGGCAATTCCAAAGCTTGCATCAATTTTTCCTGCAAAGAAAGCAGAAATTGATGTTCCTTTTCCGAATCTTCCGGCTTGGTAATGCTAAACATCTCTAACTTATCAAACTGATGAACCCGCAAAATTCCTTTAGTGTCTTTGCCGTAAGAACCAGCTTCCCGGCGAAAACAAGTGGAAAATGCCAAATATCTTTTTGGCAATTCTGCCTCGCTTAATACCTCATCCATATGCATCGGCCCGATGGATTGTTCGGAAGTGCCTGCTAAATAAAGATTGTCGGCCGGCAAGTAATAAATTTCGTCCCGGCCGCGCTCCAGATATCCCATTCCCCACATGGCTCTTTCATTAATTAAAACCGGCGGCACAACTGGCACAAAACCCTCTTCTTTTAAAATTTTCATCGCTAAATCCGCTAAAGCAAATTCCAGGGCAACGGCCGCGCCTTTTAAATAGCCAAACCGGCTGCCGGAAACCTTAGCCGCTCGTTTAATATCAATTAAATCCAAATCTTGGGCCAAAGTTAAATAATCTTTCGGTCCGCCAGCCGGCGAATTGGGCTTTTTCCCAACCTCTCTTAAAATCTGATTACCGGTTTCATCCTTGCCAACCGGCACGGTTGGCAGAGGAAGATTAGGCATCTGGTGAAGCGCTTCCTCACGCAGGCTATTCAAATCATTACTATCAGATTCAATTTTTTTAATTTTGTCTTTAATCTGGCCTGCTTTTTCTTTATCCTCTTTGCCAAACGTTTTCTGTTTAGCCCGCAGATCATCGTATTCTTTGACCAAAACCCGCCATTTTTCATCCAGCTCCAAAAAATTATCCACCAGCTTCGGGTCGGCATTTTTCGCTTTTAATCCCTTCTTTACCTCGTCTGGATTTTTACGAATTAAATTTACATCTAACATAATCTTATTCTCTTGGCTTAAGAGTCGGAAAAATAATAATTTCTTTCACCGAATGAGTATTGGTGAGAAGCGCGGCCAAACGGTCAATGCCGATTCCCAAACCGGCCGCCGGCGGCATACCGTATTCCAAAGCTTCCAAAAAATCCTCGTCCAAACGGGAGGCCTCTTCATCGCCGGCCCGATGCCGCTTTTCCTGCTCTTCCATCCGTGCCCGCTGGTCAGCCGGATCATTAAGCTCGGAAAAACCATTCACTAATTCTGTCCCAGCAGCGATTAATTGAAAACGTTCGGTAAAATTCGGATTATCGAAACAAGATTTCGCCAGCGGTGAAATCGCTTTCGGATAACGGATAACCAAAGTCGGCTGGATTAAATTCGGACGAACCTTCTTTTTAAATTCTTCGTCAATTTCTTCGGCCGTAAGCTGATTCAGGCTTTTACCGCTGTATTTTTTAATTGCTTCCTCATAAGTAATCTTTTGCCACTCATCCGAAAGATTGCTTTGAAGCCCTAATTCTTTAATCAACTGCCGGAGCCAACTTTGAAGCGCTGCCATCAGGCCTTCGTAATCTTGATAAGCCCAGTAAAGCTCCAGCATGGTAAATTCCGGATTGTGGTCCCGGTCCATTCCTTCGTTGCGAAAATTCCTGCCAATTTCAAAAATTTTCTCCATTCCCCCGACAAGCAAACGCTTCAAATAAAGTTCCGGCGCGACCCGAAGATAAAAATCCGTATCCAAAGCATTATGGTGGGTTTTAAAAGGCCGCGCCGTTGCTCCGCCGGGAATGGGCTGAAGCATGGGCGTTTCCACCTCTAAAAATCCGTCTTGCTCCAAAATATTCCGGAGTTTTTGAATGATTTTGGAACGGAGCCGAATTTTATTGGCGGCCTCCTCATTTAAAAGCAAATCCAAATAGCGTTTGCGGTATCTTTCTTCAACGTCTTTTAAGCCAAACCATTCCGAAGGAATCGGCCGCAGGCTTTTGGCGGCCATTGTCAATTCTTTAACGGCAATGCTCCGCTCCCCGTTCTTAGTCTTAAATAAAGTTCCTTTAACCGCCGCTAAATCGCCAATATCTAAATTGTCTTTTAAAATAATAAAATCCTTAAATTGCTTTTTATTTAAAACTGCTTGGATTTTTCCGGTAGCATCTTTTAAATCCAAAAATATTATTCCACCCTGCGCGCGCAGGCCCATTATTCTTCCGCTGACGGAAACTCCGCGCCGCAAAAGAGACAAAAATAAAAAGCGACGCAACACGTCACTAATCTTATATTCTCTTCCAATTTTGCTCGGGTAAAGATTATAACCGGCTTCTATTAAATTATCCCGTTTTTTTAGCCGTTCCCGAATAATATCTTCGAGCATATTATTCAATAGAAAGAATCGTATATTCTGCCGCGCCGCTTGGAGTTTTAATCGTTACCCGATCTCCCGATTTCTTCCCCAAAAAGGCGCTGCCGAGCGGCGACTCATTGGAAATTAACCCTGCTTCCGGTTTAGCTTCATTAGACCCGACAATCGTAAACTTGCGCCTTTGGCCGTCTTTCTCCGCTTCCAAAGTTGAACCGACCGAAATAACTAAGGTAGAGTGAGTTTTTTCTATAATTTCGGCATTTTTAAGCATATCTTCCAATTCCGCAATCCTCGTTTCCACCTGCGCTTGTTCTTCTCTGGCTTCAAAATATTCCGAATTTTCGGAAAGATCGCCTAATTCTTTCGCTTTTTTTAACCTCTCTCCCACCTCAATTCTGCGCCGGCTTTTTAAATCCGCCAGTTCTGTTTTTAGTTCTTCAAGCCGTTCTTTAGTTAGATATTGTTTATCTGCCATATTTGCCTAAATTTTCGAGCTCATGCGTAGCGAAGAAAATTTAGCTACAAACATGAGCATCTCGCCATCGGCGGGACTTCATTATTTTAGTCCATAACTATTCCCCAACAACCACCATCTTACTTTAACCACTTCCCATAGAACTTGCAAATAAGCAGATAGCCGCACGTGAGTTCTTGGGTCGTTAACCCAAAAAACCGGCATTTCTTTGATTTTATATCCCAGTTCTTTTGCGAGCGCAAGCGCTTCTGCATCAAATCCCCAACGATTAATTTTAGTTAAATGAAAAAATTTTTCGGCCGCCTCATCGGAAAAACATTTAAATCCGCATTGAGTGTCCCAGATGCCGGGCAAAAGCAAAGCTTGAATAAACAAATTACCAAGGTCGCCGAGCCAGCGTTTATAAAATATCTGCGGCGGCAACATCCGCGCTCCCCTAACGTCGCGCGACCCGATAACCACTTCATAACCATCCTTAAAATAAGGAATCATTTTATTAAATTCCACGATAGAAGTGGAATTATCCGCATCCATAAAAAGCCGCCAAGTGCCTTTAGCAAGAAGCATTCCCTGCCGGACTACCGCGCCCTTGCCCTTATTTTCTTTGTTATCAATCAATTTCAAATTTTCCACGAGCGGCATAAAACGATTGACGATTTCCGCGGTCTCATCAGTGGAACCGTCATTAACCACTAAAATTTCATAGGAATATTCCTGGTCTTCAAGGTGTTTGTCAATATCAATAAGCGTCAGCGGCAAGCGCTTGGCTTCATTATAAGCTGGAATTATTACGGATAAAAAGGGTCGAGCCATACTTTAATATTATAACAAAAAAATAATGAGCCCGAAATAGCTTTTCAGACATTCGGGCTGGCGGTGGGATCCTTCGGCAGTTAACCGGAGAGTATCCTCCTGACGGCACCGGAGTCCGCTTGCTCCAGCGGCAAGCGTCTCCTACGCCTCATTCCGATTTTTCGCTTCGCGAAACCAAGCAAATCGGAATTCCGTAGTTGCCGCACGGAGGATACTCTCCGGTTTATAAATGGATCCCCCACATAAGTATTTATGTGGGGGATGGAGGCGATGTCTGAAAAGCTATTTCGGGCTCATTTCTGTCTTACTTAGTCAGAACCTCCGGCTCTCCCTTAGTAATCAACACTGTATGTTCAAAATGAGCGGATAAGCTTTTGTCTCGGGTGGCATAGCTGTCGTCCGGCAATTGCAAAAGATACGGGTCGCCGGCGCTGACCATTGGCTCCAGAGCCAAAACCATTCCCGGTTTTAATTTCAATCCGGTATTTTTTTGGCCTTCGTTGAAGACTGCCGGTTCTTCATGAAGTTCCAGACCCACTCCGTGGCCGCAAAGCCCTTTTACAACTTTAAAGCCGTGCTTGGTTACATAATTATTAATCGCCCAGCCGATGTCGCCTAATGTTTTATTCGGTTTGCATTCTTTGATTCCCACCTGGAGAGCGTGTTTAGTAACTTCAATCAACCGGCTGGCTGTTTCCGATATTTTGCCCACACCTGCCGTAAAAGCACCGTCCGCAATATAGCCATTATAACTTACGCCAAAATCCAATTTTAATAAATCTCCGGATTTTAATTTGTAATCCGTGGGTATTCCATGCACTACTACTTCATTTAAGGACGCGCAAATTGAAGCCGGAAAGGGCTTAGCCGCGCCATAAGGCTGATAGCCCAAAAAAGCCGGTTCCGCGCCGGCTTTTTCAATCAGTTTCCTGGTTAATTGATTTAACTCTTTCAAAGAAACGCTTTCTTTGATAACCGCTTTTACTTCTTTAGCCACGCTCGCTAAAATCTTGCCGGCAACTCGGATTTTTCTGATTTGTTCTTCAGTTTTAATAATCATCGCTCTAATCGTTTCAAAATATTGGCGAATACTTTATACGGCAGCGGTTCGCCGTTGATTTCTATAATTTTATAACCGCGCTTCCTAAGCCCGGATAAAATAGGCGCTGTCCTTTCTTGGTATTCCCTGATGCGAGTTTCAAATACCTTGGGGTTGTCTACGGTGCGCTTATACAATTTTCCGCCGCAAAGCGGGCAAGTTTTATGCTGATGGCTGGCATCGCTGTATAAAATAGCAATCTTGCAAACGGAACAAACCAACCGATGGCCATTCCTTAAAATTGAGATTCGCGGGTCAATTTTTAACAAAAGAATGGAGATATTTTTCTTTCCGAATTTTTTCTCCAAAATGTTTATCAAACCTTCATTTTTAGCGTCGCCAAAAGCTTCAAAAAGCGTTCTCGGCGAGCCGCTAAAAACAACGCCGAATCCGGATTTGGCGATTTCTTTTGTTTTTTTTGCGGTTACTTTTAAAACGAAGCTGGGAGTCACCAAAGCTCCGGAGTCAAAAATTTTTCCTGCCTTTTGAATTTCGGGATTATTTTTCAAATCCGGGTCATGAACCAACTGCTCTAAATATTTTCCAGTATCAAAATGGATTAACCCTAATTTCCCAGCAAGCAAATTGGCTTGGGTTCCCTTTCCGGCTCCCGGCGGCCCGTAAACAATAATCACCTTCTTCATATGCAAATAATTATATCACAACAAAAGCGAGCTATACTTATCTGTCGTGCGGCAACTACAACTTTTAAAAATATTCTTTCAACTAAGTGAAGTTATTTTTATCAAAACAAAAACGGTTCGGTATGCTTCGTAGAGAAACTACGGAGGCAGAAAAAGCTTGTTCTTTTATCCGAAGGATAAAAGTTTTTCTGC
>Ga0209541_10004876_pt1 | contig 23631 bp, 22 predicted proteins | sample RifCSPlowO2_01_FD_184027 | JGI IMG/M metagenome (GOLD analysis project Ga0209541, IMG submission 184027) | Groundwater microbial communities from Rifle, Colorado - Rifle CSP2_plank lowO2_0.1 (SPAdes) (version 2) | ecosystem: Environmental > Aquatic > Deep subsurface > Groundwater | place... | reverse complement strand
TCAAAACCTAATTTCGTCAGTTCTTTTCCGCTTTCTAAACGATAGGCGTCTATGTGAAAAAGAATTTTAAAATCCCCCGTCCCGATGGAAATCGGGACACCCCCTTTTTCAAAAGGGGAATTTAAAACGGGTAATTGGTAGCTTTTAATTAAGACAAAAGTCGGGCTGGTGATATTTTCTTGAACGCCAAGGGTACGGGCGATACATTGAACAAAGGTGGTTTTTCCCGAACCGAGTTCACCCGAAAGTGCGACAAACGTTGCCTCGTCTTTTTTCGGCTCAAGTTTCGCCACAAATTCCGCCGCGAATTTTTCCGTCTCTGTCAAACTTTTACTGATTATTTTCATAAAAATTATCATATCCTGAAATCCCCCTTTGAAAAAGGGGGTGCCCAGTACTTTCAAAAAGTGCTGGGCGGGGAATTTTCGGGAATTAAAATCCCTCACCGCAAGCGGTCCCCTCTCTTTACAAGGGAGATTAAAAAAACAAAAAAGGCGTTCCGACTGTTAGATCGGAACACCTCGCGAAATCGTTGCCTCATCGGCAACGGGACCGGTCCGGTCCCCAATTGCGGTGGCGGACAATCCGTCCGCCGGAGTTTACTTCAAACCCAGCACTATAGCTGGGATATGAATAGTAGATGTCTACCGGCGGCGCTACGTACACCGGCTCGACTTGGTGATAACTCCACCCGGAGGTGTAAACCGTACACCCTGACAGGAGTGCCGCCAACGCCGTCAAAATGACAAGAAACACTAATTTGGTATTTTTCATAACTGCCTTTCTGTGTTTTTGATTTTCTGTGTTTTTTTACTGAACTTTATGAATCCGGCAACGTTCCACTCAATGCGGACTCGCTGGACTCAATGAAGTGGGAAATCAATTAAGATTCCCTGTGGATTTTAGAAAAAGTTCCACATCTAACGTATTCTCTGCCGAGATTATACACTACATTATAGCAATTTGTCAAGCGGGAAAATTTTTCTTTGGCAAAGCACAAAAATATGGCTTAACCGAGCCGTACTTGGAGACTTCGCCTCGCTGAAACGAAATCTCCCTTGTAAAGGGAGAGCCCCGAGTCCACGAGGGGGAGGGATTTTAATTTTCAGAAAATCCCCCGCCCTTCGGGCACCCCCTTTACAAGGGGGATTTTAGAAAACACTTCCGCCGTTATTTTTGGAAACTGTCCGAACATGTTAGAATAAAACCATGCCCATCCACTTTGACGAAGAAAAACAAAAACAAAAACTGGACAGTATGCACCACAAGGAAGAAGAGGACTTGGCCCAAACCTTGTCAAATAAATACGGCGTGCCTTATATCAATTTATCCGGCATTGCCATTGCCACCGACGCGCTCCGATTGGTTGATGAACAAACCGCTCGCGCTTTAAAAATCGCGCCTTTCAGCTTAATTGGCAAAAAAGTGGCTATCGGTGCACTTTCCCCCAACAAAGACGGTATCGCTCAATTGCTTGAAAAACTGAAAACTGACAATTTTGAAACGGAACTTTATATCATCTCCAACGACAGTCTGGAAAGAATATGGGAACGTTATAAAGACCTGTCGTTCGCCAAAAGAACCGAAGCCGGTTCCTTGGAAATTTCCAGTGAAGAAATAAACGCGCTGGCCAAAGAACTTACTACCATTAAAGACACCGCCGCCTTGATTAAAAAAACCATTGATGAAAAACAGCGCTTGCGGGTGTCGCATATTATGGAAATTATTTTAGCTGGCGCGTTGGCCGCCGAGGCTTCTGATATTCACATCGAACCTGAAGAAAGTTACATTCGAATGCGTTTCCGTTTGGATGGTGTTTTGAACGATGTCTTGAGTTTTGCTCATGACACCTATAATTTATTTTTGTCGCGGATTAAATTATTGTCCGGCTTAAAATTAAACATTAAAAACGAAGCCCAAGACGGTAGATTCAGCGTCAAAATCGGCGAGGTTGATATTGAAATCAGAACTTCCCTCATTCCCGGCAACTATGGCGAATCAATTGTGCTCCGAGTGTTAAACCCGAAAACTATCGCCGTGCCTTTTGAAGAATTAGGTATGAATCAAAAACTCCGCGACACTATCGCCACCGAACTTAGTAAACCAAACGGGATGATTTTGACTACCGGCCCAACCGGCTCCGGCAAAACTACCACTCTTTACGCTTTTTTGAAAAAAATCCACACACCGGAGGTGAAAATCATCACCATTGAGGACCCTATTGAATATCACTTGCCGGGTATCGTTCAAACCCAAACCGACGACAAGGAATACACCTTCGCTAACGGCCTGCGTTCGGCCTTGCGCCAAGACCCGGACGTGATAATGGTTGGTGAAATCCGCGATAACGAAACTGCCGACATTGCCATTAACGCTTCCTTGACCGGCCATTTGGTTTTTTCCACCCTTCATACCAATGATGCCGCCGGCGCCTACCCGCGGCTTATCGACCTCAGCGTCAATCCGAAAATTATCGGTTCGGCTGTAACCTTAACCATGGCCCAACGGTTGGTGCGCCGACTTTGTTCGGTTTGTAAGAAAAAAACATCACCAAAAGACATCAATAAAGAAAAAATTGAAAAAATACTTAAGACCTTTCCACCAAACGAAACTGTGCCGAAGGATTTACAAACCTTTGAACCAGTTGGTTGTGACAAATGCAACCACACCGGCTATAAAGGACGAATCGGTGTCTTTGAAGCCATCAAAACAGACGAAACTATTGAAAAATTAATCAACGAAAACCCGAGTGATCGCGAAATTCGCAAGCTAGCTAGATCTCAAGGTCTTCTAACTATGCAACAGGATGGTGTCATTAAGGTTTTACTCGGCGTTACGTCGTTGAATGAGCTCACTCGTGTTGTTGACCTAGAACAAGACACGGAAAAAGAAATCGTCAATTGACCTAAGCGAAAAGCCCGACTAATATCGGAAGAAAGTTCGTTGCCATAAATCTCTAAGCAATACTTCCGATGTAAACATCAGAAGTTAAACGCTTTTTATAAGGGATGTTTGAGTAAATACGCAAGCGCAAAACAAAAACGTCCTCTAAAAATGTCAGTAGGCCTGTGCGGCTTAATTGCTTAGAGATTTATGACAAAGAAAAATCCCGTTTTGGGACTGCCAGAAGCTTAGCATAGTTTATAATTTATGTCAACAAAAGAAAAAACCATCCCTGGGCCGGTGTTTGAAGAAGGTTTTCTGGACCAAACCCTGCGACCCGACAACTTTAACGACTATATCGGTCAAGAAAACATCAAAGACAACCTTCGGATTTTATTGGCCGCCGCCGCCGAGCGCCACCACCCGCCCGAACACCTGCTTTTTTACGGTCCACCCGGTTTGGGTAAAACTACCCTCGCTCATTTAATTGCCAAAGAAGCCAAGGCGTCACTAAAGGCGACAGCCGGACCAGCTATTGAAAAAGTCGGCGACCTAGCCTCTATTCTGACCAACTTATCCCCGGGTGATGTCTTGTTCATTGATGAAATTCATCGTTTAAGTAAAGCGATCGAGGAAGTGCTTTATCCCGCAATGGAATCGGGTAGGCTTAATATTATCATTGGCAAGGGTCCATCAGCTCGGACAATTCAATTGGAACTGCCACCGTTCACTTTAATCGCCGCCACCACTAAAATCGGCGGCGTTTCGTCACCCTTGCGTTCGCGTTTTTCCGGCGGCGTTTTCAAGTTAGAATTTTACACTCACAAGGAAATCGAAAAAATTATTAATCGTTCGGCAAAAATTCTGGCAACGGTAATTGATAGCGGTGCCGCTGAGGAAATCGCGCAGCGTAGTCGTTACACGCCACGCACCGCCAATTACCTTTTGAAACGGTGCCGCGACTTCGCCCAAATCAAAAAAGAAAAACTGCGGGTGGAAATTGTCAAAAAGGCGCTGGAACTTTTAGGGATAGACAATATGGGTTTGAATCAATCGGACCGAATGATTTTGAAAACCGTCGCCGAAAAATTTTCCGGCGGGCCGGTTGGTCTGGGCACTTTGGCGGCGGCACTGGGCGACGAAACCGGCACCATTGAGGAATACAATGAACCCTATTTGATGCAAATCGGCTTTTTAGAACGAACACCGCGAGGCCGATTGATCACAACCACAGGTCGCCAACACCTTTCCAAGAAAAACATTTAAATTATTAATCAATAATTTTTATAAAATGTCCGGTCACAATAAATGGAGCCAAATAAAAACGCAAAAAGCTAAAACTGACGCCTATAAATCGAAGGTCTTCGGCAAATTCGCGAAGTTGATTACCGCCGATGCGAAAAAGGCTAGAGGCAATCTCGGTGATCCAGGATTAAAAGCGGCTATTGAAAAAGCCAAGGCGGCCAATATGCCTAGTGATAATATTGATCGGGCTATTAAGAAAGCGACCGGCGACGCCGGCGCGATAATGGAAGAAATTATCTATGAAGCTTACGGGCCAGGTGGTGTAGCACTGATGATTAAAGCGCTAACCGACAATCGAAACAAAGCCACTCAAGAAATTAAACATATTTTAAGTGAACATGGTTTTGCTATTGCCGCCCCCGGCTCAGCTGCTTGGGCTTTTACCAAAACTACCGAGGGATTAAAACCAGCCACAACCGTGCCTTTAAGCGAAGATGATTTAACGCCATTAGATAAACTGGTTGAAGATTTAGAAAATTGCGAGGAAGTGCAGGAAGTTTTTACAAACGCAGAATGAGAATAATCGCTATCGATCCTGGTTATGAAAGAGTGGGTATCGCCATTCTTGAAGACGCGACAACTCCCAAGATAATTTTTTCTTGTTGTTTTAAAACTTCGGTCAGCTTACCTCATCAAGAACGACTAGCGGCAATCAGTGGAGAAATAAAAAAAGTTATTGGCAAATATCAGCCAGAAGAATTAGTGATAGAAAAACTATTTTTCAATATCAATCAAAAAACTGCTTTTAAAGTGGCCGAGGCGCGCGGCGTGATTTTAAGCATCGGAGCCGAAGCTGGCCTTGTTGTCGCCGAATACACGCCGCTACAAGTAAAAATCGCTGTTACTGGTTACGGCCGTGGCGATAAAAAACAAGTGATTGATATGGTTTCAAAATTAGCGGTATTCCCAAACCCCGCAAAATCACAGGGTGATCGCGGGGCAAGCGACGACGAAATGGACGCAGTAGCAATCGGTTTGACTCACCTCGCCTGCCGGAAAAACTTAAAGTGAAAAAAGTTTTCCACAGCTTGGTTTGTTTACTATTGCGCAAAATTTTAAATCTGCTACAAATTAAGCGCGGCGTTTAAAGTTTGCCGCCGGTCGTTTAAAAAAATAAATAAAACACCTTTTATTATGAGCCCAGATGAAATGGGTATTCCGCCCGGTGACGGGACAGGAATAATAGACGACGAAGAAGAAACTGGTGAACCAACAGTGGGTGACGAAGAAAGTTTTTAGCGAAGTGATCCAAATTCTTTTTCGGCGCATATCTTGCGGGGCACGGATAAATTTCTACTGAAATTTTCCTCGTGCTCGCGCCAGTCGCGCTCGCAAGCCCCCGCTCGATATGCGCCTCAACGAATTTGGTTAATTCAAAATAATTTTCAAAAACCTAAGCGGGCCGATGCGAATGGTTAAGTTGCCGGTGATTTTAAAAAATGGGTCGGTGATTTTTTCTTTGGTTTCGGTATTGGAAACCGCACCTTCGCCGATAAGGCGTCGAAATTCTGATTTGGAAGACACTAACTTTTCGCGTAAAACAATATCCATCAATAACTCCCCCATTTCTGCTTTTGTTTCCTTAATATTTTCTGGTAAATTTCCGGATTTGAAAGTGCTTTCAAAATGTTCTTCAGCTAATTTTGCGTTTTTTTCTCCGTGATAAATTTTTGTAATCTCAAATGCCAAACGCGCTTTTGCGTCGCGGGAATTATTCACATTTAGAATACGCTCAATTTCTTCCAAATCTAACCACGTGCAATCCACAAATAATTGGCGCATGTTCTCATCGCTCTGGGCCATAAGTGAGCCATACATTTTGTCCATATCAAAATCAAGAAATACTCCCGTGCCTAATGATTTTGACATCATTTTTTCTCCCGTTACTGAATTTTCGAGTAGGGTTGTAATAAACACAAATTTTTCCTTGTTCTTAATTTTTTTCAACAATGTGCGCCCGGCAAGTGCGTTGAATTTCTGGTCCATTCCACACATCTCCATGTCAATATCCATCGCAACAGAATCATATCCTTGCATTAACGGATAAAAAAGTTCGTGTAAATATAGCGGTTTTTTATCCTGTATGCGTTTTTGAAACATATCTCTCTCAATCATTTGCTGCACAGTAAAATTCGACGCCAAATTTAATATATCTTCAAAAGTTAGGATAGAGAGCCAATCATAATTATAGAGAACCTTTACTGGGTTTTTTTGATTATCAATATCAATAACCGGTTTCACTTGGTCAATCCAGGTTTTAACATTTTCTTTAACTTGTTCGCGTGTAAGCTGTCTGCGCGCCGAATCGCTTTTGTCGGTCGGATCTCCAATTCGCGCAGTAAAATCCCCCACAAGGAAAATAACCTCGTGACCTAACCTGCGAAACTTTTCCAAAATCATGTAATTTGTGGCATGCCCAAGATGAAGTGATGTCCCCGTTGCATCTGTACCAATGTATATGCGAAGGCGTCTACCTGATTCTAATGCTTCACGCAAACCTTCTTTGGTGGGTAAGATTTCCACAATCGAGCGCGTCAGAAGTTCGTTAATTGATTTTTCATTATCAATCATTTTTATTTTTTTACTTGGTAAATTTGAGGGTTTCTATCACATCAAGAAAATTCTTCTCGGCTACCAAATAAACATTTTTATCCGCATCGTAATATTTCCAATTTACAACTAAAGTTTTGTCCCCAACTGGAAACAAAAACTCGGATAATTCATTCCATTCAAAACCGGAAAAGGCGCAAGTGGTCGGTTTGATACCGATAAAAATTACCTGATCAAGTGGAGCACACACTGATTTGTATCCTGTGTGATAATCGTATTCTGTCAACGCGTAGCTGGGAATCATGGATTTTACAACATCTATTGGTTTATCTACAACAACAAATATTATTGACTCATTTGCTATTGAATCACAGGAAACCAACCTTCCATTTTCCGGATTACTACACATTTTACCGTTTAACGCTGATTTCTTTACAAGAGAAATAGTTTTTTCGTAATTTTGTCCTTTACTTAGAAGTTGTAAACCAATATCGGCTGGCACCCATACATCGCCAGAGTATTTCAATTCAAAACCGTACTTTTCATTATGATAAGTTTTCCAACTTATAGTGTTTGCTTGTGTGCCGGTAAATTTGAAGGTTGAAAGGATTTGATTAAATAAGATATCATTGCCGAACAACATTTCAAAATTGAATAAATAATACTTCTCCCAAAAAACGCTCTTTGTGTACCCCCCGGAACCACTCACTGTCAAAAGCTTTCCATTCACACCATCCACAAACATTTCCGATTCTTTTACCGAACCATTTTTTATAAACAAACTCTTCATTGTCGAGTATCTTTCCTGAAAAGAAACATTCCAATTCACCGTAAGTAAACCGGTGCAATCGCCTGACGTGTTATTTGGGTTTAAGCAGATCAAATACTGATTATCTCCTCGTATTCCACCTGAATAGTACCAGGTTGGAGGATATTTAAACTGAAATCCGTACCTCTCATTGTGGTAAGTTTTCCAATCGGTAGGAATGTTTGAAGTGGCTGAAGTTGAAGTTGTTGTTAGATTTTGATCGTTGGTTGTAGATCGTTGGTTGTAGATTAAAAAAGCGTAAACACCACCAACAATCACTAGTACGCCAATTACGAGCAAGACTGGCCTAATCATGACTCGCCTTGGCGAAGCAGACGACGTGATAAGTGACCCATTTTTCTGATTCAAATCCGGCGAAAAATTATCTTGCGATTCCATTAATAGTATTTTATCACAATTTGCGATGGTTATGCTAATATGAAAAGCGATGAAAAAACAGCGTTGGATGAAAAAACACACCAAAGAAGTGACAACGTTTGTCATTGGTTTGTTTTTGTTTGGTAGTGGCGCAATTTTTCTGTGGCTCGGTAATATTGAAATCCCTAATTTGAATACCATCGGCGAGCGCCGTGTCACCCAGTCAACGAAAATTTTTGACCGCACCGGCGAAATCTTGCTTTACGATATTCACGAAAACAAACGCCGGACAATTGTGTCATTCGATCAAATCTCCAGAAATATAAAAAATGCTACGGTGGCAACTGAGGATGCTAATTTTTACCAACACCGCGGTATTGAACCGAAAGCAATACTGCGGGCGATTTTTGCCAATTTAACCAATCTAGGTTATAGCCAAGGTGGTTCCACCATTACTCAACAAGTAGTAAAAAATTCCATCTTAACCGCCGACAAAACCATTACCAGAAAATTAAAGGAGTGGGTTTTGGCACTTAAGTTGGAAAAGAAAATGTCCAAAGAAGAAATTTTGTCGCTTTACCTGAACGAAATCCCCTACGGTGGCAGTATTTACGGCATTGAAGAAGCCAGCCAGAATTTTTTCGGGAAAAAAGCCGCTGTTCTTTCCATTGCCGAGGCTGCTTACCTCGCCTCTTTGCCACAAGCACCCTCCTATTATTCACCTTTCGGTATTCATAAAGATAAACTGGAAGAAAGAAAAAATTTCGTACTGGAAAGAATGTTGGCGGAACATTTCATCGATCAGGAAGAATACGATACGGCAAAAAAGGAAATTGTAAATTGGCTGCCGCCCGGCGACACCAGCTTGCGCGCGCCACATTTTGTAATGTTTGTTAAAAATTATTTGGAAAATAAATACGGCGAAGAAAAAGTAAGAGATGGTGGTTTTAAAGTAACAACCACTTTAGATTACGGGCTACAAACCAAAGCCGAAGAAATTGTTAAAAAATGGGCGCTACAAAACAAAACCAATTATAACGCCGAAAATGCGGCACTGACGGCACTTGATCCCAAAACCGGCCAGATTTTGGTAATGGTTGGTTCGCGTGATTATTTTGACAAAGAAATTGATGGTAATTTCAACATAACGCTAGCTCATCGTCAGCCCGGCTCGGCTTTTAAACCAATTGTTTATGCTACCGCCTTCAATAAAGGTTACACACCAGAAACTGTCGTGTTTGATTTACCAACAGAATTCTCCGCTTACTGTAATCCGGATGGCACACCAATTATTGAAAGTGATTTGGACAAATGTTATATGCCGGAAAATTATGATTTGGTTTATCGTGGGCCAGTTGATTTGCGTCACGCCTTAGCACAATCGATAAACATTCCGGCAATTAAAGTTTTGTATTTAGCGGGACTTCGTGATTCGCTTCGCACCGCCAAAGATTTGGGTATTGATAGTTTGACTAATGTCAATCAGTATGGATTGACATTAGTTTTGGGAGGTGGCGAAGTGTCGCTTTTGGATTTAACTAGTGTTTATTCCACTTTTGCCAACAATGGAACACGTAATCCTTACACTGGTATTTTGAAAGTGGAAAATGAAAATGGGAAAATTTTGGAGGAATTTCAACCTAAACCATTGGTAGTCCTGCCGGAAAATATCGCTTTAACAATTTCTGATATTCTTTCCGATGAACCGGCTCGTCAGCCGGCCTTTGGTGTCCATTCTTTCCTTTATGTTGATGGTCGCGATGTGGCGGTCAAAACTGGTACCACCAACGATTATCGAGATGCTTGGATTTTGGGCTATACTCCGTCGCTAGCCATCGGTGCTTGGGCCGGCAACAACAACAACAGACCGATGGAAAAGAAAGTGGCAGGTTTTATTGTGGCGCCAATGTGGCATGAATTCATAGTGGAAGCATTGAAAAATTATCCCGATGAAAAATTCAAAAAACCGACAACCGCCGACAATTCCAATCTCAAACCGGTTTTACGAGGTCTTTGGCAGGGCAATCAATCATATTTTATTGATAAATTATCCGGTAAATTAGCTACTCAATACACCCCAACGGAGACCAAGGAAGAAAAAGTGATTCACCAAATTCATTCCATTCTTTATTGGTTGGATAAAGACAATCCCTTGGCCCCAGCGCCAGCCAATCCAATCAATGATCCTCAATTTAATTCTTGGGAATATGCCGTCCGAAAATGGGCTATGGAAAAAAATCTAATCGATGAAAATCAAAGTGTTGTTCCCGTCACTACTGATGATATTCATTTACCAAACCGGATTCCAATTCTTCAAATTCAGGGTTTAAAAAATTCTTATAACCAAAACGAAACAATCAACATTACTATCACCAATAGCGGTCCCTATCCCTTACGTAAAGTTGATTTGTTTTTAAACGGCCGTTATGTTGGTTCGGCCGCCCACACACCCTTTACTTTAAACATTAAACTCGTCGCCTTTGGAGAAATTGGTAATAATAAAATTGAAGTTATCGTCTCTGACGCTGTTTACAACAAAGCTAAAACTGAGGCAACTTTTACAATTATCGAATAGTATAAATTTTTGATTCATTTTATTTATTCATCGGCATTATCAAGTAAGTGAAAGATTTGTCGGCAATACCATTGAGAACCACTGGCCGACTCAAACCATTAAAACCAAGGAAAATACTATCAGAATTAATGGAAGAAAAAGCGTCGGAAAAATAACGGTAATTGAAATTAATATCCAAATCTTCTCCTTTAATGGTTGTTTTCAATTGATTAACATTCTCGCCAATATCGTTATTTTTTGTTTTTAGTTCAAATAAATTCTTTTTCGGTAAACAATGGACACTTATTTGATTGAAATTATCAGAAAAAATATGGGCTAATTTTAAAGAATTTATTAAATCTTGTTTAAGTAAAGTTATCTCTGTTTTGAATTCTTTGGGAATAATTTGTTTATAATCAGGGAAAACACCATCAACTAATCGTGAGACTAAATACAAACCATTAGTAGTTATTGATAATTGATTTTTGGAAATATTGATTTCTAAATCATCTTCTAAACCATTAATAATTCTGATAATTTCTTGGGTGTTTTTATTGGGAATTAATATTGGTGAGAAATTGTTGTGTTTTTTAATTTTAATTTTCTTTTCCGCTAATCTAAAGGAATCAGTGGCAACAAAAATAATTTCATTATCTTGTTCATAAATATAAACACTTGATAATTCAGGTTTAATAGCAGAAGTGGAAGCGCTATACCAAACCGAGGTTAGACCATTAATAAAATCTTTAGTGTTAATTTTAACCGATAATTCTTTTGTTGAGTTTGGAATGTTTGGAAAATCATTATGATTATGGGTTTTAATGATTGTTTTATTTTTTTCAGTGATAATGGTTAAATTATTTTCTTTTTCTTCTAATAAAATAGTTCGATCATTAATATTTTCAATAAAATTAGCTATTACATTACCTGGGACAGCTAAAACTCCTTCTTCTATCACTTTTACTGGTATTGACACTTCAACACCAAGATCAAGATTGGTGGCTTTTATTTTTAATAAACCTTTTTTTACTTCAAAAAGAACGCAAGATAAAATTGGTAAAGTAAGATTTTTATTAGCGATTTTTACGACTTTATCTAATCCCCAAATCAATTTATCTTTAATACATTCTATTTTCATTTTATTACTATTAGTAATGTTAATATGTGGAAAAAAATAAAAATACCTTAATTACCAACTTAAATCAACTTAATATTTTTTTACAACCTGTTTAATTTTTTCTAATAATTTTTAAAATTTTGTAATTATATTTTTAATTTCCAAAAAATTAACTTTTTATTAACAATTTTTCAACATAATTTAAACAATCTTATAAACAAGTTTTCCTAAAACATTGCTCTAATTTGAGATACTTCTCGAGCTAAAACACTATCGTTTTTTATATCATTTTCAATTTTATCACAAGAGTGAATAACAGTGGTGTGATCTCGACCACCAAGTTTTTCTCCAATAGAAGGAAAAGAAATATTAAAATCCTTTCTTAAAATATACATTACAATTTGTCGTGGTCTTACCACTTCCTTACGACGAGTTTTTTCGTAAATCGAAGCTTCAGCTATGTTGTAGAAATTAGCAATAGTTTTAACAATATCTTTTGGTGCGACGGATTTTTTTGGTTTATCAGTGTTTTTAATTAGGTTTTTTACTTCCCCCAAAGAAAGCTCTTTGTTTTTAAATTGAGATTGGCAAATAATTATATTCAAAACCCCTTCCAATTCCCTAATACTACCATCAACTGAATCGGCTAAATATTCAATAATATCATCAAGTAAGAAAAAATTATTAAATCGGGCCTTAGCTCGTAAAATAGACAAACGCGATTCATGATCTGGTGCTGGAATATCAACAATCATACCAGAAACAAATCGCGATTTAAGCCGATCTTCCAGATTAGGAATATAGTTAGGGTGTTTATCAGAAGAAAAAATAATTTGATGATTGCCGTCATATAAACTATTAAATAAATGAAAAAGCTCATCCTGGGTTCGTTCAGTGTTAGAAAAAAATTGAATATCATCCATTATTAACACATCATATTTTCGGTATTTTTCTTTAAAAATATTCATTTTTTGATTTTGGACGGCGTTAATGTAATCAACAGTGAATTTTTCCGAAGTAACATAAAAAACTTTTTTTTCCGGCGAGTTGATTTTAAGTTGGTTGCCAACCGCTTGAATCAAATGAGTTTTGCCGTGGCCACTACCACCGTAGATGAATAAAGGATTATAGGAAATTGGTTTTTTGATTATAGCTTGGGAAGCGGCATGAGCTAATTCATTAAACGAACCAACAACAAAAGTGTCAAAAGTGTAGCGTGGATTTAAATTATCTTCTTTGTTGATATAATGTTCTTTTAGTGGTAACTCAATAGTCGGCGCCAAGGAGAATTTTTCGGTCTCGGAGGTTTTTTTGTGAAGTTCTTTTTCGGAGATTATATATTCTACCGCCCGGACAAAATCAGCCAGACCGCGTAATGTTTTTAGAATTGTTCGGTGGTATTTTTGTGATAGCCAATCTTTGACAAAAGTATTGGGTACGGTTAAATAAACTATACCATCCTGAAGGTTAGCAATACCGGTGTTTTTGAACCAAGTGTTAAAAGTGGCGCCGGAAACACTTAATTCAATTTCTGCTAAGGCGCTGTCCCAAAGTTTTTTATTATCCATTGAAATTATTATACCAACGTTCTCATTATAAAAAACTTGTGAACAACACTTAAATATGTTAGTAATATGTGTATAAGTTGTTAATCAATGTCTTTTACTTATAAACCTAAAAAACGAAAACGCGCCAAAACCCACGGTTTCCTTTCTCGCCAGAAAACTTACGGTGGTCGTCGAGCAATTCGCGAGCGCCGGCGCAAAGGCCGAGCAAAACTTTCAACCTCCCGTTAGTTTTATGTTGTCTAAAAAACAACGGGTTTCCAGAAAATTATTTGAGACCGCTTATCGCGCCAGTCGCACTTTTAGTTCACCATTTTTTGTGTTGAAAGTGATTTTAGTGAAAGAAAGTTTCGCCAAAGGCGGGGCAAACCGTTTTGCTTTTTCGGTGTCGGTGAAAATTTGTCCCAAAGCGGTAGATAGAAACAAATTGCGCCGTCAAGGTTATTCGGCAATAGAAAATCTTTTACCGCAAATAAAAACTCCAGCCATTTGTTTGTTTATTATCAAAAAAGGCGCCGAGAAATTAAATTTTCAAAAACTTCAAGAGGAAATCAAAAGTATCTTACAGAAAGCCAAAGTTTTATAAATTCTCCACATACTTAATCACCACCTTCCTACCCTTGCCGAAGCCGGTGGATTCGGTTTTAATGTCGGGAAATTTCTCCAATGCCGAGTGAATAATCATCCGCTCATAAGGCGACATCGGCTCCAATTCCATATTGGTTTTAAACGAGCGCGCCCGCTCGGCCATAATTTTTGCTTTCATTTGAAGTTCTTTGGTATTGTTTTCAAAATAGCCGTTGATGTCAATAAAAAATTTAATCGGCAAGTCGATTTTTTTGCCGACCATTCGCCGTGCCACCATTGTTAAAGCGCCCAAATGTTCGCCATGAGCGCCGATTAAAACAGCTGAATCGTTGCTTTTGATCAAAAAACGCGGGTGAGCATCCTTGGAATCGGATGCCAACTCTACGCTTTCCCAATGCATATTCATTTTAGCCAAAAGTTTTTTGATGGTATCAATAATGAGTTCATTGTTCATAGTTTTTGTTGACCGGTTTTTAACTGCCTGCGAATTACCAATTCCTGGCCGATAGCGAAAATATTACTCGTAGTCCAATATAAAGCAATGGCCCCTGAAATGCTGTAAGCGATGAACACGACAATTACCGGAAAAATGTAGCGCATTTGCAAACCCATACTCCGCGCCAAATCCGCTTTAAAATCAGGTTTGTCGCCTCGTGGCTTGATAGGTGGCATCGCCAGTTTTGCTTGAAAGAATTGAGAAACACCAGCCAGCAGTGCTAGAAAAATGCTTTTTTTGGAAATATCCAAAATGCCCAAAAAGAGCATATTAACTTTGTCGGGCACAGCCACAAAAGAATAAAGCCAATCGGTATTAATGGTTGGCAATCCGCCTTTGAAAAAAACATAATACAAGCCGAGAATAATCGGAATTTGAATCAAAATCACAGCGAAACTGGAAAACGGATTAACTTGATGTTTTTTGTAAAGAGCCATCGTTTGACGCGCCAATTCCTCACGATTATTTTTATATTGATTTTTGATTTTTTCCGTTTCTGGTTCAATGGCTTTCATTGCCATTTGAGTTTTCACCGCCTTTTTTGATAACGGGAACATTAACAGTTTTACAATGCAGGTGAAAACAATAACAGCAATACCGACATCAGCGAACGGCGTAATGTCAATTAAAAAAACCAAGCCGTTATAGAGCGGCTCAAAAATGGTGGCATGGAAAAAACTCGCCATTCATCTATTCTAGCTCAAAATTTATCTTATATCCAGAACCCAAGGCGTTAGATCAGTTTTGTTCATGAATAGTAAAAAACTCTCATCATCATTGAGTAGTGGATTAATGACGTCAATCGTCTTGTTGATATATGACTCAGGTGAAATCAAGCGACTGGTCTCACCGGTGGAAACGTTAATTTTCCAGATATCATCATTGAAAACAGCGCTTCCCTGATACCAGCAATCCGGATAATTGCAGGACGGAACTGATTTAGGCGCAGCACAGTAGATGACGGTCGTTTCAATCCGGCTCCAGACGCATTTTTCCGGTAGGGTTTGAAGATTGAAATTAGTGGCGGAGGCCTCGGCCAAATTATAGATTTTAGCCCTGAATGTATTGCTCAAACTTTCCGAGTATAATATTAATTTTTTATCTGGTGAAACTAAAGTAGTTAAACCAAAAATATCACCCAGAATTTTCCCCATACTGCCGTTGGTGGTATTGAGTAAGTAAGCAAAGCCCACAGCATTAACCGAAGGTTTGGTTGTTAAGGTCACGGTTTTATTGTCAACAAAATCAGCCAGCCATTGGCTTAAGGGCGATTCAAAAACCAAGGTTTTCTGACTACCATCAGCATTGGCCAGAATGCCGGCAGAGCCACCGCTCGTCGGGTAAAGATAAAACATTTTGTTTTTGTCGGGTGAAATTATTAAGGCAGAAATTTTTTGAGGCAAATAAACACCGCCTAAATTTTTTTCCGTCGAACTGGCATTGCCAGAAAGTTTGGCGACAAAGCTATCAATGGTTTCATTATCGTCTTTTAACTGGCGAGTAATCACGGTGTCGCCATTGTTGCCCCAAACTGCCTCGTAAATTTTAGGTATGGTTCTATTGGAAATTCTATTAATGGCCAAGCTGTCGGTTTTGGTTTCAAAAATATTGCCGTCAGCCCGTTCTATGTAGCGGATAACATTACCAAAAATACCTGCCCCTCCTATTGGTTCTACGGTGATTTGCCGCAAACGCGGAATATTCACTTTTGTGCCCGCACCAGTCGTCGATGTGCTAATTCCACTTGATGGCAGAGCAGGCTGGCCGTTTGATCCAATCGGCAAGTCCGGTGTTATTTCTGGTTCGCCTACCCCACCTTTCATAAAGAAAAAGTAGTAGACTAAACCAAAGACAATTGCTACCAAGATTACGGCGATCAGGATTGTAATTAATGTTTTTTTGTTGGAGGGCATAAATGTTGATTATTTAGACTTGTTCAGATGAACAAGCGCTAATAATTCGTAATGTTTCCATTCTGGCCGCTGTGGCTGCCGCCTCAAATGCCCTTAAATCATCTAAACAGCGTTGTCTATCTCCAAAATCATATTGAGTTTTACGTTGAGAATTGTCTACGATAGATGTTTTACATGAAAGTTCAACAACGGCACCAGAATTAGCTTGAATAATATTTTTTTGAGCGGTTTGACATGATGAATATATACCATAAGCTTTAGATTCAAGCACTGCTCCATCTTTTGATTTAATTAGTGAAAGAAACTCAATTTTTTCATAAGCCAAAATCCACTTTTGGTTAGTCAGAGGATTGGTGGGTGTTACTGTTGGGGCGGGCGGAGGTTTTATTTCAGAGATATTGACACTAAAATTAACCAAGGCGGGATTGATAGTGAGTAAAATAACATAAGAACCGAGTGCCAAGAGCAAACCCAAGACCGCATCTTTAATCCGCTTTAATCCAGCCCCTTTGCCACCAATGGATTCGGTGCTCATATATTGGATACCACCAATGACAATCATAATAATGGCTAAAACGGCAGCAACGCCGATAGCCAAGTTGAAAGCACCTTTGATATAAACACCGGCATCAGTAACCTTTTCTAAAGGTGCGCCACTTTCCCCTACTGGCAACGGCGCCAAAGGCACATAATCAAGGGCCAAAACAGGCGGAGGTAAAAGATAGCCGCCGATAATGATGATCATTGCCACTGCCGTAATAATCTTTAATCCCCCTTTGTAAAAGGGGGTGCCCGAAAGGTGGGGGATTTTAAATCCCTCCCCCTCGCGGACTCGGGTACTCCCTTTTTCAAAGGGAGATTTTTTTACTTTTAGCCATTTAGTCATTGAATAATTTGTCATTTAAATTAAAAACCAAAAAAACTGGCGCTGTTGGTTTTCTTGCCCAATTCTATAGAAACCGAACCGTTATTAAATTGGAAAATACCGCTGGTATTGGCGATTTTTAAACCCAAGAGCGCGGTGCCGGCTTGCTCGCTTTCTTGCCGAAGGGCCAAGGTATTTTTCGCGCCATTAGACGCTACCGGCGAACCATTCAAATTCCAGTCATATTGGAGTGCGGGATCAGTGGCACTTTGGACACCAAAGAAGTAAGGCACCGCCAGCACAGAAATTTCCTTTCGGGTCAATCCGAAAGGACTAATCAGAGCGCGGTTCCAAAGCACGCCATAAAGCGGACTATTTTCGTAGAATAAAATCTGGGGCCGAATTGATTCGGCAGTAAGATTGCCCATAGCGGTAATGGAATTATTTAAAGTGGAAATTTCTACAGAAACGACGGTCGGTCTAAGTGGTGCCGAACTGCGTATAGTAATGCTGTCTTTGCCGGCGCCAGAAGCGCTTTGGATTAGTTTGTAATTTTCCTTCCATTTAAAGACAAGTTCTTTAGGGTCAAGTCTCCGGCCGTTCTCAATGATTTCCGGTATAGCAATGATCTTGATCGGCGATTCATAGCTATACAATCGCTTGCCTTTATAAAAAGGCGGAGTGTAGGTTAATGGTTCCCAGATGAGATTGGCTTCGGCGGGAATGATCGTAGTGGCGGTATTTATCTTTTCGCCCGTTATGGTTTCCACGGAAACTACAAGCCGGCTTTCTTCGCCGGTAGCGCCGGTTTGGAAATTAAAACTCTTATCTCCAATACCGGTTTTACTAAGCTGGTCGTTTAAGAACCAAGAAATTTTGGCCCGATCCAAATCAATACCTAAGGCGTCAAGAGTTACTTTCACATTTGTAAAGGAGCCGGGAAATTCCGGTGTGATTCTAAGAGAAATATTGCTGGAGCCGAATTGTGCTTCGCTCAAAAGCGGTAAGAGTAACAATAAAGCGATTAGCGTTTTATTAAAATTATTGATGATCATCATAATTATTTTACCACACTTTTTACTTCTTCTCCCCCATTTTCACTCGCTTCCAGCTCTTCGCGAGCTTTTTTAATGGCTAAAATTTGCGATGGGTCGGAAGTGATAATCTGGTCCTCGGTGTAAGAAGCGATGATTTTTATGGCGACGTGTTTCAAGCCGGCGAAGAAAATTCCCTCCCCTATATCCGATTCCAGCAATAAATATTTTTCCTCATCGGTTAAGTTGAAAATTTGCTGGATTTTATCTATGACTGAAGCGGATTGTTTTAACAAAATCTGGATGGACGAGTTAGTGATAATCGGCAAGCCGTAGGAGGATTTCAAAAAATCATCCACATCCTGGGTAATGGTCGCCAAACCGAGAAAATATTTTCGGCCGCGTTTCGCCAGTGATAACAAGAATGATGCCGTGTCTTCCGATTTCATCATCCACCAAGCCTCGTCAATTACCAGCAAGCGCTTCTTTAATTTTTTCCTGATGGCGTTCCAGATAAAATGAGTAACGATATACATTGCCACCGGCTTCAGCTCTTCTTCCATATCGCGTAGAGAAAAGACGACGAACTTGCCATCAATATCAATATTGGACGGTTGGTTGATAAAACCGGTCCAAGTGCCGTGAGTATATTTAGTCAGCCGTTGAACGAGCGCTTCGCCGCCTTCCATGCCAGCCAACACTAATTCAAAATCAGACATTAGCGGCGGTTCAACATTAGCGAAATCACTATCCGGATTAATATCTTTCAAAGCGTAGGTTTCGGTAATGGCCCGGTCAATGATGGAATCTTCTTCCGGCGACAAACCACTCAACATTATCCGGAATAGTCCCACTAAATTGATAATATGCGAACGCAAAACATCCGCCGGCGATTCGTCTTCGCGCGCCACCGGCAGTTCAAACGGATTGATGTGGTGTTCGGAGGTGAGCGAAATATTGTAATATTTGCCGCCAGTGGCGTTTGCCATATATTCGTATTCTCGTTCAGGATCAAGAACGAGAACGTCAACATCAAACATCAGCGATCGTAAAATTTCCAATTTAGTCATATAGCTTTTGCCGCTACCCGACTTGGCAAAAATTATGGAATTGAAATTTTCCAATGAGAAGCGGTCAAATAAAACTAAAGAGGAATTATGGCGATTGATGCCGTAAAGAATACCTTTGTCGGAAGTCAGGTCGAAAGAAACGAACGGAAAAACGCTGGATAAGGGCGAGGAATTGAGCTTGGTGTGAACCATCAGTTCGTCGTCGGCGGTCGGAATAACGCTGCGGAAACCCTGTTCTTGTTGGAACAGTGCTGGTTTCAAATAGACCAGTTTGGATTCCATCATTGATTTAATTTCCGATTCCAGACGGTTCAATTCGGTTTCATCATCGGCGAAGATGGAAAGATACAAACCAACATCAAAGATTTTTTCGGTTGCCTGCTGAAGAGCGTCGCGCAAATTTTCTAAATCTTGATAAGCGGTGTCTAGTTTTGGATCACGCACCATACCTTTTTCTTCCCGCAAGTGAATTTGGCTTTGAACTTCGGCGACTTTTTTTTGAAATTGACGCAGGACACGGGCGGTTTCCACGGGATGGACGAAAATAGCAGCATTAAACACTTTATCCAGATTAATTAATGGGGCGAACCAGCTTTCCGAAAGATAACGGGGATAGGAAATGACAAAGAAAGTCCGAATCAGTTTTTCACCCAAATTGATTTCTTTTGGATTTACTTTGAAAGCCGACGGGGCGATGATGTCCTGCAACTCCAAAATGCCGGCCTCGTAAATTTCTTGAGGTAAGACCGGTGCGATCGGCAGTTTATTTCTTTTTAGAAAATCAAATATTCCCATTTTAGGTTTGGCTTAATTGAATCGGCTTCTCCATTTCTCCAGGATTGAAAATTTTGTAAAATAACTCAATCACTTCTTCGGTGCCCAACGACGCGGTGCGCAATCCGCAACGGGCCAAGCCCTGATTGATTACCCCAAGGCGTTGATCTATTTGCAATCGATCTTCCTCAAATCTTTCAATTTTTGCCACCGCCGCGTCGGTCGCTTCTTCCCGCCGACCTAAAAATTGCTTGATTGGATTGCCCTTGACTGCCAAAATCGCCGGCGAGTAAGGAATGGTGACAAAAAAACTTTTGCTCATGATATTGGTGTTTTCGGTGAAATTTTTGATGAAGCCGATGTATTCCCGCGTTTGGATTTTCATTAAGTCGTTGGTCTGTTCTTTGAGCCGTTCTTCTAGAAGGGCAAGATAAGGCCGAATATCCAATCGGCGCGATTGGATGAAAATTTGAATGGAAAAATCAAGCGAGTTCAAAAAATTTTGAAATTGACCGATAATCGCCTGCTGTTCGTCCTCGGATTTTAAGGCAAAATTAATTGACGACACCAAAAGAATTGCTCGGTATGAACCGTCTTTCAATACGACAATGCCGTCCCGCACTTCTTTGATGGGGACGAACTCTTGGGTCGGTTGAGGCTTTTGGTTTAATAAAGACATAGAGATATTATACAATAGATTAAAATGAAAAAATCAAAATGAAAAATGACATTGTAAAATACAAAATTACCTCTTACCTTTAAGAGTGAGAATACTTGAAGCCAGTATGTTAGTGATTTCTATTAATTCTTTTAATAACCAACTCAATTCTTTCTGGTCGCCTTTGTTTGTATCTCTGAGTAAACATAACCACATTTTTGACTCGTTTGCCGATTTAAGTGAGTGGGTGAAAAAATTGATAAAATCTTTTTTGGAACTGGCTGAATTAGCTTCAATGTAGTTAGCCAAAACGCTTGTGCCGCTTCGCAAAAGTTGTTTCCCCATCACCGAACAAACGGCGTCTTTTGATAAGCTGTCTATGAATTTAATTAATCGCAATGTCCAATTATAAAGCCGTTTTTTGAATTCATTTTTAAATTTTTCTTTGTCATTTTCCATTTTGATTTTTCATTTTTCCATTGTTTCCTTCGTGCCCGGCCCCATCTGCTCATAAATGTCCAAGCTCCAAGTCAGATCTTTCAGTTTGCTTTCGGACAAACGCGGTACGGTGAGTGGTGCCTCCTCCGCCATTTTAATACCTTTAGTCGATGGTGCTCGAGGTAATTTGTGCCAGATATAAAGCCGACTACTTCTGAAAAAATGAAAAGCTGATTCCATAACCGCGATAAAATTTCTCCCGTTTAATTTGAAAAATGCCAAAGCCAAAGCCAAACCGGCCACTACTAAAATCAAAGGTAGGGCGATAATAAAAGGCAAAAAACGGTAGAGGGCAAAACTAAAACCAGCGCCACCGGCCAGGTAAACGAACTGTTTTAGGGTTAACGGCCCAAAAATTCGGTCTTCAACTTCAATGAATTGGGGAATTTGGAAACGCATGACAATAATTGAAAGTTAAAAAATCAAAATGGAAAATGACACTGTAAAATGTAAGATCTTATAATTTTTTTAATTTTAAGTTTTAATATGTAATTTTGATTTTTGATATTTACATTTTTCATTATTATATCGGTTCCCTATACGGGTCGGCAGAATACTCTTTTGATAAATCAGTTTCCTCTTTCGGCATTCTCACCATTCCACTCAATTTGTCTTGCACGATGTTGGCTGAAATCAGTGGGGTCGGTTTTGTTCTCACCGGATTCTCAATTCCAGCCAAAATCTCTTCGCGGTTTAATTTTGTTTCGTCTTCTGGTTTTCCAGCCCGAGGCTGTTCCGTCTTGGGCGGAGGTAATTCTTTTGTGGAAGTCCCGACGACTGGAGGTGTCGGGACTATTGAAGCCAATTCTGGTTTAGGTGGTGTCTGGATTGGTGTAATAGTTGGCGATAAAATTGGTTTTGGTGACGAATTCTGTGTTTCAAGACCGTGGATTTTTCTCAAGGATTCCTTAATGGGTTGGAAAATCAACTCATTAACTTTTTGCCCTATGGCTCGCGCCTTATCTAAAGGCACGCTAAGCGCTTTTTGTAAATTATTTATGAAGTCGGCTGGTGGTTCCAAACCAAGCAAAACTAAAACAGTTTCATTTTCTAGATCGACATCTTGGTCTTGATCAGCCCGAAGCTGAAAATCAGTTGCAATTTTTTGGATAATGGCCGAGTTTTTTTCGGACTTAATCGCGAGACGCACATCAAGTGGCAGTAAAGAATATTTTACTTTCAAGATATCAATTATGTCAGCATTCAATAGATTTAAATTCATGATATTTTGATTATTAATTAAGTGGTGGCACTGCCAGTGGCCGCGCCACTAGGACCGGCAGCCGGCGGCTTTTTGCTGGAATCTTCTGCGAATTCTTCTTCAAGCTGTTCTCTCACTTCATCGGGTAAGGCGTCTTTCAATTTGCCCTTCTTGCCCTTCTTTTTTCTTTTTGGATTACTCATTTCTTCTCTGGCTTTTCGAGCAATTTCTTTGGCGTCAGAACGAGTCATACCTCTTATTGCGCCGACAAGGGAACCGACTGCGGCGCCGACAACGGCACCCACTGGGCCACCGACCAAAGTGCCTGCCGCCGCTCCGCTAGCCGCCCACCTACCCACAGTCGGAAGCATTCTTTTCTCTTCAAGATTCTTCAGATATTCTTCCTCAGGTTTATTCCCCAATTTTTCTTGAGTTTTTTCTAATATTTCTTGTGCCGTTCGGATTTCTTGCGGCAATTTGTTCATTTCTTCGGCAATAATGTTGGCCGTCGTCTGTTTGATGTTGGTTATTTGCTTATCAATATTTACAATGCTTTCACGGGCAGCTTTAATTTGACGGTCAAAATTATTTTTTTCAGTTTTATTTGTCGCTTTAGATCGGGCTGTTTCCAAAGCGCTTATTTGCGCTGTGGCTTGTTTTTTATTCTGTTCAAGAGTTTCTAATTGATTTTTATTTGCAACATTTTTAACCTCTGCCGCTTTTGTCGCTTCTTCTACAGTTGCCGGATTTTCTATTTTAATTTTATCTTCAGCTTGTTTGATTTCCACTGATATGTTTTCAGCCGCTTTTTTGGATTGTTGGATTTTATTCGCATTTATAACTAATTGGCGATCTAATTCACTGATACGAGTTGCATCAGCGGTTAGTTTCTCGTTTTCTATTTTAATTTTTTCCGCATTCAAGCTAGCGATTTGATTATCAATCAAAGTTTTTTGTTCTTTTAGCATTCTGGTTGCCGAATCCGATTTAGATTCTCGTTCCGTTTTGGCTTTTGTTTCTAAAGTTTCCCTGTTGGCTTTGGCGGTGTCTAATTTTTCTTGTCTGGCTTTTTCTTGTTCTGGTGTTAGTTTCATTTTTTCAGCCAGGTCGGCTTCGCGCTCGGCTTTTTCGGACAAACCTTTTCTAAAATTGGTGTATTGAGCTTTTTTCTTAAGGTCCAAACCTAGAGTCGATGCTCCGCTGGCTAGACCCAGCTTGCCTGTTCCAGCTTGGAACAGTCTGTTGGCTCTGACATCAAAACTTGATTCAGCTACACGATTTGACGCTCTAAGAGCCGTGCGGCCAACAATACCCGTCATTCCCTTCTTGGCGGCCATATCTTTTAGGCCAGCTGAAGAAGCGAGCGCCGCCGCA
>Ga0209541_10004875_pt1 | contig 23636 bp, 18 predicted proteins | sample RifCSPlowO2_01_FD_184027 | JGI IMG/M metagenome (GOLD analysis project Ga0209541, IMG submission 184027) | Groundwater microbial communities from Rifle, Colorado - Rifle CSP2_plank lowO2_0.1 (SPAdes) (version 2) | ecosystem: Environmental > Aquatic > Deep subsurface > Groundwater | place... | reverse complement strand
ATGGAGACACCAACAATGTTTTATGGTCAAATGATGAGCCAACTGCTTCCGAACCTCCTTCTGTTGATGATGTGGATGGTGATGGCACTAAAGAAGTGATTGTAGGAAGCCATGATTTGTATTTGTATAACATTAATTCTAAAAATGGCACTAAGAATTGGAGGTACTTAATAAACAATCAAACAGGAGTTATCGGTCCTTACAGAAGCACAATCTTTGACATAAATAATGACGGCTCTAAAGAAATAGTTTTTGGAGAAGCTGGACAAACTGGAGCTTATAACGGCCATGTTGTTGCTTTAAATTCCAATGGAAATCAAGTCTGGAACTCTTCAAGCACAGAAGTTCAGGGCTTCCAAAACCTGCCTGCAATAGCGGACTTAAATGGCGATGGGTATCCGGAAGTCGTCATTACAGGCAATGGGATGGTTGTTGTCTATAACGGCACTAATGGCGTTGAGTTGTGGAGGAAGCACATGGCTAATACTTATGCCAATCCTGTTGTTGCTGATTTGGATAATGATAATGATTATGAGGTTATTGTTGGAAATTTTGAGGTGGTGAAAAATGGGTTTTAGGGAATGGTGGGGGAAATCAGAATATTTGAGGATAGGGTGGTATACAGGTTTAGCGATAGGATTTCTAAAACTTCCTTTCTTTTTTATATTTGGTGAAAATTTACCTGGGCAATTTGTTTATTATGCCGGTATAATTCCTGATGAAGTTTTATGTAGATTATTTAATCTTGGTTATGGAGAGAGTTGTGGCTTTTTCTTTTTGTATTTTGGATTTATTTATAACCCACTTTTTTATGGTATGATATGTGCTTTATTAGGATTTTTCTATAATCAATTAAGGAGGAAGGGATGAAATATAAAAAATTAATATTTATTATCAGTATATTTTTAATGATTATTGGTATCAGTTATGGTTATAAAGTTGAATCTGGAACCGAAGTCCATCAACATATATCTAATGAATCTCAAAATGTTTTAAAACAACTACCCTACGAGTTTAAACTACACTTAAAAAATCCAATTATTAGAACAACATCTGATAACGATTATAATATTGGTGACGATATAATTGATGGTTCTAGAGAAGAAGATTTACCACTTGTGATATTGAGATATTTAAATCACTTTTGGGATGCAGATCAACCTAATATTGGTCTATATGGTTTTGGTTTGGATGTTGGTGAAAGTTCTTATAGAAGAGCTATGAGATATTGGATTATGAACGTCATTCCAAATTATCTAAGTGGAAATATTAATGAGTCCTACTATTGGTTAGGTAGGGTAACTCATTTGTTGGAAGATGCTGCAGTTCCAGCACACATGCATTTAGATGAACATCCATTTTTTGATTCACTTGAAAACTACACAGGTGGAACATTTCAAAATTGGAATGGCCAAGCTTATCAAGGTAATCAATATAATTATGAAAATTTGCCAAATTTAACTAATTTTAATTGGGACGAAGTTAAACCTATAGGTGCCACAGATAGGCAAAATATAGAATTGTTTAAGTTATTTTGGTATACTGCTCAAAAAACCCAATATTTTGCTTCAGATGATATAAATGGTAATTCTATATATGTTAATTTCACAGGACCAAATGAAAATCAAAAACAATTTTTAACTTCTTTATGGGCTAGTGATAATATTGAAATCATCAACAATAGTCAAAATGTACCACCAAATATTCAAAAAATAGCCAACGCCACAATCCCCCACTCCATGAAATCCGTAGCAGGATTATATAGATTATTCTGGGATGCTGTCCAAATAGACTGGAAATTCAACCATCACGACGTAAGAAACACAGGCTATACTCTGCTTAAAGGAGATATAACTGCAAATAGCAAAAATAAAGCTTGGAACTACAGCTCAGCTCCCTCAACAGACTTCTGGGACGAGACTGCAATAGCGGAAATTGACAATGATGTAGATGACGGGCAGGAAATAATTGTAGCAACTTCCAATTCCGATTACACAGACGGAAGGGTTTATGCTTTGGATGGAGACACCAACAATGTTTTATGGTCAAATGATGAGCCAACTGCTTCCGAACCTCCTTCTGTTGATGATGTGGATGGAGATGGAATTAAGGAAATAATTGTAGGCAGCCATGACAAATATCTTTACAATATAAATTCAAGAACTGGAGCTAAAAACTGGAAATATCAAATCAACAATCATCCTCATTCAATTGGCCCTTACAGAAGCACTATTTTTGACATAAATAATGATGGTGCAAAAGAAATTGTTTTCGGCGAAGCAGGAGATGATGGAAGTTTTAACGGCAGAACTGTTGCCTTGAAGGCGAATAGCTCTCTTTTGTGGAATTCTTCTACAACTGCTGTGCAGGGTTTTCAAACAAGCCCTGCTGTTGCTGATTTAAATGGTGACGGATTTCCTGAAGTAATTATCACAGCAGGCGATGGAGTTTATGTATACAATGGAACTAACGGGGTTGAGTTATGGAGGAAGCACATGGCTAATGTTTATGCTGGCGCTGTCGTTGCTGATTTGGATAATGATAATGATTATGAGATTATAGTTGCAACATCAAACAATACTGTCTCTGGAGAAGTGTGCACCTATGGAACTTGCTATAGCGGAATTAACGTATTAAACAATAATGGCAACATGATTTGGAATGCTTCAGTAGACTATCATATTCTTGGTATTCCTGCAGTGGGTAATTTGGATTCTGACAGTAATCTAGAAATTGTTGTCGCAACTGCATTGACGCCTGATTTTGTGAATTTAAGAAATACTAATTTTAACAATGGCAGTGTTTATGTCTTTGATGGTGCTGCAGGAAGTATGCAGTGGAATCCTAAATTCATAGCAGGAGCAAAGATACAAAGCAGCCCTGCAATAGCTGACATAGATAATGATGGCATTCTTGAAATTCTTGTAGGCGCTTACGATGGCAAACTTTATGCACTAGACCAAAATAAAAATAATGAATGGAACTATAGCTTTAACAGTTACCTAATAGCAAGCCCTGCTATTGGAGATATCGATGGCGACAAGGTCGCTGAGATTGTTGTAAAGCATGCCAATCATTTGGGGCCAAATGCAAAAGGAAAATATGGCGGTAGGAGTATACTCTTTACAAATCAATCATTCAAGGAAACTTTTGATGAAAAGCTGCAAAAAATCCCAAAACAACAACAGAATAAAATCAACAGAAAAACTTTCAATGTTTTAACCAAACTAGACGATGAATCAGAAGAGGAATTCATTATAAAATTCAAAGATAATGCTAAAAACCTGCCAAATATTGAAAAAAAGAAGGAAATCAAAAACAAAAAGATAATGCTCGCAAAAGGAAAAATAGGAGAAGTAAAATCTTTATTGGAAAGGGATGATATTGAATACATAGAGCATAATGATAAAATAAGATTAACCTCAGATGCTATTCCATACAATATAAATAAAACAAATGCTCCAAATGTCTGGAATAAATCTGATGGAAAAGGAGTAAAAATAGCCATTATCGATTCAGGCATAAGCCAGCATGATGATTTAAACATTGCAGGAGGCATATCTTTTATTTCTGAAAATTATAATGATGATATAGGACATGGAACTGCTGTTGCTGGAATTACCGCTTCTTTGTTGAATAATAGAGGAATTGCAGGAGTTTCTCCAAATGCTGACATTTATGCTGTAAAAATATTTGATAATGATGAAGGTAACCTATTCGATGCGGTTGAGGCAATTGAATGGGCTATTGATAATAAAATGGATATTGTTTCTATGAGTTGGGGATTAAACAGCTATAGTAAAATTCTTGAAGAAGTTTTATATAAAGCATATGAAAATGGCATTTTGTTGGTTGCATCATCTGGCAATGATGGAGAAAATAAAATTTTGTATCCAGCGCATTACCCTCAGGTTATAGCTGTCGGGGCCGTGGATAAAGGCAATAAAAAAGCCTCATTTTCCAACTATGGCAATGAATTAGAGTTTGTTGCTTCTGGTGTTGATATATACACCACCAACAAAAACGATAACTATCTTTCCAATATAAGTGGAACTTCTTTTGCTGCTCCGCACATAGCTGGAATTGGAGCTTTAATAAAATCCTATAAGAACATCTTGACAAATTGCCAAATAAGAGAAATTATGAGAAAAAGCGCGCTTGATTTAGGCAAAAAGGGTTTTGATATAGAATACGGCTATGGGTTGGGAGTTATGGATTTGAATATTATCAGCGATATTGACTTATCAAATATTAATTGCAGAATAGAAAGAGAGATTAAAAACATAACAGAAGAGCCAGAAGAAATTTTCTTATTAGCAGCAGAGTCTTCTACATTAGAATCTTTAGGCGGTACTAACAAAAAGCCTCAAATTGTAAATTTATCAGAATATAACATTTATATAACTGGAGACCTAATAACTTTAAAAGCAGAAGCAATAGACTTAGATAACAATTCATTAGCTTATTATTACAGCTCTCCATTTAATTCTTCAGGGCAATGGCAAACTAACCAAAACAGCTCTGGGGATTACAGTATATTTGTGCAGGTTAGTGATGGCAGTTTGACTGATGAGGGATACATAACGTTTAAAGTAGTTTCAAACAATAGCTACCTGATAAGCACTTTCTCTGACGGAAGATCTGAAATAAACTTAACTTTTAATTCTTCTGGAAACCAAACAGTTTATCTTACTATTCCAGATTATGCAAATGTTACTGGAGCAATATTAAATATAACTGGATATTTTCTGAATGGAACATATCCAACAAGCAATTTCCAGGAGCCTTACCCTCAAGTAACATGCTATGTCTCAGGGGATGATCCGAACAAAGCGATAGATAGGAATTGGAATACTTACTATGATTATGGCTCACTCACGGAAATTTGCGTAGAAGTAAATAATTTGACTGTTCCGACTAATTATACCCATATAGAGCTTCACTTAAGGTTAAGAGTTTGGGATGGGGATTGTTGTGATGAGCCGGGAGTATTAGATATTTATAACTATTCAAATCAAGCATTTTATAGATTTTTTGGTAATGTAACCCCATTCAATGATGGAAGCAGCTATAAAGATTATTATTTTGATATCTATAGGGATGATGTTGGCCATTTATGGCAAAATAATGGAACTCATAAGGTTTACAAAACTATATTGGAGGATTTTATAGGAGCCAACACAGAGGGACAAATACAATGGCACTACGATGCTGCTGGGGTGTGGGCATCTCAAAAAGTTTATGAAAGTGAAGTTAGATTTTACAAGCTAAACCCATACCCTCATTATCCACGCTTGGATGTTGGAAATAACACAATCTATGAATGGAATTATGCAGGAGAGCTAATATTATCTGATTTATCTGAAGATTTTTATGCTCAATTAAACGATTATATCAGTGGCTATAATTTAAGCGGAAATATTACAGTGCCTTTAATTTTTCATTCGCAATCCGCAGGTATAATAAATATTAAAAATTTGAAAATCTATTATAAAACAGATATTGATAATGACACTTATGACCACTTGTTAGACTGCAATGATAATAACGCGTCCATAAGCCCAGAAGCTGCAGAAATTTGCGCTGATGGTGTTGACAACGATTGTGACGGCAATACAGACAGCTATGATACAGGGTGTGTTGGAAACCTAACAATCTCATCTTTATCTTCATTATACTCAAATAAAACACTCCATATTCTCCAGTTTGAAATACTAAATAATGGCAGTTCTCCTAGTAACGATGTGTCATGGCAGTTTGATACAGATGATAACAACATAATAAATGGAATTTCAAATCTAAGCTCTTTGGCCACAGGCGAGAGCGCATTCGTCTATATTCTGTATAATTTTTCCCAAGCAGGAGATTATGGTATAAAAGCAAGTACTACAGGCAAGAGCCATTCAATTAGCTTGTCATCGTCATCGAGTTTTAGTTTGAGTGTTGGTGATTTGACAATAACATACTTTAATGACACAAAGATAGGGCTAACGAATGTAGTATTTGAAATAGAAGCAAAAAACCACTTATTAGAGAATCTTACCAATGTAAACTGGTCGCTAAAAACTGGCGATGGGCAGATTATAGACTCCATCAGCAAATTTGACAATATAAAGCCAAATGAAACCGTATTTATTTTTGTGTTCTATAACATCTATTTTTTGCGACAATAAAAGTAAACTATAAATATAAGTAATACTTTATTCTTATTGGTGATGTAAAATGGAACAGATATTGTTATCTTCAAAAGAAATTAATCGCTATGAGATGGTTCAGGCACGCCTAAAATCAGGTTGCAAGATAGAAGAAATCCTCTCAAATTACCATATCAGCCGAAGAGCTTTTTATGTCAATCTCCACAAGTTTGAAAAGGAAGGCATTGAAGGGTTAAAATCGAAGTGGGGAAACCACAGAAAAACTGATAAAACCATAGAGCTAAAATTTGAAAAATTGTTTAAAGAACACCCCTATTTTAGTTCATATGAGTTATCCCAAATAATTAAACTAAATCCGAGAACAATCCAAAGGATTGTCATAAGAAAAAATTTGAGTAGGGTTCACAAACCAAGAAAAGAAAGGATGAAAATCCTTGATGAACTGAAAAACAAAAAAAAATAGCTGTGTAGGAAAGCAGAAAAAACGTATAAGTATTGAAGACAAACATAAAGCAAGGGAGATGAGGAGAAAACATCCTCTCTGGGGATGTTATGTGATTTCTTTTCAATTGGCTATCGAGGAAAATGTGTTTATCAGCCACATGAGCGTTTGGAGGATACTTTATCCCAAACCAAAAGCAAAAAGAGCCTACAAATTTTATGAAATGCCACGACCCCATTCAATGTGGCACGGCGATATAACGATAGGAAAACGTTTGCCTAATGGGGATTTTGTATATCAGCTATCTTGGCAAGACGATTATTCAAGAGCGTATGTTTCAAGCGTTATAAGCACAGGAAAGAATTCAGTAATAGTAATTAACGGATTGATTGAAGCCTTATTGACATATGGAGTAATACCTACTCTCGTGCATTACGACAACGGCAGCGAGGGAAAGTGCAAGATAGTTCAATCATTTTGCGAAAATCTAGGGATAAAGCTGATTCACTCTACTGTCAACCAGCCGAATACCAACGGTAAGAAAGAAAGGGCGCATAGAGATGATAAGAGAGATTTCTGGAAAAAAATAAGCTCAAATAACATTAGTTACATTCAAGAAAAAAACAGAGAATATGTTGAATGGAGAAACACAACAAAAGGACATTGGGCATTGAAGGGCAAGCCTTCGGTTACTCGCCTAATTGAAAACAAAAAATCCATTGTGAATTATACAAAGGAATATTTAGAAAGTTTAGCTGAAGCTAAATTAGATGAGAGGATTGTCAAATCTGGTGGACTCGTAGTCTACGAGAAGGAAGCTTATTGGACAAAAAAAGGATTACATGGGCAAAAAATAGAGATTTGGCAAACACTTAAAGGATTGGAGATACGGAAAGAAGGAATCACTTATGATATTATTAAAGACTACTGGGATAAGGTGTGTAAAAATGTATAATTCTAATGTCGCATTTTTGAGATGTTATAGGACATTTATTTAATATTACTAAATCAAAAGTGTATCAGAAGCTAAATCCCCCATCAACGCATATTACTTCTCCGGTTATATAGCTTGCCTTGTCAGAAGCCAGAAAAACAACTAAATTGGCAACATCCTCGGGAGTTCCAGTTCTGTTAAGAGGTATCATTGAAAGCATTATTCTTTTTCTTATAAATGGGATCCCCTTGGTCATTTGAGTATCTATAAACCCTGGAGCAACTGCGTTTACTGTTATTCTTCTCTTGCCAACCTCTCTTGCCAGCGACTTGGTAAATCCTATAATCCCTGATTTTGAAGCGGCGTAATTTGTCTGGCCAAAATTGCCGCTTATTCCCACAATAGAGCTGATGTTTATTATCCTGCCATTTTCCCTTATCAGAGAAATTAAATTCTTAGTTACATTAAAAGTACCGTATAAGTTCACCTTTACAACAAAATCCCATTGCTCTTTTGTCATATTCTTCAATGTCTTGTCTGACAGGGTGCCTGCGTTATTAACTAGTATATCCAGACAACCAAATTTTTTCCTTACAGATTCAGCCATAGCGGCGCAATCTTCAAAACTGGCGACATCCGCTTTTACAGCTATGCATTCGGCTCCGAGCTTGTTTATATGCTCAACAACAGCATAAGCCTCTTTTTCGTCGCTATTATAATTAATCACAATGTTCGTATTATTTTTTGCAAGCTCAACTGCAATTGCCTTTCCGATTCCTCTCGAAGCGCCCGTTATTAAAGCAACCTTTCTGTTTTCCATTTTCATTCCTTCTTAGCTGCTGTGAAATACACCCACTCTGCTGTGAAGCACTTGTCATCAGCAAATGGATTTTCATTTTGAAGCTCTTTAAATAATTGTTTAGATGCCATTGTTATAATATCATCCCTGTCATTTTCCTCCTGAGACGATGGCTCTTTGCCGCCTACCTCGGGGAGTATTCCTGCCTGGAGCCTCTTGACCCTGAGAAAATCAAGCCAGTCTTTATACTTAATTTTGATAATCTTGTGATGCGGCTGTTTGCAATCAAATCCGCAAGATTCTAGGACATTTATATAAAATTCTTCGGGCCTTGGCTCAGGGAACACGAATTTGCGCTGAGTGCCCTCACTTTCTATATTTTTATCAAGATCTTCCCTATACCCTGCAAATTTGTTGTTCGTGCGCACGATATCGAGCGCCAAGTCGTGCACCCTATTGATTGTGTCATCAACCATCAATATTCCTTTTTCCCTGTTTGGCCTTGTTATATTTCCGCTTTGAAAGGTGAAAGAGCCTGCTGGCTTTAGCGACTCATTAATGCCCTTAAATGTTTCTTCCAAATTCGGTATTAAATGAACAGTATTCGCTGATATGACATGGTCCGCTGCTTCCTCGCCAATGGCCTCCGCGAGAGTTGTATACCTGAATTTCAGCTTTTCTAAAAGGAAGCACTTGACATTCTGGTTAGAGCTTAAAATTTCATAAGCTTTTCCAAGCCAAGCTGCCGAGTTATCAACCAGATATAATTTAAATGACAACTTTACTTTTTTTAATAATCTTAAAGCAGAAACTCCAGTGCCTGCGCCAAAATCAACAACCACCTCATCTTCCTTTATTTTTGGCGCCATTATGTCCGCCAATTCATCGACGTTTTTCATATAGTAATCTGCGTTTACAACAGCATCATGATATGCAGTGGAGCCTTTTGATGTTGGCCTATTAGGCTGCCATGGTCTATACTGCAAAGTCTCGTATTTTTTGTCGATTTTGTATTCCATTTTGTTTAAAAGTTAATTTTGCCGCTTTATAAATTTTCGTATGATGCTGCCACTCCTTCTTTTATTAGTTCTTCTGCGGATTTTTTATCACAGCCAGCTAACAACAACATCTCTTTTGTATTCTCTCCCAGATTTGGGGCTCTAGAGTGCCTAGTTTTGCCCAAAGAGGAAAAAATAAAAGGCATTGCCGCTTGCCTTATTCCATCAATCTCAATAAATTTGCTTTTATTATATGGCTCATTAATTGCTTCTTCTACTGTATTAACGGGTTCACAGCAAAAATCATATTTTTTATTTAAGTTTATCCATTCTTTTCTTGTCTTGCTTTTGAATAAAGATTCTAATTCTCCTACAGCAGAAATATCAAACTGCTTTGTTAAAAGCCCCTTCCTATTTGCCGCTGTGCAAAATGACTGCCAAAACTTGCCCTCTATTGCTCCAAGGCTTACATGCTTGCCATCTTTAGTTCTGTATACATTATAGCAAGGCATTTTGCCCGATAGTGTATCAGATTTACAGCAAGCTGAGCGCTGAGCAATATGCATGGAAATTGTGCAAAGCGCGCTGTTAAATACAGATACATCAATATAATCTCCTTTTCCGTTTCTCTCCCTGCTGAATAAAGCCGCAGCTATAGAAAATGCAGCGATAAATGCGCAGCTAATATCTGCTATCTGGATGCCAGGCACAAAAGGCCTTGAAGACAACACGTCCAGCATTCCGCTTAGAGAGGAATAATTCAAGTCGTGTCCTGCCTTATCCTTGTATTTTCCTTCTTGGCCATATCCTGTTATTGAGCAATAGATTATTTTAGGATTTATTTTCTTGACATTATGGTAGTCTATCCCCAATGCGCCAACCTTTCCGGGCCTAAATCCTTCAATAATCACATCAGCATTCTCTGCAAGTTTCATGAACACTTGCTTTCCTTTGCTTGTTTTAAGATTTATTGCAATGCTCTTTTTGTTTCTGTTTAATGCAGAAAAATAAGGGCTTTTGCCTTTATGGGATTCAAACCTGCGCATCATATCCCCTTTTAGGCTTTCTACCTTTATCACCTCAGCGCCTAAGTCAGCAAGAAATAAAGAGCACATCGGGCCTGGCAAAAGAGTTGATAAATCCAGCACCCTGATTCCTTTTAATAGCATTTTTCTCACAACATCTAATTTAAATTTTTTAAAATATGGACAGTGGCCATGCTGCCTACTCCCCCTAGGTTATGAGCAAGGCCATATTTCGGCTTTTTTATTTGCCTCTCGCCAGCTTTGCCCCTCATTTGCTTAGCAATTTCATAAATCTGGGAAATTCCAGTAGGGCTTATTGGATGCCCTTTGGCTTTTAGGCCTCCGCTTGTATTGACCGGAAGCCTTCCATCAAGGTTTGTCGCACCTTCTCTTATTAATGATGCCCCTTCGCCCTTGCTGCAAAAGCCTAGGTCCTCATAAGAAATAAGCTCTAAAGGGGTAAACGCATCATGAACCTCAGCAATGCCTATATCCATGGGGGTTATTCCTGCCTCCTTGTATGCAATATCGGCAGCGATTCCTGTAGATTCTAATGAGATCATATCATCTCTTTCAAAAGGGCATAAATAGTCATTAACCTCTGCTGAGCCTGCTAATTCTATGTCTCCTTCTTCTTTTGAGATTATCACCGCAGCAGAGCCATTGCATGAAATGCTACAATCAAAAACCCTTAATGGAGACGCCACGATGGGGGAACTTTTAATATCTTCCAGAGATATTTTCTTCTTGTAAAATCTCGCCTTTGGGTTAAGAAAAGCATTTTTATGGTTTTTGAATGCCACTAAAGCAAAGTCATCAGTGGTAGCGCCATATTTAAGCATATACTGCTGCGCCACGAGCGCGTTCTGTGCTGGAAAGACTAATCCTTCTGTCTGCTCGTAAATACGCTCTCCGCCCATTAAGAGTTCATCAATTACTTTTTTGCTTGTATTTGAAATAATCTTATCAAAACCAACAGCAAGAATATTCCTGTAGTCTTCTGATTTTCCAAGCTTTATTGCCGTCCATAGGGCAGTTCCGCCTCCTGCACAGCCTGCAGGCACAGATAATATGGGAACTTTTTTTTTAAAAAGGCTGCTAATCATTGAGCCGCTATGCTTCTGCCTTTCGCCATTGCTCATTACCTCAATGCTTGAAACTACAATTGCGTCAACATCGTTCATCGATAATCTAGCATCATCTAAAGCTTCTAATACGGACTCGTAGGCGAGATGGCTTGAAGTATCCTCACTTATCCCAAATTTGGTCATTCCAACTCCCTTAATGAACATTAATGAATCACCTTGGAAAGAAGCTTTTTCATTTTTGATTTTACCTTGTCTACTGGAGTTATTTTTGGCTCTCCTTCTGTAGTGAGCAGTTTTTTTAATAACACGATTTGCTCTATTTCATCTATGTCCTCGTTTATCTTTGCAATAGGCTTTGTTTTCAATTCCTCCAGCTTTTTTATTGCACATCCACCTATAGCTACTAATCTCGATTTACCTCCAAGCATATCCTGAGTAATCATAGAGCCTATCACTACGTTTATCGGCCGGCCCCTTAGCCCGACAAGATTCGAAGTAAGGTTATTCATCATATTTAGGCAGGCAGGGCATGATTTGCCATCAATAACTTTAATGTCAGGATGGACTGTAGTATGTGGATTTGAAGGCTTGATTGGATATTTCAAAGCGTCTAACTCGTTTCCAACAACCTCTATAGCATCTACATTAAGATTGTTATCATAAGAAGAAACATAATGCGGAATCTCAAGCATAGTAGACTCACAAAAGATTATATCTAAAGCAGCTGGGTTCTTGCTTGCAAAAACTAAATTCAAAAAAGCCGGCTCCCCTAATGTCAAGGGGCCTTGACCCTGCATTCCGTTTGTTGCGTCAGCTATTGTTAATGCATCCGGCAGTAATTTTGCTAATTTTGGAAGAGCCTCTTCAATGCCGTCAAAATACATTTTTCTTTGTGTTTCATCATCAACAAGCCTTGACAAGTTTTCTAATGCGCCGGAAATCCCAAGCTGAAAATTTGTTTTCATGATAGGCGCGTTTATTACTTTTCTGCTTAACGCCTCTTTGAAGATTTTAAATTTATACCCGTCTGATTCAATTTCTTCAAAATGGCCTTTTGACATATCTGCAAAAGTTATTCCATGTCGCTTGCAAATTTCTAGAATTCCGGCTTTTGAAGCGGCATCAAGAGTATCAGAGCCAATTAATGAAGATTCTGCTGCCATTATATTCTCTTTTTTAATGCCGTAATTAAATAATACTTTCAACAGGGAGTCCATAAAATTAGGGGATACGTTTACTGCTTGATATGGGTAAGCTGCAGTGACTATGCTGGGCTTGATTAAAATCTTATCATCAGGATTTAAGCTTGTCCCATTGAGAAGCTCAAGCGACTCTTTAATTGCTTCATAAACATCATATTTTACTTTGACAACTGCAACTGCATTGTCATTTTTTGCTTTTTGCTCAACATAAGAATCCCCTATCATATACTGTTTCATTGTTTTCTTTGGCAGCCTATTGCCGAATTCGTCTTGCAGCAAAAGGATATTATAAGGTATGATTGGATGCATAGGCGAAGGAATTGTAACTTTTGTTACTCCAATAACTTTAAGAGTGCTCCCTTTTTGCTTTGTTGTGCTGCCCTTGCAGTAAACACATTTTTCAATAGGGTAAATCCATTTCTTAGTGCATTTCTCGCATATCCACCTTATTATCATTAGTTATTCACCTTCTTAAGTATATGAATAGCAACAGTGCTTCCTGCCCCTCCAATATTTTGCGCCAGGGCATATTTTATGTTATCGACTTGCCTGCTGCCAGATTCATCCCTAATCTGTTTTGTAAGCTCATAGATTTGGCTGATTCCGGTAGCGCTTATCGGATGCCCTTTGGCCTTTAAGCCGCCGCTTGTATTGATAGGCAGTTTGCCATCCCTATTTATTACCCCTTTTCTTACCATATGCTTAGCTTCACCTTTTTTACAAAAACCCAAATCTTCATAGGAAATAATCTCAACAGAGGTAAAAGCGTCATGCAACTCCGCTATTCGGATGTCGGATGGAGTAATTCCGGCTTGTTTGTAGGCATCTTGCGCAGCCAGCCTTGTTGCTTCCCACGAAGTCATGTCTTCACTTTCGAAAGTTGAGAGCCTATCTACAATTAAAGATGAACCAACTATTTCTATATCTGTCTTCTCTTCAGTTATAATAGCTGCTGCTGCCCCGTTTACAGATAAGCTGCAATCAAAAAGCCTTAGTGGAGAGGCAACAATAGGTGAGTTTTTAATTTGTTTTAATGTAACTTCTTTTTTGTAAAACCTAGCTTTTGGATTGAGGAAGGCATTCTGGTGGTTTTTATACGCGATCAAAGCCAAGTCATCAGTGGTAGCACCATACTTAAGCATATACTGCTGCGCCACAAGCGCATTCTGGGCAGGAAAATTTAATCCTTCAGTTTGCTCGTAAATGCGCTCTGCGGCCATCATAATCTCATCAGTAATGTTATCGGAGTTGTTTGTTAGAAGTCTTTCAACACCTACTACTAGCACATGCTTATAACCCAGCCTATTAGCCACCCATAAAGCAGAGCCGCCGCCGCCGCAAACAGCTGACGAAGTGATAATAGGCACTTTTTTTTTAAACACGCTGCTTATGATTGAAGAAAATCCCCTTTGCCTTTCCCCATTACTCTCTGTATCAACTGTCGAAGAGGTTATAGCATCTATTTTATCAATATCCAAGTCAGCATCATCTAATGCTTCCATTGCAGCTTCGTAGACTAATTCTTGGCTTGAATCGATTTGTGTCCCAAATTTAGTCATACCTACGCCCTTGATATACATTAGAATGCACTCCTTAGCTGATGTACTTAGCCCTAAAATCTGCTCTGTTCACTATAGCCAGCATTATTAAGGCATCTGCTACTATCTCTTCTTTTACGTATGCTTTTCCTTGAAGAATCGCGCCGCGCTCATCTTGTGATATTAAGTTAACTTCAAATTTTATTTGGCTACCAGGCAGTATAGGGGCCATAAACTTCACTTCTTTCAGCTTATAAGCCAGAATATCCTTTTCTTGATGGTTAGGTATATTGCTCCTTACTAGTAGAGTAGATGCTTGGCCCATACCCTCAACTGTCAAAGCGCCAGGCATTATAGGAAATCCAACAAAATGGCCTTTAAAGAAATCCTCCTTGCCAGACAGGTATTTTGTGGCCACTAGTTTATTATTAGTTAAGCTTATAATCTTATCCAAGAATAAAAAAGGCGCATCATAAGGAATTATCTTTTTAATCCCTTCTAAATCAATCTCTGCCTTACTATTTTTTGTTTCATTAATGTGATTCATCACTATACTTAACTTTTGCCTCTTTAAATACCTTTCTGTCATTATATTATTTAATATGCCTATTCTAAAATAGATTATATATTATGGATACTACACATTAAAAATTGCAAAATCTTTAAATATGGTACATTTAAGTATATATCCATCATGCTAAGAAATAAAAAAGCAAAGCTAAAGATTAGCCTACAGCAGAAGTTAATAATAGATATGCTAAATAGGGCACTGAAACCGTTGGATAGTTTCTATAAACTTTTGAAGAACTCTGTAGTGAGCGTAAAAGAGAAATTTCCGACTTTCTATAGATATTTTGAATCCTTAATAAAACAGCATATAGTTACTCCAAGCAAAGAAGTTTTTGCATCATCAAGAATGGAAGATATGGGCAGGTTTATAACAACTAATATTATGAAAAGACTGCCGCATGTAGATGAGTCTCATATTGAAGATATATTTCAAAATCCTTCCAATAAATCCTTTCTTGAGGTTCTTACCAAAGGTTTTAGCATAAATAAGAAGAAAGAGAGAACTTATACGGTTTTAGGCACTAACAGATTTAAAAAAATATTAGTTGCTAATAGGGGGGAGATAGCGCTTAGGATTATAAGGGCGTGCCGTGAGCTTGGTATAAATGTTGTGGTCATATACTCGGAGGATGAAAAAGAATCGCTTGCAGTTAAATTTGCCGATAAGTCTTATAATATAGGCAAATCAAAAAACTACCTTAACATTAGGAAGATTGTCAAGATTGCTAAACAAAGCGGGTGTAATGCCATCCATCCAGGCTACGGATTCTTGGCCGAGAACCCTAAGTTTGCGAGGTTATGCGAGAAAAGAGATATAACCTTTATTGGACCCTCTTCTAAAATGATGGAAAAGCTTGGAGACAAGGTAGAAGCTAAGAAATCAATGCTTAAAGCAAACATACCTGTCATTGAAGGCATAAAAGAAGCCTTAAGGAGTAAAAAGCACGCATTAGTGGTTGCAAGGAAGATTGGTTTTCCTGCGATTATCAAGGCATCTGGTGGTGGTGGCGGCAAAGGGATGAGAATAGTAAATAAAGAAGATGAGGTATTTGACGCTTACAAAAGCGCTAAGCAAGAAGCAGGCAATGCTTTTGGTGATGATTCTGTGTATATAGAGAAGTATCTTGAAGAACCCAGGCATATAGAGTTCCAGATATTAGCTGATAAGCACGGTAATGTTACACATCTAGGCGAGAGGGACTGCAGCATACAAAGAAAGCACCAAAAACTTGTTGAAGAATCCCCTAGTCCTGCATTAAACGAGGAGTTAAGGAAGAAGATAGGGGATGCAGCAGTTAATGCTGTTAAATCAATAGGCTATGAAGGGGCAGGTACAGTTGAATTTTTGCTTGATAAAAGCGGCAATTTCTACTTCATTGAGATGAATACTAGAATACAGGTAGAGCATGGAGTTACAGAGATGGTCACAAATGTTGATCTTGTCAAGGAGCAGATAAAGCTAGCCGAGGGAGGCAAGCTTGCCCATAAGCAAGAAGATATTAAGATTGATGGCCATGCAATTGAATGCAGGATAAATGCAGAAGACCCTTCAAATGAGTTTGCTCCTTCGCCCGGGACAATTGTTAATTATATCCCGCCAGGCGGGCCGGGCATAAGGGTAAGCAGCACATGTCATTCTGGATATAAGATTTCTCCTCAATTTGATTCTTTAATTGCTTTGCTTATATGCTATGGAAGCACAAGGCAAGAAGCCATAGCAAGGATGAAAAGGGCGCTTGGGGAGTTTATAGTTGACGGTGTTAAAACAACAATACCATTTCATAAGTCTGTTTTAAGCAAAAGGCAGTTTCTAAGAGGAAACGTGACAACCTCATTTATAGAAAACAATAAAATTCTGGAAGAGCTTAAAGGCCTAAAGCCAAAGAAAGAGCCATTGACAAAAGAGAAGAAAGTGCTGATTGTGACTACAGCAGTCTCGCAGTATCTCGCAAAGAAGCAGCAGAATGTGAATAATAAGGGCAAGATAAACCCATGGGTGATGGCCGCAAGGCAGGAATCAATGAGCGAAGGAAGTGTAGAGGAATAAGCAAATTCTCCAAAACTTTTAAAAAGATTAACTATCCTCTAGTAGAAAATGAGTAAGAAGAGATTTAATTCATCAAGTGCAGCAGAAAATCTTACAGAATATAGAACTGTAACCGAAACTGAAGTAGAGCAGGCGATTAGCTATATGTTAAAACAGCCTGCAATACAAAAGATGATTAATGCCGCAAAAGAGCTTTATAGCGAATCGGATAAGATTATGCAAGGATTGATGGAGGTAAGAGACATTAGCCCTACTCTGGGTTTTGGTGCAAGAGAAAAAAGTAAGATATGGTCACCCTATAGATGAGTTTTAAAAAATAATTTAAAAATGGCTTATGAAATCTATCAGTTTAAAAAATTAACATCAACTCAAGACAAAGCCAAAGAATTTGCTAAAAAAGGCCTAAGCAATATCGTTGTTGTTTCAGGCACACAAACCAAAGGCAGAGGCCGCTTTAAAAGAAAATGGCACTCCAGCAAAAATGGATTATGGATGTCTATACTTCTTAAGCCAAAAAATACAGAAAACATGCAGTATCTTACTTTTATTGCTGCAATTGCTGTTGTCAAATCCATAAAAAAAATAGCAAACCTCAAGACAAGCATAAAGTGGCCAAATGACGTGCATTTCAATGGCAAGAAGCTGTGCGGCATTCTTACAGAGGGGGATTTCGGAAAAGAAAATTTTGCAGTAATAGGCATTGGATTAAACGTTAATCAAAAAAAATTTTCAAAAGAAATAAGCGATACCGCAACATCATTAAGAATGATAGATGGAAGAAAGTTTGATAAAAAAATTTTGATGAAAAAGATTGTGGATGAGTTTTTTTATTTGTATGTGCATTATTATAATGAAGGCAAGCTAAGAGAGATAATTAAGCTGTGGAAGAGCCGCTGCGATACTATAGGAAAAAATGTCCATGTAATATCAAAAACAAATGAGTTGATTGGAAAAGCAGTTGGTATAGAGCATGACTGCAGCCTGCTAGTGAAATTAAAAAACGGCAGAGTAATCAAAATTATAGAAGGGGACATTAATGTAATGTGGGACCTTTAATGTTGTGAATATTAAACAAAATAATAGTCGAAAATTCGTTAAAAATAAATACTTAAGCATTTACCTAAAAAGAAATTATGAAAATGAGGTGTATGGCAAGATTTGCTTGGTTTTTGCTAATCAGTTTTCTTTTGAGTGATGCTGCAAATGCTTCTTGGCAAACTTTTCAAAACGATTTAAGCAACAGCGGCTCTTCAGAAGAAGTTGGCTTTTTTCCATTAAAAACATTAAATTTCTCAAATGAGATTTATGGCTCTGATTTTCAGCCATTGATTGATGATATTGACAATGACGGCCGCAGCGAGCTTATATTATTCTCCAATGATTTCTTGAAAATTTTTGATTATGAATTGAACTTGATGGATGAGCAGTTTACAGGCAGGCTCTTGGGGCAGCCTGCTATTTTCAACAAGAGCATTATCTTTAATTCAAAAATTAATGCAACAAATTATTTTTTTAATTACAAGTATAGTAACTCAGGTTTAAAACGAATATTGGGCATACTCTTAAGCAATGATGCTGATTTTAGCGGCATAAAATGCTTAAAGCTCAATGAATCTAACTATTGTGTATTTAAAGACAAACTGAATTATGTTCATGTTATCGATATAGGCACAAAAACTGACAATTATTATGCTACCTCTTTTTATAATGAAACTCACCAAACAGTGCCTGCAATTGGAGATATTGACAACGATGGAAATATAGAAGCTGTTTTCTGGCATGATAATAACAGCGATAATAGCTATGGGATGATAGCGTTTGACTTAAATGACAGAAAGATAGAATGGGTTGCAGATAACATATTTACTAGCAGGGCATCAAGCCCAAGCACATTTGTTTTGAAAGGCCAGCCAGTTCTTGTCGACTTGAATAATGACAGCAAATTAGAAATTGCTGTCAGCGTATTTTATGATGATGCTCTGCCGAATTTTAGCCCATACAATGACTGGTTTACAGAATTATTTGTATTCTCGCATAATGGAAGCAAGCTATTTTCAAAATGCGAATATAATGCTGTATCCAATAATGGGTGCAATGATGGGAGCAGTGAAATCAACAAATGGGAGGGTACAAATCCTTTTGTTTTAGACTACGACAAAAACGGTGTGCGCGAGATTTGCTTTATTAAGGATAAAAAGCTAAGCGGCTACTTCAAGAATATGAGTATAAACTGCTATAATTATTCAGGATATGCTCTTTTAGACTCTGAATTATCTCCAAATACGGATACTGTCAAAACCGCTATAACTGCGGACATTAATAATGATGGAAAGAAAGAGGTAATAACACCTAGTAAGTTATATTTATTGAATGGAACTTCTATTCTTGGGCTTGATTTCGGCTCTAATTTCGTAATTCCTGCAGACTTAGACGGAAACTCTCGCTTAGATTTAATTATGACAAGAAATGGCATGAGCAAGCTGCTTATTGACGACACTAGCACAATAAAGGTGTATGATGCTCAGATAAAGCCTGATGCTCCGTCAATTGATGACTCGCTAAGCTGCTCATGGAAGATTAATTCAGATGAGAAAATAGTTTATGCAAATGTAAGCTGGTATAACAGCAGCAATTTATATACAAGTGAAGACAACATAAAATGCATCAGCCATGAATCATGTATTGCCGCCAATAAAGTCCCTTCTTCTGCTTTAAATGAAGGTGAGGTATGGAAATGCTCTGTTGCAGTGTTTAATGGGCATAAGCTCTCATTGCCTAAGTCCGACACTGTAATTATTTTTGGCAGAATCAGCGAATGGAAAAAATTTAATAAAAATGATTTGTCTTATGGAATAGCCTCAGGCAGCGGCTACTTCTCAAAATCAGCAATAAGGCGGCTTATGTACAACTCTTCAGGAATCAAGCTTCAGCCAATGGCTGCTGATATAGACAATGATGAGAATAACGAGATTGTCCTGTTTTCCAATAGCTCTATAGTTTTGCTTAATAAAAGCCTTAATGTGATTGCGCAAAAACAAGTTGGAGATTTAAGAGGGCAATTTGACATTGAAAATATGGACAATGATGCTTACTTAGAAATTATAGCTGTCCTTAATAACAGCAATGCCGATAATTTTACAATATTTGAGTTTAATGGAAGCGAATTCAAAATAGAAACTAGCTTTGATGTCACAAGCCAGAATGGCCATCAGGCTCTAAAATGCGCTGATTTTGACAAAGATGGAGCCAAAGAATGTGTTTTTATGGACTATAACGGCATTGTCCACTCATACCAAATAAATGCCAGCAGCCAGTATGATGACGAGTTAAGCATAAATGCAAGTGATGCAAAAGACAATGTTTATGAAAGCAGCAGAATTATTGCTCCGTCATTTACTGACTTTGATAGGGATGGGGATTTGGATGCATTGCTGTGGTTTAATGATAATATTGTTGTAGTTGACTCTAACAAAAACATTGTTTTGAATGCTGGTGCCGGAACTTTAAATGCAGTGGCGCTAAACGAGCCAACCCTTCTTGGGCTAAAATTTGTTAATTTGGACAAGACTGGAAACTATGAAATTGCAGTTGCTTACAGGAACGATTATCGGAAAGTAAACAGCTTTAAGACGGACATAAACCTTTCTTTGATTGACAGCCATGGCAGCGTTATTTTCTCCAAAATTTTTGATTTTTACAGCGCAAACCCGTGTTTAAACTCTAATACGCATTGCTTAGGCCATGGCTCTGACTTATTCGTATTTGACTACAACAAAGATGGATTTGATGACATTGGCATTTATTTAGAAGGGGATTTGAATTCTCCTTATGGCAGATTTATAAAAATGTTTGACAGGAACGGAATTGAGATTGCTTCCAGCGCAGCAGAGCCTGGAGAAGGAAACAGCATTGCAGAGGCAGTTACTCTAGCTGATATTGATGATGACGGAGAGCTTGAACTGCTCTTAAGGCACAATGCATTTGATATGAATGGGACTATCGCTTACAACTTTTCATACACTGCGGTAAAAGCTCCTATTGCTGTTGATGTTGATAAAAATAAAGGCTTGGATGTGCTGTGGTTTAACGACAGCAGCTTGGTTTTATTTTTAGATGATAATACATACAAAGCTGACTTGTCAATTGAAGAGAAGGACATCTCATTCAGCCCTTTAAACAGCACAAGCGTTTTAGTTAAGGCTAATGTGCATAACAAGGGCAGTTTAAGCGCTGATAATGTAAATATAAAGCTGGTTAATACAGAAACTTTGGAGTCTGTCGAAGGGATAATAAGCGTCAAAAGCTACAGCAACAGCAGTTTTGCTTCTGTATTAAATGTAAATCGTCATGACGAGGTTCTTGCACATTCCAACTACAATAATTCAATAGAAGAAGTTGATGAGAATAATAACCTCGCATTAAAGGAATTTATGGGCATGCCTTATGTGTTTGTAAGCTTGGGTGTTGAGCAAAGCCCTCAACTAGCATTGCAGGAAATCAAGAGGTATATCAAAGATAATCTAGCTTTAGGCTATTTTACAGATGAGCCAAGCGAGGCTGACATTCAAATCTATATTGGCAAGGATAATTCTCTCAACCTTTTGGACAGGTTTGACACTAAAAACAAGTATGGGTGGGGATATGACTCGTTTGCCACAATAGACTACTTCGACAAGCAGTATCATAAGCCATACGCAGGCCTTGTTGGAAGTTATATTCTTGACAGCAAAAGCTACATTGCGATATACGGCAATCAAATAGATGGGGATATTGCAGCAGCTAAAGAGTTTATCAAACATCAATCAGATTTTCTTTATCAAAATTCTGAAAGGGTTGTTGTTATTGATGATGAGAATGTTGATGCTGTTGGCGTTTTTGATTACTTGCATCAGCCTGGAAATGAGCAATATTATGGCGATAATTCCAAAAACTTTGCAAATGCTGTGAGAAATGCATTAAGAGGAGAGACTTTCAGCACAGAGATGAAAACTGTAACAACAGATAACGGAGTGCAGCTTAGGCTGAAGCACTTGATGCCCAACAGAAGCTCAACATATCTTGAGCTGCTTAATGCAAGTGGAGTGCCTGTTGATATGCCTGTGGTTTTGGCGAGAGGTTTATGGAGTAACCTTACCTCGTGGGAAGTTTTAGGTGGTGAATTAGCAGATGAAGGTAGAGATGTTTGGTTGATAGAAATAACAGGAGGACCATGGCAGGATTGTGATAACTGTGTTGATTACACATTTGACGATTTAACTGATAAATATGTGCCTACTCTATTAAATGCGGTTCTAAATTTTACTAATAAATCAAAAATGCAGTATATTGGATTTAGTAATGGTTGTAGAGCAACTTTAAGCAGTTTAGAGAAAGGAAAATTCAATTCCAGCAAAGTTGAGACTTTTGTGGCTGTTGGGTGTCCGGGGGCGTTTAATGGAAGTAGCTTGTTTGCGGAATGTCTTTCGGATAAAGGTGATAGAATAATAAATTTTTTTAATAACAACAATATTAGTCACTTATCTGAACGAGTATTTGCTGAAAGGCTTAAAATTGAATCTGGGAGGGTTAGTTCATGTGGTTTATTATCTTCATTCTTACATTCTGATGAAAAGATATCAAAAAATCTGGGACAACATTATCTTAATCTAATAAAAAGTAACCAAGATTTACAACCTGGAATAGGACTTAATTTAGTTAAATTTTCTCTTATCTATGGAACTGAAGGATTTGGTTCAAATAATGATAATGATTATATTGTTACAGAAAATGATGAATTATCTATTTTTAATAATGTAATTTCAAACGACAAAGATATTGCCTCTTACAGTTTAAGGCATAATAGATTACCTGATAATAAAAGAGTAAAAAACACAATAAGGAGGGAATTAAAATGAAAAAGAAATTTAATGAATATTTTAAGAATATTATTAAAGGATTTGTTTTGGCAGTAATGCCTATACTTTTTATTGATCTAAAAGATTTGATATTAGGTGAATATTACTCTTCTGATTTTTTAGTTTATATGGTAAAAGGAATTGCTAAATTTGGATTTCTGGGTTTAATTTCATCAATTGCTTATACTTATTCTTCTAATTTTTATCCTAAACTTTCCAAATATGTTATCTGGACTATTATAATTGGATACTATACTTATGCAGTAATCTTTTTTGTAATAGGCATTTACTTCCATATGATAGGCCCATTATTTGGCTAAAGATAAATCAATCTATCAACATGGGAAACATTGGCAGGCGAGCTTGCTGATAGCGGCAGGGACACTTGGCTAATAGAAATAACTGGCGGGCCAAACACAGAATGTGATAACTGCCCAAATTATAATTTTTCTGAGCTGACAGAGAGGTATTGGCCTGCTTTGATAAATGGAATATTGAGTTTTACTGGAAAAGAGAAAGTGCAGTATGTGGGGCATAGTAATGGGGGAGAGTTGCTATTGAGTCATTATCAAAAGGGAGTATAAATCCTAATAAAATAGACACTTTAATCGGAGTTGCTGTTCCAAGTGCTTTTGATGGATATTCAAGTTTTGGATTTTATTTTGGAAAGTATGGCGGACAAGTAATGAACGAATTGATTAATGAAAGCTATGTTAGTATGACAGAGATCGGTAACAAATTAAGAAAAAAATGTTTAGTTGATTTTGAGACAAGTTGTAGTATTCTAACTATAGGTTTAAAATCAGAAAATAAAATGTCCTTCAATGTCGATAACTGTAGGGTGCATGAATTAATGTCCTAAAAGGGTGCAACAATTAATGTCCGCTTTCACCAGCTCGTTCTGGTGATGTTTTGTGGTGAAAGCGACAATGGAAATAAGAGCA
>Ga0209541_10004874_pt1 | contig 23643 bp, 21 predicted proteins | sample RifCSPlowO2_01_FD_184027 | JGI IMG/M metagenome (GOLD analysis project Ga0209541, IMG submission 184027) | Groundwater microbial communities from Rifle, Colorado - Rifle CSP2_plank lowO2_0.1 (SPAdes) (version 2) | ecosystem: Environmental > Aquatic > Deep subsurface > Groundwater | place... | reverse complement strand
AAGTTGGGTTTTTCAGCATTTGCAGGTATTTCTATTCCAAAATTCTATCATAGAGCGTCCGAGTGATTGGATTTAACGTCAGGGATATACGAAGTTTTTCTGGAACAGAGCTGAAGAAAAAATTTGGGTGAGGGGCGAGCCGAGCCCCGAACCGTATATCCTTTGTTATCTGTCCCGACTGAAAGGAGAGTGCAACGGGGCAAAATCCGAAGGATTTTGAGTTCAGAATTCGGGCGTATCTAGTATTAACTTCAGAGTAGTAAACAAACCGAAAGATTTATAAATATGCTCCTGATAACTAATTGTATGACAGTTAGAAAAACATTAACAAGTATTGTATTGGCAGGAGCATTAGCTTTAGGTGGAGCTGGATGTTCAAATAATCCTGAATATCATTTTAATGGAAAAATTGGAGAAGAACAAGTCAAATTCTATGAAAAAGATTTGGCTAATGATAATTTTCTTGAAGTCGTAAAAGCAGATGGAAGTAAAGTAAAATATGGAGATTTTGATGATGACTTCAGATTAGACCATGTCCAAATCACTGTTGGAGACAATACCACAAAATATAATGCAAATTCTACAAATCCAATGGCTAAAGGTATTGTCAAGAAAGCACAAAAAGAATTTGACGATTATTTGACAAAAATAACAGATATTCAGACAGCTCCACTGAATAGAGAGTAAATCTTTCGGTTTTTATAATAAAATACTTTAGCCCGAATTCTGAATTAGACATAACCCTTGTTATACGCCCTGGGCGAAGCGAAAGTGCAACGTCCCTTTGAGTAAATTTTGGCACGCGTTCTACATATTGGTATTGGCATTATTTTTCACTTTTCTATAATGCCATGCAAACCAAATTCCCCCTGCTAAAGTTACCAGTGAAAGAATTATGAACATCGGTTCTTTAACGGACTGAATTCCATTTCCTACATAAGCTAAAGCTAAACTCCCACTTACGTGTCCAATCGCCATTAAGGGCAAAAAAATTCTTGGCTTCATCGCTGAAAGTCCTGCAAGATAAGATAATTCATCATCTGGGAACACTGGCAAGAAATACGCAAGGAACAGCAAGATTTTTCCTTTGTCAAAATAATAATCATATTTATTTATAGTTTCAGGTTTAACAACATGTTTGATTATTTTTCTTCCAAAAAATCTTGCTAAATAAAACGCTATTGCTGTTCCGATTACTCTTCCAATCCAGTTATAGATAAAACCTTGCCATGTTCCGAATATAAATCCACCAGCAATTGAAACAGCGTAATGACTAAACGGAGTGACTACAACTTGCAAGACTTGAATCAAAATGAAAACAAGGGGCGAGAATATTCCAAATTGATTTACAAAATCTCTTATCGCCTCTTGACTTCCAAAAAATGACGATGGAAAAATATAGCCAAGAATCAGTAAGGCGATTGGGATAAATGTTAATAAGTACCAGAGAAGTTTAACTTTTTTCATATTAATAATAGTTAGGAGGAATTTGTTTATTAATGTTTTCGTTCTAGCGCGCCAAAATTTATTTCGTATAACATCGCGATTATCTGAAGTTCTGCGTAGCAGAATTTGGGGATTTTTCGCAGGAAAATCCCAGATAATCGCTGTTCAACTCTCCCGAATACTTGGAGGGATTGATTTTTAGTGCAACGATGCCGAAGGCAAAAAATCAAAGTCGTGAGCCATATTAATTTTAAAGAGGACACTTTAGGACGGCGGGAAGCTGTCCATTTTATAATAGAAATTGTTGTGTATTTTTGTTTTGTGAGTCGCCGCCTTTTTTGCTTCTTTTTTTCTAAAAAAGAAGTCGGAAGTTTTCAACATAGTAAAATTTAATAAAGGGTATGTATTGCTTATATTAAGATGGTGACTAATCTAACTTTTATTGATTTATTTGCAGGAATAGGGGGTTTTCGTATAGCTTTAGAAAGACAAGGGGCAGAATGTGTTTTTTCTTCTGAATGGGATAAAGATGCACAAAAAACCTATTATGAGAATTTTGGGGAAATTCCAAAAGGGGATATAACTAAAATTAATGAAAAAGATATTCCAAAACATGATATCTTATGCGGGGGTTTTCCCTGTCAGGCATTTAGCATTTCTGGAAAACAAAGAGGTTTTAAAGATACCAGAGGGACTTTATTTTTTGATATAGTAAGAATTGCAGAACATCATAAACCAAAAGTAATTTATTTAGAAAATGTAAAAAACCTAACAAAACATTATCACGGGAATACATTAAAGATTATTTTAAGGACTTTGGAAGATTTGGGATACAATGTTTTCTATCAAGTTTTAGTTGCAAGTCATTACGGAGTTCCTCAACAAAGAGAAAGAATTTATATTGTTGGCTTTAGGAAAGATTTAGGAATAACCAATTTCCAATTCCCAAAACCCACTTATAAGAGGATATTTGTTAAAGATATTCTTGAAGATGAAGAAAAGGCTAAAGATTGTATTGTAAATAGAACGGATTTAAAATTTTGGAAAAGAGATGAAACCCCTTCTTTAAAATTAATTCAAATTGGTCAAATTAATAATGGAGGACAAGGAGAAAGAATTTATAGTATAAATGGTCACGCAGTTACTCTTTCTGCTTATGGTGGAGGGGTTGCAGGAAAGACGGGGGCGTATTTGGTAAATGGAAAAATAAGAAGATTAACCCCTAGAGAATGTGCAAGAGTTCAAGGATTCCCAGAAGATTTCAAAATTCCAACAAATAAATATCAGGCATATAAACAATTTGGGAATAGTGTTTCTGTTCCTGTTGTTGAATCAATTTTTAAAAAAATAAAAGAATCATTATCCCAAGAAAAAATAAAAGAGAGTGTAACTATAAAATCTTTTGAATTTGAAAGAGAAAGAGATTATTCAATTCAAACAAAATTAATAAATGCTTAAAATGGAAGATAAAGTTTTATGGGGTTCTGAAACAGCAAAGGGCGGTTTTAGAAATGAGGATGATGTTATTGATAAATTCAATAATTGGAAAAATGAAAAGATAGCTCAAGATTGGCTAGTTAAAATGGGCTATGTTATAAAAGAAATTGAATTTGTTAAAGCAGTTAAGATTTCTGGAAATTATAAAACAGATGTTCAAATCCAAGTTACAATAAAATTGAAAGAAGCTATTGATTGTGAAAATCTTTCAATAAAATTAGTAAGTAATCCTCAAGGATTTAATCAAATAGACAAAAGAGAAGTTGATAGATATGTTGAAATGTGGAAAATTCCTAAAGATGTCGAAGAAATATTAAGATTATTTACTGGAAAAATATCTCCAAGAAAAGATATTAAATTAAAGGATTCAAGAAGAATGTTTTTAACGGAAATGACTGAAAAAGAAAGGGACAAATTAGTGAGCTTCTTTTTTAAAAATAAAATTTTAGTCATTTCGGATATTATAAAAGGAAGAGATAAATTTTCTGCGGATTGGATGTTGGTAATTCTAAAAAAGAATAAAGAAAGCTATGAGTGGGTTTTGAAAGATATTAATTCTGTTATGAATACTTTCGGGCAAGGAAAAGTTATTGTAACAGATAGAGGGAGTTTGAGAATTGGAAAAATAACAATGCAAAGAAAAGGCGGAGATGGAGGGAGAGAATCCGCAAAAATGTTACAATTCAAGATAAACCCATGTATTCTTTTTGAAGATTAAATATAAATAACTAGGTTTTTATTATTACTCATGACAAAAAACATGAGTTCAAAAAATAATGAAAGAGAATCTGAATGGATGAATAGTTCTTTTACATTTATGGGTGTTGAGATGCTTTTACTTGGAGAAGTTCAAGCATTGGGGGAATTGGATGTTGAATTGATTGAAGAATTACATAAGATAAAAGCTAGTTCAAAATTAGAAGAGGATTTGAAGATAAAAAGAAGGTATCTTCTTCTTTCTAAACTTTGGATTTTAGGAGCTTATGAATTAATTAGATTTCTAAACGATATTGATAAAAAAAGAAATTCATTGAGTGAAAATACCAAACTAAAACTTAATGAAGTTTTAACTACCTTTACAAAAGTCAGAGTTCCTTTAGCCAAATTCCAAAAAGCAGGAAAGGATAAAACTCTATATGATGGATTGGCAGATTCTTTTATTGATTCTAATAAAGGGGTTGGATGGAAAATTTATTCTCATACAAAAACAGGACTTAAAGAAGAAACATTTTATCGTAATGATTTAGGAGATTCATTATTAGATTTATTAAAGGAAATGAAAAAGGATATTAAGAAAACTCCCCAATAATATCAAAAAAATTTGGGCGAAGCCTTTTATCCTTTGTTGGACGAAATTTTAATTTCGTGAGTTTTTCGTTGGTCGGATAAAAGAAGTTTTTCTGCCTCGCTGAAAGCGAGAGTAAATGTGCGAAGCACCAAGGCGGCTCACCTTTTATTTACAACAATTTCTACAATTTAGGGGCGGGTGGTCGGGGGAATTGAAGTGCCCTCTCTTAATTTTTGGATTTTATTTTAAAGTATAGAGAATTTGCAATTGAAACTAACGTCAGGGATATACGAAGTTTTGACCCCTCGAAAATTTCGACCTCGTGAGGATTTTCCCTCGAACCACAGTTCAGAGCTGGAAAATCAGAACAGAGCTGGAGAAATTTTCAGAGATGGGGCAAAATTTGGACGGAGAAACCTGCAAGGTTTCGTAGTCGGTTAAGCCCTGTTAAACTCGTCCGTTAGGACTTGAATTTTAGTGCAACGATGCTCGAAGAGCAAAAAATCAAAGTAATTTCAGGGGCGTATTCAATCAAGCGAACACAGTGAGCCATCAAGAATAAGTATCAAGGGGCAATTTTCAGTCGTCGTTTCGTAGGGGGGAATTCCGTCGTGTTTTTGCTTCTTTTTACAAAAAGAAGATCATTTATCCAACCAAGGTGAAATCGTATATCCTCGGTTAGTTACCCAAAAGTAAATGATTGGGCAATCAGGGAATAGATTTTGGTGTATATCTTCTCCATATGTGTTAAATATCATATTTGGAAATTCTTTGAGCAGAGCTTCTGATTCCATCTTTCTGCAAATAAAGTATCGTTTCGCTTCTTGCTTATAATCTTTTAATTCCCTGTTTCTTGATGACTTTTCTAATTCTTTATGATTTATTACGTCTCTCCATTCAGAATCTTTTAATTTCTTTAGTTTTGCGTAGATTAACTCGTCAGAGATTTTATATTTCTTCCAGATTTCGCTTAAGAAAATAGTTTTGAATCCCGCTTCTTTAAGTTTTTTTTCAATTTCTTTTAAATATAGGCTATATGCTTCTTTATTACATTTATTTAATCTTGCGTGTTCATCTGCTAAAATAAAAGTAAATTCAATTCCTGGCTTATGCAAATTCTTAATTTCAGAATTTAGGCTCTTAAGCTTGTTTATTGCATTATTATCTTTTTCATCGAATTTATGCTTGTCAGAAGCACCCCAAAATCCAACTAGAGATATTGGAGTTTTCTCTTTTATATTCTGGCATATAATATCTGCCATTTTATCTTCCATATAAGGAATATCTCTAGATATATCTCTATCGCTTAGGATTCTTAAGATTTCATCTTCTGGTCGTGGTTTTATGAATTGAGGCATATTAGATTTTATTAACCAAGGATATACTTTTTGCCACGTATGTTTTGCTCTCTTTATTCCACTTTCAGATATAGTAAGTTTTTTATTCCAAAAATGAATCAGATAATCAAACATTTCTTCATGATTAAGCATTTCTGGGAATTCCATTTTAAACTGGGCAAATGCTTCCTTCTTATTCTTTTTTATAAGATTTACAGATTCTTTAATAGATGCTAAGAATGATTTAATGGCGGGATGAAATCTCGGGTCTAGATTATCACATATTGTTACGCCTGTAAATAGATAATCTCCAAATTTCTCTTCAAATTTGTATATAATATGGCCGCCTTTCCCTATTAAGTCATACGCCAGATCAGGAGTCATAATTCCTATGTCAATTTTTCTATCTTTTAATGCCTGAGTAATTTCAGAATACTTTATTGGGATTAATTCTTTAGTTGGAAGCAGTTCTTTCATTAAAGTATTAGTTGTTGAATATTCTTGAAATGTTCCAATCCTATATTTTTCTAAATCATTTATTTGAGTTACTTTTATTGAAGGATTCAAAGTTACAGCAACAATAGGCACTTTTCCAACCAATTGTCCGATAATCTTCCCCTTAGTGGAAAAATTCTCTGTAAATGTAAAAATTGGGTCTGCTATTCCTATCTGAGCAGAACCAGATAATAAGGAATTATAAGTTAAATCATCACCGCCAGAAGTAATAAAATCTACATCTAACTTATGTTTTTTGTATATTTTTACTCTAGAAGCAAGATAAACTGGGAAATAAAGAGGAAGTCTCCCAAATTCTGCAACAAGAATTCTGATTTCATTAGTGTTTTCATCTATTTTGCTAAGTGTTTCCTTTGTGATAATTCTCTGCCAGTTATTGAAAAGTTTGTCGAATTTGAAAGTTTTGTATGCATCAAAATAAACTAATTCTTCATCAGTTAGAAACCCATACTTTTCTTTAGTTTTTTTGTCTAAACTTGCCTTTTTATAGGATAATATTTCTTTTGCAACATCTCCATCTTGAGACCTAAAATTATATCCAACATTCATCCCAGCACCATTTGCAAAAGGAACCTTGTACCTCCAAGTTATATAATCAGGCAAAAATTGTTCAGCAACTTTTCTTAAAATATATTTTGTTGTTATTTGATGATTTTCTCTTTTTACTTTAAGTTTTCCATCAATTTTCATAGCAAATTCAACAACTTTTGTATCAAAGAAAGGTGCTCTTGTTTCTAGAGCATGTTTCATACTCATTCTATCCACTCTAACATTATGACTTTTTTCTAAATCATCAGTAATCATGAAACATCCTTTATTGATATTTTCATTATTCAAACGAGAAAACTCATTATATCCTCCAAATATTTCGTCTGATGCTTCACCAACTAAAGCAATTCTATAACCTGTTCTTACTACTTCTTTTGCGAGAATATCCAACGCAAAAGATTGTCTGATTACTTGTGCCTCATACAATTCTAAATGATAAATCAATTTCTCAAATTCTTTGGCATAATCAACATTAGGGTAAACTATTTTATGTTTGTATTTATTATCTTTACATAACTTAACTGCGGCTTCATAATCAGAAGAACCAGGCATACCCAATATAAAAGCAGTAACATCTTTATGGAATCTTGTGGCTATTTCCATAATTAAACTGCTGTCCACTCCACCGCTTAGCAAAACAGCAATAGGTAAATCCGTATCTACTCTTTTTTTAACTGCTTCTACGATTAAATTCGTTAATTTAGTTTTGGCATGCTCTAAGTTTTTAATAGAATTATCATACTTTAAATCGTAATACTTTTTTAGTTTCCCATCAGCCATATAATGCCCTTTTGGAAAGATTTTCACTTCTTTGATAAAGTCAAATTGAACTAGCTGTTTTAATTCAGAACCAAAATAGAAATTGTTTTTATCAATGGCATAAAATAAGGGTTTTACTCCAAATCTATCTCGAGCGACAAAGAATTTATCTTTTTTTGAGTCATAAATTACAAAAGAAAACATCTCTGAATCAATATAATCAATTAGTTTTTCTCCAAACTCTTCATAGAGATGAGCAAGAACTTCAGTATCACAATTAGTCTTAAATTTATGACCTTTCTTTTGAAGCATTTCTTTTATTGAAATATAATTAAATATCTCCCCATTCTGAACTGCAAAAATAGTATTATCTTCATTTGATAGAGGTTGTTGTCCGTGTTCTCTATCAACAATAGGCAACCTATTTGCACCAAGAGCGCCATTACTAAATATTTTATATTCAAATATGCTCGTTCCTCTATGTTGAATTTTATCTAGAGAAATCTTTACGAAATCCTCTTTTTCTTTATAATTTCCAAATATAGCAGTTATTCCGCACATCTTAATATAATATTATCTAATTTAATTATAAACATTGCTATTTTTAAAGTCGTCGTTACGGAATTCCCCCCGTCGTTTCGTTTAGTTAAAATTGCCCCTTTCGTTAGCCCCTGAAATTATTGAATAGAACATATGACATTAAAAGATGTTTCTTGCCTAACTAAAAGCTTATCAATAAGCAAGAAATTTGGGCAAAATCCTGCAAGGATTTTCCTTTTAATGTCTGTTCAACGCCTAGAACAAAGTGAGAGCCTGCAAGTCGTGGCTCGGAGCGAAGCGGAGAGAGTTTGAGAACCTGCACTATTTTAGGGTGGGGGACGGAAGCGCGCGCTTTTTTTGTTTCTTTTTTTAGGGAAAGAAGACTCTAAACGAAAGATTTATAAATAAGATAATCTTACCAATCATATAAACTTATCAGGAGGTAAAAATGGAAAAAGTTGAAATAACAAGCGTAAGTTCAAGAGGGCAAGTTGTAATTCCCCAGAGTTTAAGAGATAAAATGAAAATTCACGAGGGAGAAAAGTTTGTTGTTATTGGGGAAGATAGTACAATTGTATTGAAAAAGTTGGAAATGCCTTCTTTTAGCGGAATAGATAAACTACTCAAAAAAACAAGAGATTTTGCTAAAAAGAAAGGAATAAAAGAGCCTGATGTAGAGAATGCAATCAAACAGACTCGGAAAAAATGAGAGCAATCATTGATACTAATGTTTTTGTCTCTGGAATTTTCTGGGAGGGAAATTTTTGTTCCCAAATAATAGACAAATGGAAAAATAAGAAATTTGAGTTAGTCAGTTCTATGGATATTTTAAAAGAATTTGCAGAAACATTAAGAAATTTCAAAATTCAAATGTCTGATGAAATGATTGAAGAATGGAGAAATTTAATCATCGAAAGTTCTGTTATTATTAATCCAAAAATAAAACTTAATGTCATAAAGGAAGATCCTGACGATAATAAATTTCTTGAAGCTGGAATAAGCGGAAATGCAGATTTAATTATAAGTCAAGATAAACATCTATTAAAATTAAAAGAATATCAAGGAATAAAGATTGTTAGCCCTGAAGAAGCATTGCTGTTGATCAAATAAGGGAAAAGTGCACTTAATTTTTTGCTTCTTTTTTTCTAAAAAAGAAGGTAAAAGATTTAAACAGGTGCAATTGAACCCTCAACAGAACCATCAGGTTTAACAAGTATAATGGAACCGAATCCTGTATCAACCCAACCTTCTTGTTCAAATTTTAAACCTCGTTTATTTAAGGTATTGATTATGCTTTTTTTAATTCGCGTATCTAGCCAAATTCCTTTTTGTATATATTTTTTATTTTTCATTTCCCATGCTGTTGTCCCAAATCTAGGAAGAGTTGTTGCTTTTTTCGCAGAAAGTTTATAATCTATGATATTAACTAGAAACTGAAATTCGGCAGGAATTAATGAAGAACCAAATGCTCCGCTTATGAAAGCAACTTTTGAACTCTTCATTCCCATGTGCATTGATAAAGCAGATAATTCTCTTTCTCCGGAATTTGTACTAAAAGGAGTTACTATTCCGCTTGCAGTTAAGGGAATTCCTTCAACAAAAATCCCTTCTCCCCAAGGAAGAGATTGAATAGAATTTGTTCCTGTGATTGCATTTCCTTCTTTATCTATAATAGAAACTTGATAACTATGGTTTCCATGAACAGATTTATTTATTTTTATTTCCTTTTGCACTTTTTCCAATATTTCATGCGCTTTCTTATTAATTAATTTTTGGATAAGGAAATTATTATCGAGTTCTTTAGGTTTAAAATTATTCACGACTTTTTCTGCTTCATTGTTAATCCTTATTAAAATTTCAAGAGCCGTGGCATCATTTGAATAATGATTCTTAAAGGAAGAAATATCTAAATTCTCCAAAGCTTTTAATGCTAAACAAACCGCTAGTCCTCCAAATGTTCTTCCAGATGTAGAATATATTTTATAATCTCTATAATTTATTTTGATTGGATTTCTCCATTTTATTTCATATTGAGAAAAATCTTTCATAGTAAGAATTCCGCCTTTCTTTTGCACTTCTTTAACAACTTTTTTAGCCCATTCCCCTTCATACATATATTTTGAGCCTTTTTTAGCAAGAGATTCAAGAACAACTGCAACTTCTGGAAACTTTAAAATCTTTCCTTTTGCAAGAGGTTTATTATTTTGAAAAAATTTTTGTTTCCCGTATTGGCTTTTTTTCAATTTTTCTTTGTTGAAGAAAATTAAATCTGCATACAAATTATTTAACTTAAAACCATTACGTGCAAGTTGGATTGCCGGCTCAAGAACTTTGTGAAAAGGCAATTTTCCAAATTTTTTAGAAATAGCTTCAAGACCTGCCGGTGCTCCGGGAACTCTTGCACCAATTTTATCTTTTTTACCAATATTCAGAGGCGTGTTAAAACCAGCATCAAGATAATAACACTTTTTTGATTTTGAACCATAAAGCAAAGCCCCTAAAGGACCTGCAAGACTTGTTACCCCTTCACCCAATACACATTCGGCGGCAGTTGTTGCTACAAAAGCGTCAAAAGCGTTTCCGCCAGAATTCAAAATTTTTTCTCCAATGCGATTAGCAATAGGATGATAACCAACAACTATTTGTTTTTTAGATGTTTTGCTCATAATAGAAATAAATAAACCCTACTAATAAAAGCTTTTGTTTTTCTGCTTGACGAAGTCAAGACAAAATGTGCGAAGCACCAAGGCGGCTCACTTTTTATTTACAACAATTTCTACAATTTAGGGGCGGGTGGTCTGGGGAATTGAAGTGTCCTCTCTTAATTTTCAGTTTTTATTTCAAAGTATAGAGAATTTGCAATTGAAACTAACATTGGGGGTAAAAGAAGTTTTTCAGCTAATTTGAAAATAGAAATGACTGAAAAATTTGGGCTAATTTCTGGTCGCTACGAAAGCGATTTGCGGAGCAAAAAGAAATTACCTCTTAATCTGCTGTTGCTTGACCTGAAGCGAAGCGGAAGGCTCGGGCTGGCACACGAAGTGCCCCGAGAGTTGAGATTTCGTTCTCAGCCGATTTCGTAGCGTAGTTGCTGAAACCCCAAACAAAAGTTTAAATACAGGTCATAACGCAAAAATATATGGCAAAAAGGAAAAGTTCAATAGAAAAAATGACTGAAGAGTTAAGAAGAGAACATGAAAATAGTCCAATCGGGAGGATGTTAAAAATGTATGAAGAAGAAAGGCAAAGATTAGAAGAGATTATGAGAAAAGAACATCCGACCTTAGATGAGATGAAATATGTTCTCTTACAAAAAGCCTTTGGTATGGAAAGCAAAAGCTCGATGTATGATGGGGAAAGAGAACTGCTTGGAGTTTATTTGGATAATGTCTCACAAAGAACAATACAAAGACATTATCGTAGATTTACCAAAGGCGAATTTGACTCTGAAGGAATAAAAAGATTATACAAATCGGCACGGGTAATTTATGACCAACATTGTAGAAAAGTTTGGAGAGAAGATTAAGTCTGTTTCAGCAATTTAGTTTAACCTTTGTTATGAGAAGTGCGAAGCATTTCTTTTCTGTTTTCTTTTTGTGAGGTTAAACTGAGCGAGAAATCAAAAGGCTGAGAATTACTTGCAACCTAAAGGGCAGGGAGCAGGGACAAAAACACCATGTCGGAAAAAAAGGGGAAAGCAAGTAACCAGAAGGGCGAAATCTCAATTTGGGCGAAGCCAAGCAACTCCATATAAAGATAATTTTATATACTTTATATGGTTATTTCCCTGTATGGGTGAACTAAATGGTATTGAAAAACTTAAAATAGAAATGAGTGCAAGAGGTTTTAGCCCTAAAACTAAGAAATCTTATACCAATATAATTGAAAACTTTGTTAAATTCAGCAATAAAGATTTATCTTTCTCAAATGAGGAAGATGTGAAAAAATATTTGGCTTATTTAAATGAAAAAGGGCAGACAAATATATCTTTAAATGTTGTAATTAGTGCGTTAAAATTTGCTTTTGGAATTTATAATAGTAAGCTTGATATTAAAAGGCCAACTAAAGAAAAAAGGCTACCTTCTGTTTTATCAAAAGAAGAAGTAAAAAAAATAATTTATTCTTTAGATAATCCCAAACATAGATTAATTCTTCAAACAATATATGGACTAGGTTTAAGAGTAAGTGAACTGCAAAATTTGAAGGTACAGGATGTTAATTTTGAGAGGAAAATTGCATTAATCAAAGAAGCTAAAGGTAAAAAAGACAGATATGTAAATCTCCCTGAAAGTTTGTCTAATGAACTAAAAAATTATATTTCCCTAAATAATAGTAAATATGTATTTGAAGGTAGAAATGGAAAAATTACAATAAAAACTATTCAGAAAATTTTTGAAAGTGCACTTAAAAAATCTGCAATTAATAAAAAAGCAAGCTGCCACACATTAAGGCATAGTTTTGCAACACATCTGCTTGAAAATGGGGTTGATATTAGAATTATCCAAAAACTTTTAGGGCATAATAAGCTAGAAACAACACAAATATATACCCATGTTTCTAATTTCCAGTTACAGAATATTAAATCTCCTTTAGATAGTTTATAAAATGCCTCCAAAGAAGAAAAATGTTGAAGATCCTGTGAAGCACTATGGTGAGCAATCAATAAGAGAGGATTTTGTTCCAGTAGATGAATCTGATTTAGCTGGAGCTGTTGATGTACTTGTAAAATCAAGAGATAACATAGAGACAATTGAAAATAAACCTTTTAACGAAAAGGTTTACAAAACGAAAGTTAAAAAAACTAAAATAAAAAATAGAAAGAAAAAGGCAACTGGAAAAACAAATGGGAAGTCATGGACTGAAAAGTTTAAACCCATGAATAGTAAGTTAAAAGATAAAGGATATATCTTAATAATAACTGAAAAACCCCAAGCAGCTCAGAAAATATCTGATGCATTGACAGAGGGCAAAGTAATTAAAAATTCTTTGGGAAATGTTCCTTACTACACTTTACAAAGAAATGGAAAAGATATTCAGGTTGTTTGTGCTGTCGGACATCTTTTTTCAATTGCACAGGTTAATGCAAGAAATAAATGGCCAACATTTGATATTCAGTGGGCTCCAAATTATTTAGTAAGAAAAAATGATTTTACAAAAAGGTATTATAATGTTATAGCAAAACTATCAAAAAATGCTTCAGAAATCGTTGTAGCTACAGATTATGATATAGAAGGTGAGGTTATTGGCATGAATATTGTCCGTTATATATGTGGTCAAAAAGATGCTGAGAGAATGAAATTTTCAACTCTTACATCTAAAGAAATCCAGGAAGCATTTGAAAAAAGAAGCAAAAGTTTAGATTGGGGGCAGGGAATTGCTGGAGAAACAAGGCACTATTTAGACTGGCTTTATGGCATTAATTTATCTAGAGCTTTAATGGATGCTATAAAGTCTACTGGTAAATTTAGATTAATGTCAATTGGAAGAGTTCAGGGTCCTGCATTACATATAATAGTAGAAAAAGAAAAAGAAATACAGAGATTTAAATCTGAGAAATATTGGCAAGTATTTTTAGATATTAGTGATAAAAAAAATGATGTTAAAGTAAAATACCAAAAAGATATAACTAATGAAAAAGATCTTTCAAAGTTTAATGGTATTGAAGGCAAGAAAGGTGTTGTTAAAACAGAGAAGAACAAACAAGAAATGCCTCCAAATGCCCCATTTGATTTAACAAGTTTACAAACAGAATCTTATAGATTGTATAAAATAAATCCGAATAAAACACTTGAAATTGCTCAAAGACTTTATCTTGGAGGAGTTATTTCATATCCAAGAACCTCAAGCCAGAAAATACCTAAAGAAATAGGTTATGATGTTATTTTAGATCGATTAAAAAAAAGATTTTCATTTGTTGACAAAGCTAAAAGAAAAACCCCTATAGAAGGTAAAAAAACAGATCCTGCACATCCATCTATATATCCTACTGGAGAGTTCCATGAATTAGAAGAAGATGATAAAAGAATCTACGAATTAATTGTAAGAAGATTTGTTAATTGTTTCTGTGAAGATGCTATAATTGACAATAAGAAAATAACATTTTCATATAATGGAATGAATTTTTATGCAAGAGGCCTTGGAATTGCAAAAAAAGGTTGGGTGGAAGTTTATCCAATAATAATAAAAGAGAATGAAATACCTGATATGGATGGAGATGCTGAGATTAAAAAAAGTGTTATAGAAGAGAAAATGACACAGCCTCCAAAAAGATATAGTCCTGCATCTATAATATCTGAGCTTGAAAAAAGAAATCTTGGAACTAAAGCAACAAGAGCAAATATTCTTGAAACACTTTATCAAAGAGGTTATATAAAAGAAAAAAGTATTGAAGCAACTTCTTTAGGATTATCTTTAATTAACACTTTAGAAAAAAATTCTCCGATAATAATTGATGAAAAACTAACGCGAGATATAGAGCTTAATCTTGAAAACATAAGAAATTCAAAAAATCCGAATAAAAGTGAAGAAAAAATACTTGATGAAGCAAAAAAGATTATTATTTCGATAGGGAAAGATTTTGAAAAAAATAAGAATAAAATAGGAGATGACCTTGTTAAAGCAACTGAAACTTTATGGGAAGCTGAAAAAAAAGATAATGAGGTAATGCCTTGTATAGAGTGTGAAAAGGGGACTTTAGGTTTGAAATATTCTAAAGAGTACAAAAGATACTTTTTAGGTTGTAGTAATTATCCTGAATGTAAAAAAACTTATTCATTACCTCCAAATTCTTTAATAAAGAAATCTGAAAAAAAATGTGAGTATTGTGGTTTTCCTATGTTAATGTCTATAAAAAAGGGTAAGAGGCCTTGGATATTTTGTTTTAATCCTGAGTGTGAATCAAGAAAAAATAAAGAAACTAAAGAATAAAATTTAATGCTTAGTTCCCGGATTTTGAATATTACTTGGTAATCTTAAAGAAGCAAATCCTTTTCTCACCGGAGGCATTTGAGAACTATTCCCGGAAGATGGTGGAAATGGTGGAGATTTTGGGCCAGATGTTGAAGACTTTGAAGGAGGTGATTTTGTATTTTGTGATTTATTCTTTCTTTTTATTATATAAAAAGTAATTACAGAAATAACTCCAATTATTATTAAAATTATTAAAATTATTAAAAGATAAAACAGCCATTTTGAGCCTTGTTCAGCAGAACTACCTGCATTATCCAGTCTTCCTTGAAGATTATTACCAAGAGTGCTACTTTGATAATCACACTGTCCAGGAATCTGCTGAGAATCTAGCCATTGGCCATTTGCACAATAAATATAATATGATCCATCACAACTTGATGTACCATCAGTACATTCTAAACTTACATTTACATTCCCATCTGTTTGATTATTTGAAAGAGGGATACATTTTCCATTTGAACATATCTTAGTTGAACCGCAGGATTGCTTTACAAAATCAACATAGTTATCATTAGAACAAAAGTATTCTATAACTTGATTTTGCTCACACTCATCTGGAAAAGATAAATCTATTAAGTCTAAAGTATAATCAACAACTCCTGAATAAGTATAATTTTTTCCATTATCACTATCATCACATATTTCATCTGGATAATTTTGATTTGAAACACAGGCTTCATTTGAACATCCAGCAGGACAATTATAGGTTACATTGTAAATATCTCCTGAAGAATCGCAAAACCATTCTAAAACCGCAGTTGAATTTGAACATGAATCTAAATAATAAGATGTTGTTGAAGAAGTTGAATTTAATACTGAAACATTACCTTTACCATATAGCCCAAATGCACTTGCTCCAAATCCATCTGTGCCTGAATCAGAATCTAAACAAGTCTGTGATTGTGTTTGTGATAAACATGTTACAGTAGTTGGATTACATCCATAAGAACATGATTTGTTTAATATTCTTGTTATATTTGAAGAATCACAACTTCCTCCAGAACAAGAAGGGGTAATTGTTTGATTGTATATATTACCTGTATAACAAACTAAAGAGTTAGATTTAGATCCGCATTCACTATTTTGCGTACATGCCGAGCCATTGATATTTTTAATACAGGCGCCACTCTGGCATGAATAATCAGTAGGGCAATCATAATCTATACTGTTAAAATTCCCGTTTGAGCAAAAAAACTCCTTAACTTTTGTATTTGTTGGACATTGATCTGTATTAGAACTCCACAAATGACCATTTCTTGTTACATTTGTATTTCCAAGCAAATAATAATTTTTGCCATCAGAGTAAGTTAAGTTAACATCTGTATCAATACAATTTAGTATTTCATAGTTATACAATTCTAAAACTTCATTTGATGTTAATGCCTTATTATATATTCTTACATCATCAATAGTGCCATTAAAATAACTGTTTTCCTGACTAGTAAGAGAATTACCTATCTTCAACTGTGAGGAAAATGACCCACTATTAGTGGTATCTTCAGCCCCTAAGGTAGCACTAACTCCATCAACATACATACTAGAATCAGTGCTGTCATAAATAACAACAATATGGTGCCAGTTTCCATCTCTTAAATCCCCAGTATTTCCAATTTTCATCTTATCATTTCCATAATAAATAATTGGTTTTCCTAAATTATTATTTCCTGAGATTGCAATACCTCTCCTATTATTTCCATTTGCAGAAGATTTTGTAAATTCAACAATAGTCATTCTTCCCTGTTTATTTGAAGTTTTTATCCATGCGCTTGTAGAATATTGATTGATATCTAAACTTGAAGTAGAAGAATCAGTATACTGATCATTAACTCCATCAAAATTATAAGCCTTAGAAATTTTTCCAGTAGTTAATCCTGGACAAGTAGAGACTGAAGAGCAACCCAAATTATTTGCATGTCCGCTTTGGTCATTTGCATTTATATCAAAGGGATAGTATGCAACTAAGTTTGCATTATTTGTATCAGTTATTGCTTTTCCAGTAATTCCAAACAAATCCCAAAAACTAGCAGAAACAAAACTTATCAAAAATAACGTAGATAAAATTAAAACTAAAACCAACACACCCTTTTTCATTATTCATTAATTGTAATTAATGTTTAAAAACATTTCGTAACTTTAACTATTTTGTAAAAGTAAAAACAACTATTGTTAAGCTCTTAATCCTCTAGAACTTCTATTTGCAGAAGTTAATCCTCTAAAAGCTCTTCCCCTATTTTTAGGAAGTGCAATCCAGTTAATTGTTTTATCAGTTTGTATTTCTTGTTTATGAGGATCAACAAGAATTACTTCAAAAAAAGCATAAGTCCCATCTTTACCAATATTATATGAATTCAAAACTTCTAAATTTTTATATTTTCTAGTAGCCCTTTGTTCTGCTATAGATCTATAATTTAAAACGAGGTTTTTTCTTATTGTAAGATTTTTAACCATTCTTGCTTTTTTAGGACGAGATCTTTTATGCCCTCCCCTAATTAATCTTACTCTTACAACAACAAATCCTTTTTTATCTTTATATCCTAAAGATCTTGCTCTATCTAACCTTAAAGGTTTATCAACTTTAACAATAGCATTACTCCTTCTCCAAGCAATCATTCTTTCTCTAAGTAATTTTTTATCTGGCTTTTTCCAAGCTTCCCTTATATAATGATACATTCCTTTTGCCATGTTATTGTCTAATTTTGAGATAAAATTGGTTTTTAAATCTTTACCAATATTAATATGAGCCTGCACGGATTTGAACCGTGGACCCCTGCCTGTCTGAAACTTAGGGTTTCTGAACACCCCAAAATCTAGTAAGATTTTGATGTTATCAGAGCAGTGCTCTACCGGGCTGAGCTACAGGCTCATGAAACTTCTAAAAGAATTTCATTTATAAGGCTTTCTCAAGAATTAATTTTGATAAAATAAGGAAAGTTTGATAAAATTTTGGTTGCTGGATTCATAAAAACCTGCTGGAGGTTTTTATTCATTTAAGAATTCAAGAACTAATTTTTCATTAGCTAAATAATAATTATTTAATGGGAGGTTAATACTTATAGATTTATTGAAAACTTCTTTTTTTGCAACTGCTTTAACTTCAAAAGCAGAATCTAATTTCCTTATGTTAACTCCTGACAATGAACTAACTCCTGGAATAGAAAGCTCATAAACTATTTTATCAGCCAATCTTCTAACACTTGTCCCAGGTTCTTTTCTAGGAAAATCTTTAGCTCTATCAATCAAGTCTTTAGAAATCTTTGGTAAAACAAGTGTCTGAGAATCTTTGATTTTATTTTCCATAACATTTCCAGACATAATTCCTGGAAATTCATGTGTAGTTAATTTCACAGGTTTTTGACCAAGAGCTTTTACATGGATGCTAAAACTAGTATGATTAATTCCATTTTTCTTAAGATCTTTTGATTCTTTTTTCAATTCATTATCTAACTCAAACATTTGTTTCTGTAACTCTTTAAGTAATGGTTTGAATAACATATTAAATCCAAATGGAAGTTTCATATCTAAATCATTAATATCATTTTTACCTAAAAAACCGTAGCCCATATCATTTGGACTACTTTTCAAATTAGTTCCACAGCTAGGACAAAAGTCATGACTCTTTCTAACTTTCTTACCACATCTACCGCACTTGTTACTAAACATGTCTATAGGGAGCAAAATAACTTTAAAAAGCTTATGAATATAGATTATACATGGGAAAAAAGTTTTATATTACAACAGCAATAGATTATGTTAATGCAAAACCACATGTGGGTCATGCATTTGAAAAAACAATAGCTGATGCCCTAGCAAGATATCATAGATTAAAAGAGGAAGATGTATTCTTTTTAACAGGAGTGGATGAAAATGCTCAGAAAAATGTTGAAGCAGCACAAAAGACAGGGATTTCAACTAAAGAATTCATAGATAAAAATACAGGATTATTTATTGAACTCTGTAAAAAATTAAATTTGTCACATGATGATTTTATAAGAACTACTGCAAAAGAACATGCAATAGTTGTTCAAAAATTAGTGAAAAAGATGGTTAAAAAAGGAGATATTTACAAAGATATTTACAAAGGACTTTATTGTATTGGATGTGAAACTTACTATACTGAAAAAGACTTAGTAAATGGGAAATGTCCTGAGCATGAAACAATTCCAGAATTAAGAGAAGAAGAAGCTTACTTCTTCAAATTGTCTAAATATAAAAAACAGCTCCTAAAAATAATTCCTAATTATGTTACTCCAGAAATAAGGAGGAATGAAGTTTTAAAAAGAGTTAATGAAGAATTAAAAGATATTTGTATAAGTCGAAAGGGAGCTAAGTGGGGAATTGACTTTCCAAATAGTAAAGATTATAAAATTTGGGTATGGATAGATGCATTAATAAATTATATATCTGGATTAAAAAATAAAGAAAGTAAATATTGGCCAGCAGATCTACATATAGTTGGTAAAGGGATAAACTGGTTCCATTCAGTTATATGGCCAGCATTACTTTTATCTTCTGATTATAAACTCCCAAATAAACTCCTTGTCCACGGATACCTTAATGTAAGTGGGAAAAAAATGTCGAAATCTCTAGGTAATACAATTGACCCTTTAGAGCTTCTTAATAAATATCCTTCAGATGTTGTGAGGTATTCTTTATTAAAATGTAATTTATTTGATGATTCTGACTATTCTGAAGAGTTATTAATCGAAAGAAACAACAACGAATTGGCAAATAAACTAGGAAACTTAGTTTCAAGAATTTCAGCTTTAGCAGAATCTCACGGGATTAAAAAAACTGCAAATAAACTGATTAAAAAATTAAATATTAAAAAAATAGAAAAACACTTTGAAAATTATGAACTAGACAAAGCTCTAAATGAAATATTTTTATTTATAGATATTTGTAACGAATATGTGCAAAATAAAAAACCATGGGAAGATAAAACAAAGAACAAACAAGAAATTCTTTACGAATTGTCAGATAGCATAAAAGCAATTGCTATTTTGTTAAGTTCATTTATTCCAGAAACATCAAATAAGATATCAAAAGTCTTTAATTTTAAAATCTCCATTAAAGATTTAAAATCTCCATTAAAAGTGAGTAAAATTAAAAAATCTCAAATTTTATTTCAGAAAATAGACATAAAGAAAAAAAGAAATAAACAAAAAGAAATAAATACTAAAACTAATAATAAAATTGAAGGAGTTATTCAGATGTCACAAATAAACTTTCAAGAATGGGAAAAAATAGACCTTAGAGTAGGGCAAATAACAAAAGTAGAAGATATTGAAGGTGCCGATAAGTTATATAAATTAACAATAAACCTTGGGAAATCAATAGGAGAAAGAACAGTTTGCGCAGGATTGAAAAAGTTTTATAAAAAAGACGAATTAAAAAATAAGAAAATAATTCTTTTTGTTAATTTAGCTCCGAGAATGATGAAAGGTATTGAATCTCAAGGAATGATTTTGGCAGCTGTTAATAATAATGAAAGTAAGGTAATTCTTATCGCACCAGAAAAAGATATTGAAGTTGGAAGTAAAATAAGATAATTTTAATTTAGTTAAATATCTCGTGGGGGGCATTTAAATCTGATTTAAAGTAATTAAAGAAATGCCCAAAATATGCAGGTTTCTATCAAGAAAGAGAGATTATAAACTCCAAAAAATTAATAGTTCTATGTGGAACAAAATAAACAAAAAACTAAAACTTAGTCCCAGAAGAGTAAGGGATTTTTATAGCAATGTCATTGCAGGAATAATTGCAGGAGGACTTATAGGAACAATATTAACTATTATTCAGAAATCCTCTGGTGTAACCTGGCAGATGCCTACACTTCTACAAATAGTTGTGATTCTAATATTATTTTATTTTCTTTATAGTTTTGGTATAAAGTCTATGAGCGGTATGACTCCGAATAAGGAAGAAATAGCAGGATATAAATCAAACATTAGAGCAGGATTTTTTGCTTCTCTTTTCACAGTTGTGTTATTATCCATACAGGATGTCTGGATAAGGTTATTCTGCATATTGCCGTTAACTGCTATATTTGTTTTTATAATCTGGCTCATTGCTGGAAGAAAAAAAAATAATAAAAGTGTTCTTAGTTTTAATTAAATGAAAAAGGGTTCATGTTTGTGATTATCTCGGAACTTGTACAAACAAAGCATACAAAGAAGTCCATCCAATGTTGATTGGCAAAAGTGGTTGGAATTATTTATGCAGAAAACACTTTGAACAGGAAAGAAAAATATTGAAGAACAAATTACCTTATTGTTCTATTGAATAGAAAAACAGAAAGACTTATAAGTAAGGAAATTCTTACTTTTCCATGGAAACTAAAATAATCAAAGTAACGGATAAGGGACAAATTTCTTTACCTGTGGGAATGAGGGAGTCTCTAAAAATAAGACGGGGAGATGAGTTATTTATTACAAAAAATGAAGATGCAATTGTCATAAAAAAAGTTAAGAAAGAAGATTTTAGTTATTTATTAAAACATTCGGAAAAAGTCGCAAAAAGACTTTGGGACAATAAAGAGGATGAGGTTTGGGATAATGTATAAGCAAGGCGAAATTATTATTGTACCTTTTCCTTTTTCTGATTTGAGTAGTATTAAACAAAGACCCGTTCTTATTTTATCCAAAAATATAGATAATGAAAAAGTTGAAGATATAATAACTTGTGGGATAACTTCAAATGTTAAAGATTCAAAATATTCTGTGTTAATCAAAAACGAAGATTTGATTGAAGGGGAAGTACCAAAAATAAGCAGAGTTAAAGTTGATAAATTGTTTACAATAAGTCAAGATATTGTCAAAAAGAAAGTTGGGCGAATAAATAAAGAGACTTTTGAAAAAGTAAAATCAGAATTTGTTAAGTTGATTTAATTTGTAAAATAATTTTTTCTTTTTGCTATTTCTTTATATCACAGACGAAAAAGTTGGGGAGTTAATCCTTAGGACGTCAAGAATTTACTAATTCTTGATCGCACTCAAGAACTTTCAGTTCTTGATGTTAAGTAATCGTGGGGGCATGTTACCAATTCCATTAAGTTAAGGAATTTCACCTCGTTAAATTTCTTAAAAACAATCCTCTAACTTGCAGAATTTAAACCAGAAATTTTCCCAATACCAAAATTTCAGTCAAATTAAATAAGCCAAGCTAGTTCTTTTCTAATAATAAAACTAAAGATATCAAACTGTCCTCTTCTTTTTTATGTAAAACTTCTTTCTGAATTGATGAAAAACCCTCGGAAAGCTTCTTCCCTTCCTAATTGGAGAAGGGTTTATTTTAAATAATTCTTTTAAATCTTTTATATTTCTATCAGCATTTTTATCTAATAAGATTTTTACAAATCTATCTTTCATAAAACCAAAGGAAAGATTTTTATTAATTTTATATTCGTATTCTGTATCTTTCTTTTGATCTTTCAATTCATCTTGTGCTTCACTAATAAAAATCTGTTGCATGTTTGCCATAAACATGCTTACAAAAAAATCCTGTAAAACAGATAAACTCGAAAGACCTGTAAAATCTTCAATCATTAAATGATTTTTTAAATGATCAAAGTTTGTTTCAATACCCCATCTTTTTCCATAAAGCCATTTAAATTCTTTATTAGGATATTTCTTTTCATCTAGGAGAGAGGTTGCAAGAACTTCAACTTCCCCATTATCAAGAATTACTTTTACCAATCTAATTTTAAAAGACTTAAATTCTAAGTTTAGATTTTTTAATTGTTTTTGCGAATCAGTATGCAATTTAGTTATTTCAATTATCTTAGATTCTTCATCAGAACCAAAAAAGTTTTGGACTTCGGTGATGGAATTCCTTGCCATCCTTATAATAAAATCTTTTTTCTTTAAGATGTGATAAAACATAAACCACATTCCATCATAATATCTATCATATATTAATAAATCTTTTTCAAATTGACATTTTTGTAAGTGTTTTAATGCCAAATTATATTCGCTGGTTTCATATCTATCTATTTCTGAATTTATAATCATATTATTTAACAAGTCATAACAATATGAAGCTTGCGCCATTGGAACAGGGACTGCCCCTTGATTTTCTGCAAAGCCAAAATCCTCAATAAGTTCTAAAGAAAGTGGAAGCTGAAGTCTGCTTCCATCAATTGCAAGCAATCTAAATCCATTCCATAATTCAAATAAATTATCTGTATAAAATTCTTTAATAATACCGTCGTTTAATTCTATAAATGCTGTATGACTTAATTTCATTCTGCTTTGACAGAAAGCAGAGTTGGTTATATTCTTTTCGTTAGAAAAATTTAGAAAGAACTCAGTAAGTTCTTTTTGTAAAGATTTCTTGATAGAATTTAACATAAATAAGATTATTTTTGGAAAAGTTAGTTTTCTTTTTCTTGTAAAATCTTTATCAGATTTCCTATTTGATTCTAAAAATTGTTTTGAATAAATTTCATTTCTGATGTAATTAATAAATCTCTTACTCTTTTTCTTCTTTCTTTTCATAAAAGATATAATGCCGAAAGATTTATAAAGATATCTATAGTTATCTTATTATGAGAATAATAAAGTTAAATAAAGGAAAGCTTGTATTGAAAGATGAAGAAATTGAAGGGTTTTTGGAAAGAGTTGTAACCCCTATTGGAACTTCAGCTAAAGCTGATGTTCCTAGAAAGTATTTGGGAAAGAGGGTTTATGTGATAATCACAAAAAAGAAAATTAAAATATAAAGCTTAACTTAATGACATTGGGC
>Ga0209541_10004865_pt1 | contig 23658 bp, 12 predicted proteins | sample RifCSPlowO2_01_FD_184027 | JGI IMG/M metagenome (GOLD analysis project Ga0209541, IMG submission 184027) | Groundwater microbial communities from Rifle, Colorado - Rifle CSP2_plank lowO2_0.1 (SPAdes) (version 2) | ecosystem: Environmental > Aquatic > Deep subsurface > Groundwater | place... | reverse complement strand
GTTGATGGGCAATACCGGGAATGTGCGTGGTGTAACAGGCATCCATATACATTTTGAGGTACGTGTGAACGGGCGTGCGGTAAATCCACTCGGTTATGTTAGATAGTGAGTGAAAAGTTAAAATTCAAATTTCCAATGTCAAATCAAATTCAAAGTTCAAATGTCCAACTGTCATTCCCTCGAAGGCGGGAATCTGGTTGGTGGTCATGTTTAAGCTGTGATAATTCGTTGTTTGTAGCCTTGAAAAATATTACATTTAGTGATACTCTGTTCGTATAGATGGCCACGTGGTGAAGTAGTTAACACGGCGGTCTGCAAAACCGCTATGCATGGGTGCGACTCCCATCGTGGCCTCCAAACATCCCAAAAACGGCGGCTGCTTGCTCAAAGTAGTTTTTGGAGGTAATATAGTGATGATTTAAAAATTAAAAATCAAAATGTAAAATTAAAGTAAGATTATATCGTCTCGACAAAGTCGGGACTCAATAATTTTAATATTTGATTTTTACATTTTACATTTTTTTATGAATTCAAGATTAGTAATCATCGATGGTAATGCCATCATTCATCGCGCCTACCACGCCATTCCTCCACTCTCAAGTAAAGATGGCAAGATGGTAAACGCAGTTTACGGATTTGCTTCCATGTTGCTTCGAGTTTGGCAGGATTTAAAACCGGATCATATTGCTGTAACATTCGATGTGGCCGGCGGTACATTTCGTCACGTCAAGTTCGATAAATATAAAGCCACGAGAGTGAAAGCCGCTCAGGAACTTTATGATCAAATTCCAATGGTGCACGAATTGGTTCGCGCGTTCAACATTCCAATTTATGAAAAAAAGGGTTATGAAGCCGATGATGTGATCGGGACGATTGTAGAAAAAATCAAAACTCAAAAGTCAAAAGTCAAAAACAAGGAAGATATTTTTGATGTCTATGTTGTTACGGGCGATATGGATACTCTGCAATTGGTGAATGAAAATGTAAAAGTCTATACTCTCCGCAAAGGAATCAATGACGTGGTAATTTATGATCCGGCCGGGGTAAAAGCTAAATTCGGTTTTGGTCCGGAGATGGTTGTTGATTATAAGGCTCTGCGTGGCGACCCGTCAGATAATATACCCGGAGTGCCTGGAATCGGAGAAAAAACGGCTACTGAGTTGATACAGAAATTTGGTAGCATTGATGCAATTTACGATAAAATCAAAAATCAAAAATCAAAAATCAAAATTAAAGAGGGAATAATTAATAAATTGATCGTTGGCGAGGAAAGCGCAAAAATGAGTAAAGAGTTAGCGACAATAGATTGTAATGTGCCGGATTTGGAGTTTACTTTGAAAGATTGTGAATTGAAAAATTTTGATAGAGAAAAGACAATTGAATTATTTCAAAAATTAGGATTTGTTTCGCTTTTAAAGCGTATTCCCGGTTTGGATTATGAGGAAAATAATAATAGTAAATTATCTTCTGTAAAAAATAAGAAAATGGCGGATTTAGTTTATGTGGAGGTGAAAGTTGTTGTGTCGGTTGGCCAGATAAAAACCTTGATTGAAAAGAAAAAACAATTTTCGGCCAAAGCTATTATGGGTGGCGCGGATATATTTGCTGAAAAATTATTGGGGGTGGCTTTCGTTGTTGAAGGCCACGGTTTTTGGGTGCCGACGGAATTTGTGGGAGATATATGGGAAGTTTTTTCAGATGAAAAGACTGAGTTGGTTGGTCATGATTTAAAAAAATTAATTAAAGTTTTACGATTACAAAATATTGAGGTGAAGAATAAATTGTTTGATGTCATGATCGCCTCGTATCTTCTGAATCCCGGGACGCGAGCGCACGATGTCTCAAGTGTGCTTTTGACTGTGCTTGGCAAGGAATTGCCGGCGGGAGGAAATCAGACAAATTTATTTGGAGTGGATGGGCGTGCCGTGGCGGACGAGTTGTATTTATTATCGCAGACAGTAGATAAATTACGCGCTGATTTATTAAAAATTGATGACCAAGGCTTGTTTGAGAAGGTTGAAATGCCGTTGATTGGTGTCTTGTCTGAAATGGAGTTAAATGGCGTGGCTGTGGATCATGAGATGCTTGGCAAATTATCTAAAGAAGCGGCCACAGAGGAAAAAAAGGTTTCTAAAAAAATATTTGAGTTAGCCGGGCAAGAATTTAATATCTCCTCCCCTCTCCAACTTCGAGAAATTTTATTTGATAAATTACAAATACCGGTCGAAGGTATTAAAAAAGGAAAAACCGGATTGTCTACCGGCGCAGAACAGTTGGAAAAAATGCGCGGACTTCATCCCATTATAGATTTGATTGAAAATTATCGCGAACTGACTAAGCTTCAAAATACATATATAGATGTATTGCCGACTCTTATTAATAAAAAAACGGGTCGTATTCACACAACTTTTAATCAAGCTGTAACCGCCACAGGCCGACTATCAAGTTCGGATCCAAATTTGCAAAATATTCCGATTCGCACCGAAATGGGGCGTGAGATTCGTAAGGCTTTTATCGCCGAAGAAGGAAATGTGTTAATTTCGGCAGATTATTCGCAGATTGAACTGCGTATAGTTGCTTCTTTGGCCGAAGATAAGACCATGATGAGTGTTTTTGAAAGAGATGAAGATATTCATCGAGCTACGGCGGCTGCGATTAATGGGGTGCCTTTAGATAAAGTTACAAAAGAGATGAGACGCGCGGCCAAGGAAATAAATTTTGGTATTTTGTATGGTATGGGTGCTTATGGACTGAGTTGGAGAGCAGATATACCTCAATGGCAGGCTAAGGAATTTATTGAAAAGTATTTTAGTGAATTCAGTGGAGTAAAAAAATATATCGACACCACTCTCGCATTTACTAAAAAAGAAGGATACTGCGAAACTCTATTTGGACGCCGACGTTATATTCCGGAATTGAATTCTCCGAATTTTCAACTACGTTCTTCGGCCGAACGCATGGCCATCAATCACCCGATCCAAGGGACTGCGGCCGATTTGATTAAGATGGCTATGATAAGTGTGGCTGATGAATTAAAAAATCATTTTTCAAAGGAAAATAATGACGTTCGGATGACTTTACAGGTGCATGATGAGTTGGTAATTGAAGTAAAAAAAGGACTTGAGGAAAAGGTTGGGAAAATTGTAAAAGAAACAATGGAGGGTGTTGTAAAATTGCGAGTTCCGGTGCGTGTGGACGTGCATAGTGGAAAAAGATGGGGAGAGATAAAGTAATTTGCAGTTAAAAAATCCAATAAATACGCCTTTGTGGCGTATTTTTGTTTACATATGGTTGACATAAAATATAAGATATGATATAATATTTATGTAAACTAACTATCAACAATATGAATGAAGATTTAAAAATACAAATTTTAGATAGGATTAATAAAGAAAAACAGATAAAAACGGCCGAAATTGTCAAAAAGACCGGCTTTTCACGCACTTATATCAATAGAATCTTTCAAGAGCTGCGAAATGAGGGCAAAATTGTACTTTTAGGAAAAAATAAAGGAGCAATCTACGTTTTGGCCAACAAACAAGCTTTGGAAAATGCCAAGGAGCAGATTTTGGTTTTCAATGAAGAGTTTAAGAATGAAAATTTGACAGAAGAAATGGTATTGAAACACATTCAGAATCAAACAGGGATATTTTTGGGTTTGAGAGATAGCGTAGATAATATTTTTACTTATGCTTTATTGGAAATGGTTAATAACGCTATTGAACATTCTCAATCCCCGACTATAAGTTTGTTTGTGGAGCGTAGCGACCGGGATTTAAAATTTGTTTTGCGAGATGTTGGGATTGGAATATTTAATAATATTAGAGAAGAATTGCATTTAGCTAACAATTTGGAGGCGATACAGCAGTTACTCAAAGGCAAGCAGACCACCAGTCCAGGAAGTCATACCGGTCAGGGTATTTTTTTCACCTCGAAAATGGCTGATGCGTTTTTAATTGAAAGCTCGGACAAGAAACTACGTTTCCTCAATGTTGGAGGCATAAATGATGTTTTTTTAGAGAATTACAAAGAAAATGTAGGTACTAAAATTAATTTTACCATTAGCTTGAAAAGTGTTAAAAAATCGCAAGAAATATTTGCTCAATATACCGATAAGGATACATTTGAATTTTCTAAAACCAAAATATCTGTAAAAATGTATGAAGTTGGTGTGGGTTTATTATCTCGCTCCGAAGCGCGGCGTATTATGTTGGGTTTGGAAAAGTTTCGGGATATTGAATTGGACTTCGCGGGCGTGAAAACTGTCGGCCAGAGTTTTGCAGATGAGATTTTTAGGGTGTGGCAAGGCGCGCGCCCCAAGCAAAAAATAAAATATATTAATGCCTGTGAGAATGTGGAGTTTATGATTAAAAGAGTCTTGTAAGCATGAAACAAAAATCGCTATTACCAATTGAGTGGGAGACGAACCTTATTTTTTGATAATTGTTTAAGAATGTATTACAATGCACTAACTATGATCCTATTTATCTACGGTGAAGATACCTTTCGCAGTCGGCAGTATCTCAAGAAAACCATTGAACAATTTAAGAAGCAGCGAGACCCGCAAGGATATAATGTGGTGATTTTAGGTTCTAAAAAGGAGGATACAGTTAAGGTGTTGGGTGAAATAACCGCCGCGCCTTTTCTCGCGGAAAAAAGAATGGTGGTTTTGGAAAATATATTATCGTGTACGGATAAAGGATTGTTAACTGAACTTTTGGATAGAGTAAAGAGTCAAAATATTCCGCAAAGTAATATTGTTGTTTTTTGGCAGGGTGATGTATTTGGTAAAAGTGGCGCTGTGAAGGAATTGGCAGCGGTATTAGCCAAGGAAAAATATGCTCAAGAGTTTAAAATAATGGATATTGGAGAATTGTCTGCTTGGGTTGGAAAAGAAATTGTGGCGAGGGGTGGGAAGATTGGTTCTCAAGCGTTGGGTTATCTTTCTAAAAATGCCGGAAGCGATATGTGGCTCCTGCGCTCCATTCTGGATCAGTTGGTGGCATACAAAAAAGGAGTAGAGATTTCTCTTGTTGACGCGCGATTGTTTTTGATGGAAAAAGAAGATGATAATATTTTTAATATGGTTGATGCTGTTGTTTCCGGTAATAAAAAACTGGCATTCAAATTAATGGATGACCAAAGAAAACTGGGTGAGGATGACACGTACCTATTTAGTATGATAACCCGTCAGTTTAGAATATTGGTGCAATTGCGTGATTTGTTTGAGAGAAAAGATAATATGACAAGCGATGTTTTGGCGAAAGAGCTTGGACTTCATCCTTTCGTTGTAAAAAAGAGTTTGCCTGTGGCGCGCAAGTATCCCCTCTCTAAACTCAAAAATATTTATGAGCAACTTCTACAGATAGATATTAAAACAAAGACCGGTCAGGGCGACCAGTCAGTGCTGATTGATTTGTTTGTGGGGAAGAGTTAGTTATTTTTATTTTTTTTTGTTTTAATTCCATCTATTATCGTTTTGATCATTTTATTGAAATCGACGGTCAATTGAGGAATCATATCTTCTGGCATGGCCTGTTTCGCCTGTTCAAAAATTCTTAAAAATGGTTGAATGATTTGGAGCGCTTCTAATTCTTCCGGTTTCAAGGTGCGAAACTGTTCTTGAGTTTGTAAACCTTGCTCTGCCCAATCAAAATTAATAATTCTGGTCTTGCCCGATCGATAATCTTCTCCGTTGCGTTCGAGGAATTTTAATAATTTGGCAGTCCCTTCGGCTTTATCAGCCCTTCTGTCTGCTTCATCGAAAGGTATGTTCTGATTTTTAGGCAACATCGCGTAACCGGCGCTAGCTGAAATAAAAATTTTGTCTTTTACGGTTGTTGGTAAGTGATCATTGATACTTTCGATTTTTTCAATAACTTTTTGTAGTATATTTTTTATTGTATCTTCTATGGTTAGGGCTTCTCCGGCCTTATTCTTGCCTGGTCGTACGTCCGTAAGTATAATACCAAATTCATCACCACTAAAACGGATTCTTACGTCTGTAGTTCGTAAATCAAGTCCGTTCATTTCATTGTTAGCCTCACTAACTAAGGTTTCAAGATTTTCCGCCACCCAACGCAATACTTCATCTCCTTCTTTGTGGGTTAGTAGATCATTTACTAGTTTAAAATTGTCGATATCTAATCGCACAAATACAGTTTGGCCTTTAAACACGCCGGCTTCTTCTAGTTTTCTGATAGCGTTATAGCTTTCCTCAGCTCCTTTTCTGTTTTGTAGTCCGGTAAGCTCATCCTTCTTGCTTGCAGCTTCTAGTTGCTCGATTTTCAATCGTTGTGGCCCGTAGTGTTTTATGATCAGTTCTAAAATCCTTTGTTGTTTGGTGGGATCACTATCCCCGCTCTTGATTATTTGTCTGGCCGCTATTTCAGCTAATCTAATTTTGTAATTTTTTACAACATCTGGTGAAATGGATCCACTTTCTTCCGGTTCGGGAATATTATCAATCAGTTTTCTCGATATTAGTTCTATTTGGTTTCGTGTGTCTGGTATTTCCCGCTGAGATTCATTAATGATTGGCGTCGTTTCGTGTTGTGAGGAAACTAATCTGTCTCGCATAATCAAAATTAATTAATAAATATAAATAATATGTATTTATTATATCTCAAATAGTTTTTTTTGCAAACAAAAATCCCCCCAGTCATTTGACCGAGGGGATTTAAATTTTTTATTTCTTAACCATCTTGTTTATTTTCGTCATCATTCTTGATAATCTGCGAGCGGCAGTGTTCTTTTTGATGGTGCCGTGTTTGGCGGCCTTATCTAGAGCCTTCTGAGCTAGTCTTACCATTTTTAGAGCTTCATCTTTGCTTGAAGATTTTATGGTTTTTTTGATAGCTTCTCTGAAGTTGTTTCTATATGTCTGGTTCAAGATTGCTTTCTTCTTGGCTTGTCTTAGAGCTTTCTTCGCATTATCCTTATTTGGCATAGTATTAATTTGTTTAACGTTTAAATTATTAAATTGTTAATTGGCTTGCGTTTATAAAATGAGAGTGAAATTATGTTCGCAAGTAAAATACGTATTCATATTAACCTATTTCGGTCGAAAAGTCAATACTTATGGGGTGGGAGTGAGTTTTTTACGCTATTATTCTTCGTCTAGAGCTTTTGGCTTCTCTATTAATATCGGTTCGATTTTCCTTTCTCCGTCGGTGATACGCACCACATCTTTGTCTATTTTGTTAAGTTCTTTGTATGCTATATTGTATGAATTGACTGTCGTGCCCAGGTTATTGCCTAATTTCTTCATATATTCATCGTGAGCGGCGATGTGTTTACCTAATTCTTCAACCCTTTTCCTGATTTCCTTGGCTGATTCCTCTATTTGTAGGGCTCTTAAACCCTGCATGACTGTTTGTAAATAGGCTAGGAATGATGTTGGAGATACTATGATCACATGGTATTTGTTGGCCGCTCGCTGGATGAGGTTCTCTGTATCTTCATCCTGAAGAGCGCCAATTTTGTTAATAAGCAGATCATAATAGATGGCCTCGTGTGGAATAAACATGAAAGCGAAGTCCATTGTCCCCTGCCCCGGTTGAATATATTTGGAAGTTTCTTGAATGCGTAGCTTTAAATCCCCCACAAATAGCTTTTCTAATCTTTCTCGTTCGGTTTCATCCTTTGCTTCTACTAAACGGTTATAATTTTCCAATGAAAACTTTGAATCTATTGGTATAATTTTATCTTTTACAAATACAGCCGCATCTACAATAGTCCCGTCGGCAAATGGATATTGCATTTGGTAGCTTCCCGGAGGAAGAACATTTTTGAGTAGTGTTTCCAAATAATATTCACCTAATATCCCTCTTTGCTTTGGATTTTTTAAAATATCCTGTAAACTTTGCAGTTGGTCGGCGAAATTTACTACTTGTCGGTTCGTTTCATCTAATTTTGTGAGGCGTTCAGTCACATCGGAGATAATTTTAGCGCTTTGACCAAATTGCATTTGTATGGAATGTTGTAAGTTAGTTTGAGTATCATTCATTGCTTTGTGCGTGTCCGTCATTTTTCGGTCAACCATCACATTTAATTCTTGAATTTGATTTTGAAGCATTAAAAAAAGGTTTTGTTCGCCTTCTTTAGGTTTTTGATTATTTTGGAGCTTCTTATATAGTAGATATACGGCAATTAATATTAGGGATAACAGGACTATTACTATTATATATGTTATTTGCATATTGGATTAAATTAGTATGAGTTTATGTTCTGATCTTCCGTAGATATTGTAATAGACAGTTTAGCATTTTCATAGGTATTTGCCAATTATTTCATTTAGTTATGATTTTTTGATAACTATCCTCTTGAATAAACTATATATAATAGGTATAATGACGCAGGGTTAATTTGCCCCCCGTAGTTTCCGGTCATTAGACCGGATCAGGTCGGATGACCTGATAGTTGGTATGGAATATGCGGTAGTAGGGTTATGTACGCCCCCGTAGTTCAACGGATAGAACAGGTCCGTCCTAAGGACAAGATGTGTGTTCAATTCATGCCGGGGGCACAAAAAAGGTACGTTTGTATAGACTAGTCTATACAAATTGGATGGAAGAAGGGTGTTTGCTCGATTGTTTAGAAGTGAAGAAAATGGTACGTTTGTATAGACTAGTCTATACAAATTGGGTGGAAGTATGGTGTTTGCTTGATTGTTTAGAAGCGAGGAAAATAGTATGTTTGTATACACTAGTCTATACAAACAGGAAAAAAGTGTGGTTTTTTACAATATTATCTAGAAAACGGAAAAAATTGTGCGTTTGTATAGACTAGTCTATACAAACGGAGGTGTTTTGGACTCTTCAGTCTACTTTTATAGCTTTTCGACTCGGGCCTATACTGTGAGGTATAGGCTCATCGTTCGGAAAAAATGTAAAAGCAAGCTTTTACATTTTGTTCCTCACTCGGGCCTATACTAAGGTATAGACCCATCGCTCGGAAGTAAAGAACAAGCAAGCTTGTTCTTTATTCTTCGCTCGGGCCTATGGTCTAGTGGCATGACACAGCATTCGCATTGCTGGAGCGGCAGTTCGATTCTGCCTAGGTCCACTAATAAAAATACTCAATTTATTGAGTATTTTTATTATTTTACTAGTATGTGAGTTGTTTGGTTGTAATCCGTACCCATAGCTGTGGATAACTTTGTGCATAAGTGGTCAAAACTGTGCGATTTGTATACACTAGTCTATACAAATTGACTAAACTGTGCACAGTTAGTTTATTTTTTTTGTGTTAATGACTATGTGTCCGGAGTTTCATAAGAAACTGGTATAATTTTTTAGAGTCAACGAACTTTTTGTTGTTTTTCATGAATAATGTCAATTGATCCCCCTTCTATATTATACGGTATTTACCAGGTAGCTATTTATACATCTTCGGAAGCCATAATCTGTAAAACTGATTTTTCCATTTTTCAAATTGCGCATGCTTAGAACCAAACAATCGAAATTCTAGAGAGGGAATAATTATGGAATGAATAATATTTTTCCGATGTACAGTCATCATGACGTATTTTCGATTTTGGTGGTTGTATTTGTAAATTTTTTCATTGAGCCCAAGTTTGCTTTTGATCATCTTGAGAAGCAGTAGTTCTTTGGTTTGCATTTTGATTTGAAAAAAAGGGGATTTGGACGAACCTCTTTTTATCCAACCAAAATTGCCGTGACAGGAAATTATCCCGGCAATGTAGTCCGGAGAGGGGAGGTCGTGTCTCGTTGAGTATGGAACAATTGTCATATAATGTATGTCACTGTGGAATACACAAATTTTATCATCATGAAGATGTGTTGTCAATATTTTTGTAGTTATACACATTTCTAAATGTATCTCGGTATGCTATAATTATATTAACAATCGTTAAATATTTCATTTTTTTCGATATTTATGTTAAATCAACGACTTTTTAAGTTTTTGGATACTTTTTCGTATGTACTGTTGTTGTTAAATGTTTTTTTCGTCCCATTGGTCGTGGACAAAAATTTGTTAGATTATTTTGTAATTCCCAAACAGTATTTGTTTATGGGGATGGTACTCCTCAATGTATTGTTGTTTGCCATTAAGGTGGTGCTTTCCAAACGTCTGGTATATAGAGAGTCGATTTTGGACATTCCGGTTTTGATTGGATTGGGTTTGGTGCTCGTCGCATCCATCTTTTCCGTTAATATCTACGATAGTTTTTTTGGTCGTAGTGAATATTTTGTTTTAAATTTTATTTTTTTGCTGACATTAATAGTTTTTTATTTCTTAATTACCAATCATTTATATAAGGCGAGTCTGTGGTCGGGTCTGAGGGATGCTTTGCTTGTTGTTGGCGGGGTAACAACGGCATTATTCAGCCTTAAGATTTTATTTCATTATGATTTATTATCTTCTGTGTTTGGGATATCTGTGTGGAATTTAACGGATAAGATTAACGCAACGTTTGGATTGTGGTCAGTGGTAATTTTCATGATAGCCGCCGGACAGCTGATTAAAAAAGATATCTCTGTCGGTAGAGCTTTATTTAATTTTTTTATTACAATATTATCATTGGTGGTTGTTGTAATTTTGGGTTTTCCTCTGATTTGGTGGATGTTGTTATTTAGTCTCGTCCTGCTTTTACTTTTGGGAGTCAGCTTAATTAAGGATGCGCGGATGAGTTGGTTGACTACTTTGTTTACGTTGTTGGTTTTGACAATTATTTTGATCGCATTTGGCGCGCCGAAGCCTTTGCGGGTAGTTGTGCCAACCGAAGTTTCTCTGGGGAATACTCCATCGTGGAATGTTGTTAAGGGTACGATGACCGGGGGAATAAAGAATTTTTTAATTGGAAGCGGTTCCGGTACTTTTAATGTGGATTTTTCTCAGAATAGACCAACTGATTTTAACTATGACCCATCTGCTTGGTCGTTACGTTTTGGGCAGCCTTATAGCACTTTGCAGGCGCTTGTTGCCGAGAATGGCGCGTTGTTTTCACTGTTATTTATCGTCATTATATTATATGTAGTCGGTCATATTTTTCAGGTCTGGTATCATGGAAGACGAAGGGGGCTTCTGGATGGTTTACATGCCGGTTTTAATTACCGCGAGAATGATATTCATTTGGAGGTATTTTTGGTGGCGATTTCCTGGGTTGTTTTAACGGTTGGTCTCTGTTTTGTATTTTTTGGATCGGTTTTGTGGTGGTTGTGGTGGTTATTGTTGGGGTTGTTAATTTCCGGTCTATCATTACTACACCGGGATGTGATTAAAACAAGAGAGTGGATGGTGGAAGATACACCTCAGTATAGTTTGTCTTTTTCCTTTATTTTAATAGTGTTGATAGCATCGGTCGTGATGGTGGGTGTGTGGGGTGTTCGGTTGTATTCCGGTGAATTATTGTATGCTCAGGCATTGCAGAGCAAAGATTATAAGGTTGCTGAAGAAAAATTGAGCATCGCGATTGCGCAACGACCAAATACGGATACATATCATTCTGCGTTGGCCCAGGTTTATATGATGGAGGCGACTGAGTTGGCCAAGCAAAGTAAACCGGATGTAAATTCTGTGAGTGTTCTGATTTCCAAAGCGGTAAATGAAGCAAAACGTGCTACGGAATTGTCTCCCGCTACCGTAATGATATGGGAAAATTTAGCAATTATGTATGAAAATGCGGCTGTAGTGGTGCCTGAGGCTCGTGATTGGGCGATTAAGTCTTGGAAACAAGCTCAAAAATTAGAACCGACCAACGCGGTTTTAAGTTGGCATCTTGGCAATAATTATTCTGTGGCCGGGAAGTGGGATGAGGCAATCAAAAGTTATGAGGAAGCGATTAGTTTAAAAAAAGATTATGTTGGCGCGTATTCCGGTTTGGCAAATTCCTACGTACAAACTAATCAGTTGGATAAAGCTGTGGAATCATATAAAACTATTATCGGACAAGCCCCGGGGAATTCCGAAATGTTGTTTGGTTTTGGTTTGACATTATACAATAGAAATAAAACCGGCGACCGTAATGATGCGGAAAAATTATGGCTAGAAGCAGTTCGTTTGTCTCCAAATTATTCCAATGCTCTTTATAGTCTTGGTTTGTTATATGATTTACGTGGAAATCGTAGCCTGGCTTTGCAATATTATTTTAAAGTTAGGGAATTGAATCCGGATAATAATGAAGTTGCGAATAAAATTAAGGCGCTAACCGATAAATAGTAATTTATCCAAAAAAAGAAGAGTGTGAAAAAAATATTATCTATATTATTTGTGTTTGCGGGTGTTATGTCGCCCTTGTTGGCGCGTTGTGATATGGTGTCACCGGATAATACGACATATAGAATATATGCCGATGTCGTAGACGGCGGCGGGGCGCTAAGTAGTGGTGGTATTTATGATTTGGAGGATACGGTGGGCGAGTCGATCGCAACGTCTACATCCGGTGGTGTATATAATGTTCGTGGGGGTTATCAGGCGATGACGAGCAGTTCTATATCCATGACAGTTAGTGATGGTTCGTTGGATTTGGGTAATTTAAGTTTTGTGGCGGTGAATAGCGCCAATACAACTGTGACTGTAACTACAGATGATTTAAGCGGCTACGCCTTATCTGTTGGAAGTATCACTTGGGGCGCTAATGTGTTAAGCGACGTTGGCGGGGGGCATATTGTGGTCGCCGGTGTAGAGGCGTATGGTTTTGCAACTGCCGGCGATGATAGTCAATTGGTTGGTGATTGGGCTGTGACTGCCGGTCAGTCTATTTCGGCTTCATCTACGCCTGTGACAAATAGTGCCACAGCTTTGACCTTTAAGGCAACAATCGGCGGAGGATCTGAAGTTGGGGCTTATTCCCAAACTATTGTTTTGCAAGCCTCTGTCAATTTGGGATTGTAATTTTATGCGTAAATTTGGATGGGTGGGAATGTCGGTCGTGACATTTTTTATGCTCGTTGATCGTGTCAATGCTTTTAGTATTAGTCCAACCAGGTTTTTGGTCACAGCCAACCCGAATAGTCAACAAGTTGTCGAGCTCGTGGTTGCAAACGATGAAAAGGTGGAGAAGAAGTTTAAAATTTTGATAGGCGGTCTTAAACAAGAAAAGAATGGCGCCCTATTATTTGAAATAAATAGTGATCAAGCTGAGGTGTGGGTAAGACCGGATCGTAATGAGGTAAGTTTAGCCGCGAATACAAGTGCTGTAATTAAATTTATAATCAGCATACCTGATGGTGTATCGCCCGGATCTCATTATCTGGGTTTGGCAGCCGAAGAGGAGGCGGGAACTACAACGGGGAGCTCTTTGGGAGGACGCCTTTTTTCGATTCTAACATTGCGTGTTGCCGGAGAAGTTGTGGAAAGTGTAAGTATTGATAAATGGATTGGTCCGACAATAATTATGAGTAGTTTTTGGCCATTGAAATTACAAATTAATAATAATGGCAGTATTGATGTGCCGATCGAGAGTAATGTAAAAATTAGTTATGGTGGTAAAATACTTAATAATGATGATTGGATACTTGGTAATAATTTATTGACAGGATCTTCTCGGTATGTGGAAAAAATTTTTAATCCCATATTGTTATGGCCCGGTAGATATGATGTACAAAATAAAATTACATATGGGCGCAGTGGGCAGACGGTGTGGGCTTCATGTTATGTTTGGTATTTTCCACCGTGGAGTATTTTCGGCAGTCTTATTCTTTTTTTGGCGATAATTTTAGGTTATTTTAAAATTCGTCATGGCCATGTTAAAAATTAGACAATTTATTTTTTCGATTTTACTATTTTTTTTAATAATTTCTCTATCTTTTGGAGGTGTTTTTGAGTTAGTTCCGGCAGTTAATGGCGCTAATCAAGGCACTATAACCGTTCAAGCAACAGTACTGTGCGGTGACGGTGTGGTTGATGCCGGGGAGACGTGTGACGCCGGGGTAAATAATGGGGTGTGTCCTAAAAATTGTAGTGCGACATGCACCGTAAATAACTGCGGAGGTGGGGGTGGGGACGGAGGTGATGATTTACCACCAACTATTTCTAATGTAGTTGTTACGGTTCTTGGGGCAACCGGCGCAAAAATAGCCTGGAATTCCAACGACGATCACGATGGTTTTGTGGTGTTATTGGAGTATGGATTAACAGAAAATTATGGCACGACAGCATATAACGCCCAAACTACCGGTACAAATGTCGTTTTGAATAATTTATTACCCAATACAAAATATTATTATAAATTCACTGTTACCGATTCAATTAGCCAAAAAGTTTTTAATACCGGAAACTTTACCACAGCAGTTGATGGCGCGGGGTTGGTCATTTCTAATAAGCAGATAAAAAATATTACTCAAGTATCCGCGAATGCATCTTGGGATACCAATTTGGATGCAAGAGGGGAAGTGGTTTGGGGGAAAACAGTACAATATGGCGGGTCTGTATTGGATAATAATTTGAACAAAGCCAAAACGTTGGCGTTGTCTAATTTAATCGCAAATACTCTTTATCATTATAAAATTATTGCTACTGATGCCGATGGAAATAACGTGCAAACCATAGACAGCGCATTTACGACACTAAAAAATGATTTGGCCCCGCCGGATGTATCAAATTTTAATTTGGTTGTTGGCGCAGACAAGATGACCTTGTCGTGGGAAAATCCATCATTGCAAAATTTTCCGGATTTTGTCGGGGTGAAAATATTAAGAAAAGTTGGTGGATCTTCGGTGAATATTAATGATGGATTATCAGTATATACCGGCGCAGGAGAAAATTTCATAGATAATAATGTTCAGGAAAATGTTGATTATTTTTACACAATTTTTTCATATAATACTTCGGATAAATATAGCGGCGGGGTATTTAAAAATGGAAAGATTGTCCCATTGCCACCGGGTGTAAATCCGGAAAATTGCAATAATGGTCTGGATGACGACCTTGATGCAAAAATTGATTGTGTAGATCCGGACTGCGTAAATTTTCCTGCTTGTGTTAATCAACCACCGCAAAATCCACCAGTGGAACCCGAACCACTCAACCCTCCGGGAGCCAACGTGCCCGGTTTTGCAAAAATACAGTTGAGTGATTTGATATTTTTAGGCGCAAATAGACAGATTGCATTAACTGTTGTTAATGGAGAGATTTTTAATTTAGAAGGATATGGAGCGTCACTTGGGGTGTTAAAACGATCATTGCTTGGGGCTTTTGAGCAGATGGTTCTTGTGGAAGAAGGTGGCGCGACACACCAATTTGTTTATGATCAGATTTCTGAAACATATTTCTCTGATTTTATTTTTTCAAGTGCCGGCGCTCATCCGGCTTATTTTTCGGTAGATTATGGGAATGGGCAAATTGATACCGTGCAATTTATTTTGCATAGTCTGTCTCTTGGTAAAATAAACGGCGATGATGGAGTTAGTATTGGCGGAGTTAGGATAGAGTTGGTGGATAGTAATGATTCAACTGTATTCGTGGCTAATTATGGTGAATCTAATCCAATCATCACCAATAATAATGGATTATTTGGATGGTTGGTACCAAACGGACAGTATTTTTTAAAATTGCAAAAAGATGGTTATTTTGAACGTAGAGTACCGGTGCGAGCGCAAAATAATATTATAAATTCCTCACTGGAATTGAATAAGATGCCATTATCACCGAAGTTGGATTTGGATACGGTAGAATCGCTTAGCAAAGAGGCAATCAATGTCGTTTCTGATTATGTAGCTGATCCAATGGTACAAACGACAATCAGTGATGTTGTTGTACCGGTGGCTGTTGGCTTGGCTGCGGTGGGTGCTTTATCTCTTATTTCCTGGTCTGGTCTGTTGGCATTGTTACAGTTTTTATTTTTACAGCCAATATTATTGCTTGGTAAGAGAAAGAGACGGCAATGGGGGTTGGTATATAATACACTTACCAAATTACCGATTGATTTAGCCGTAGTGCGTTTAATTGATGAAGTTAGCGGTAGAATTGTTCAATCTCGGGTGACGGATACACAAGGGCGATATATTTTTAGCGCAAAACCCGGTAGATATAAAATCTCAGTTAATAAAAATCAGTATGTTTTTCCTTCTGAACTATTAAAAAATGAAAAAAATGATGGCACTAAAACCGATGTTTATCATGGTGAAACAGTAGTAGTAACAGAAGAAAACATTATAATTGCCGTAAATATACCGCTTGATCCTATTGGGGCAAGTATTCCGCCGGTCAGAATAAGAATCGGCAAAGCACTTAGAAGATTCCAGCTGATATTATCTTGGGTTGGTTTGATTGTAACTGCGATATCCTTTTATATTTCACGGCAGTGGTATGTGGGTGTTTTGCTTATAATACATGTATTGGTTTTTCTTGTATTCAGAAAACTGGCAATTCCGCGGAAACCAAAAGGATGGGGGATTGTGTATGATGAAAAATCCAAAAAACCAATATCCACGGTGGTTGCCAGGTTGTTTGATACACAGTTTAATAAGTTGGTGGCCACTCAGATCACAGATAAAAAAGGGCGGTATTACTTTTTGGCCGGGGGTAGTCAATATTATATTACCTACAGTCATGACAAATACAATGAATATAAGACAGAACCAATAAATATGAGTGGTAAGAAAGAAGATTTGATCGCAGTGAATGTTGCTTTGAAGAAGTCTTGGGAAAATTAAATAATTATTCAAAAAAGATCTGTTTCATCGGCGGATCTTTTTTTGTTTGTCAATTATTATTTAGTGTATAAGTTATCAACAATGGTGAGTGTTAAATATAAAGTTTTTTTATGGTATAATGAATTGTGAATAAAGGACATTATGCCGGAGGCTGTAAAACAAGGATTGCGTAGCGCAAATACCAAATTTTTATTATTTGGGTTATTTGTTTTATTCGCGCTTATTGGCAGTTATTTTGCTTTTGATTATCGAGCTGTCGCAGCCAATCCACCCGAGATTATTACTTATCAAGGAAAATTGTTGGTGAATGGTTCTGCCGCAAGCACTACCCTGGCAATGTATTTTAAAATTTATGACGCATCAGCCGGTGGTAATTTGTTGTATACTGCGAGTGGAACCACTGCGACTCCTTTGCATGTTAGCACCACTCCAAGCAATGGATTGTTTAGTATTAATTTGGGTGATACAACCGTTCCTACCAACGCTCTAAGTCCAAATATTTTTGCTAACAATTCTGAATTGTATTTGGAAGTTACTATTGGAGCTACAACCTTGACCCCGCGCAAACGTTTAACTGCCAGCCCTTATACGATTAATTCAATGTACTTAAATGGGGCTGCCGCTACCAGCACTGCCTCCAGTTCAACTTATATTCCGATTTCCGCAAGTGACGGTAGTTTTTCCTTTAATACTACAACATTCAATAGAGTCGCATATATCAGCGACGGAACGACTACCTCTACTTTTTCCAAAAATAATTTAATTTTAGGCGGCACGACCGCCAGCGCTCTTGGTAAATTTTATGTGGATTCCACCGGCAATGTTTCCGCTTCCGGCACTCTCAAGCTATTCGGCAGTGGAGCCGGTGGTAATCCGGTTGCGGATATCCGTAGCGCTGACACGAATACCAACGCTGTTTTACAGGTAGGCATATCGAATGCCAATCAATATCTTAATCTGGAAAGTGGCCTTGACACTCAAGCGGCCGAGATTGATTATCGCAATGGAAAGGGGCTTATTTTTAGAGATTCTTGGAATGGTCAAGTGCGGATGGCTATATCGGGAGGAGATGAAAATATAGGTAAAATAGGTATTGGAACTGAAAGCCCCTCTCACATGTTAACCATTTATGATGGAACGGCTTTGGACGATGGTCTGGTAATTGGCAGCAACACTACTTCTTCTACATTGGAACGAGATCTTTTTGTCATCGGTTATACATCGGGACTTAATCGCGGTGTTTTTAGTGTGGATGAAACCGGCTTTATGTCAGCTTCCAGTTCTATTAGAACATTTGGCAATGTCACCTCTACCGGTAATATTTATGGCTCTGCTAATAATGCCGTAGATTTAGGAAGTTACGATTATTCTTTTAAAAACGTATACGCATCCGGCACAGCGCGCCTCGCCAATGTTTCTTCTACTCTTCTAACTGTTAGTAATTTTGTTACCACCACTGATATATATATAAGTGGTTCGGCCTATGTTTCATCTTTGACCGGCGGTTCACTTGTTTTTGCGGGCGCAAATGGTCTCATATCTCAGGATAATGATAAATTATATTGGAATGATTCTTCTGATTGGCTGGGCATTGGCACTACTGCACCTTCAGATTCATTGACTATAACTTCAGACCCCGGAGGAATATGTGATGGTTCGCCGGAAGAGTGTGCCGGTAATGGAATTTCAATTGGCAATGGTTCCGTGAGCAGTACGATCAAAGGTAGTTTGTTATATGTTTCAAAAACGTCTTCAAATCTTGCCGGTTTGTTTTCGGTAGACACTTCCGGCAATGTTAGTACTTCAGGCACTTTACAGGTGTACGGGGTAGGAAATTATTTTACTGATACAAATGCCGTTTTAGGTGTTGCCACATCCTCCGCCGGCTTTAATTTTGCAGTGGGTGGAACCTCATATATTACAGGCACATCAACATTCGGCAATAATATCACTCTGCTTGGTACGACTGCGCCGTCTCTGTCCGGTGGGGGAAAGGGTATTATATATTTTGACACTGTTGCAGGTAAGTTCAGGGTATCCGAAAGTACCGGCGCTTATGCTGATCTCGTTGGAGCCGGTACGGCTGACGGTACGGCGGCGGGGCAGACAACATATTGGAATGGTTCCGCGTGGACACCTACCAGCACCATTTATGTAACAAGTACATTAGCCGGTGGAAATATGGTGGGAATAAACAGCAGTACGCCAAATTATAATTTGTCGGTGAATGGAACGAGTTATTTTACGGGGACGACGACCATAGACGGATTGTTAAATAATAAGGGTAGAATTATAAATCCAACATTAGCTGGCAGTTGGATTGCAGATGGAGCTGCACCTAATGTATTAGGTGTGCAAGTATCCGGACAGTATGCATATATTGCTAATCATGTAGCGGCGGCAACGGATTTATTAAGTGTACTCGATGTGTCTGATCCGACAAATCCGACACGAGTCGCCAAAATAGTAGCGTCAAATATGGTCGGTGCTATGGGGAGTCCGGTTATTTCTGGGAATTATGCATATTTGTTTGACCAGGAATTGGGCGCTTCAAAATTGATTATCTATGATATCTCAAATTTAAATAATCCGGTAGTAGTTTCAACTCTATCGGGGGTAGGCCCTTCAACAATACAATATAAGGATGGCAATTATTTATATATTACTTATAATAATATCGCAATGGGTAATGTAAAAATAGTGGATGTTAGTGATCCAAAAAGTCCATTATTAGTTGGCAGTTATTCCACGAGTTCGCCAAATTCAATCATCGTTTCTAAATCTGTTGCGTATGTCGCCTGTGGAAATAATGGGGTGGATATTCTTAATGTCTCTGATCCAAAATCTCCAGTAGGAATAGGCAGTTATAACACTTCCGGTAGTGCTACCGAGGTGGCTGTTTCCGGTAAATATGCTTATGTAGCGGATGGTGCAAGTGGTCTGCAAATTTTAGATATTACTTCATCGACTGTACCGGTCTTAAAAGGAACATATGATACTCCGGGTACTGCTAATAGCATTTTTGTGTCCGGAGATTACGCTTATGTGGCGGATGGGGAGAGTGGTTTGGAGGTAGTTGATATTTCAAGTTCTACTAAACCATTTTTGGTGGGATCTTATGATACGCCTGGTACTGCGAAATTAGTGCGCGTTTATGGTAATTATGCATATGTAGCTGATCAGACTGGTCTTCAAATTATTGACATTTCCGGCGCTAAAATATCCAATGCTGAGATTGGAAATGCGAAATTGGCCAACTTGATGGTAACGGGTCAAGCTGATTTCGAACAAGGGCTAAATGTTCGCGGTGGTGTTTCAGTTGGAAATAGTGGGTTGTTGATTCGTGGTGACTTCGGTATGTCTGGCGTTACCACAAATACTTTGAGATTTTCTACAACGACAATATTGTTTAGTGGTGTCCAAAACACTCTCAATGCGAATGCCTTTATTTTTAATGCCACGAATTTTGACGCGACTCTTTCCAATTATTTATTGCGACTACAGAGTAACGGAGTTAATAAGTTTGCTGTTAAGAGCGATGGGAGTTTTATGGTCAATCCCGCGGCCGGTTATGATTCCGGTAAGTTTTATGTTGATTCTGCAGGATTATTGTCAACATCATCTTCAATTTTCTCTTATGGAAATGTTACTTCCACAGGCATTATCTATGCCAATGGCGGTTTTATTTCTTCCGCTTCGTCCACTGTTTCAAGTAATTTGCAAGTGACCGGCAGTGTTACATCGTCTTTTAACTATGGCTTGACCATTGCAAGCAGTGGAGGCTTTGTGGGTGTCGGCACAACGACTCCTTCTGAAAAGTTGACTGTGGTCGGGGGTAATATATTGCAAGCGCACGCGAGCGGGGGAGTAAAGACATTGAGCAAGGTATTGGATCCGAATGAGAATGGTTTGTCATATAGTGTTTATGTATCAGGAAAGTACGCTTATTTAACGAATGGCATGGGGATAAGTATTGTAGATGTTTCAGATCCTGTGAAACCGGTTTGGGTTACCAGCACCACCAACCTCGCGACATCAGAACCTCATGACATTGTTGTCTCCGGTAGGTATGCTTATGTAACGGATGGAAATGGCGATAAATTGCTTATTGTGGATGTTTCCAATCCGGCCTCCACTACTTTGGTTGGGTCGATAAGCACTACCACGCTGAATAATCCTCAATATTTGTATGTTTCCGGCAAATATGCCTATGTGACCGCCTTTGATGACCATAGTTTGGCCGTGATTGATGTTTCAAACCCAAATAAACCGATCGCGGTTGGTACTGTGAGAAATAACGTGACATTATTCAATCCTAGAGGGGTATATGTTTACGGCAAATTCGCTTATGTTACGGCCAATGGCAGGTTTACTGTTATTGATATATCGGATCCTGCGTTTCCGGTTATTATTGGTTCAACATTGGGTGGAGTTTTGGGTGCCGCTCAAGATGTCTATGTGTCCGGCAAGTATGCTTATGTGCTCGGTTCCGGAGTTTTAAATATTTTTGACATCACCAATCCGGCCGCGCCGACTATAATTACCACTCTTAATGATGGTATCAATCTTCTTGGTGCTACAAGGATACGAGTGGCTGGTAAATATGCTTATATTACCGCCACCACAGCTAACTCATTTTCGGTAATTGATATATCCTCGTCAACCGTTCCGGTTTTGATTGAGACAATTACCGACAGTACGAATTTAAATGGAATATATGGCTTGTTTGTTTCCGGGAAAAGGGCTTATGTCACTAATGGTGCTAGCCCGGTCGGATTATCCATCTTGGATTTAATCGGCGCCGATTTACCGTCGGCCAATATCGGTTCACTGGAAAGCAGTGTTATAAATATAAGCGAGAATTTGAATATCGGTAATGATGCTTATATTCGCAACGGTCTGAATGTTGGTTTTGGTGGCATATATTCTCAGGGAACAATTGCGGCTTTCGCGTCCAGTACGGCAAGTGGCGCGTCCAGCACCGTGGCCGGGCACTTTGTCGGTTACTCGAGCTCAACACCGCTCCTCGTAGATAGGGATACTAATGATGGGATATTGATTTCTTTAAGAAGAAGTAATAATGAAATCGGTTCCATTACCGTGGCAGCGGGGACAGTCTCATATAACGCTTTTACGGGTTCGCACTATGCGCGAAGTAGTGGAGCTTTAAGTCTTGGTATGTTAGCATCTTTGGCCGGGAATAATGGCGGTGAAGGTGGAGAAATTATTTACGGAGTAACCAGCACCGCTATGGCCAATGATTCAAAGGTGTTGGGTTCTTATTTAAGTCATCTTTATAATGGCGACGATGGTCCGGATTTAATTATGTCTGTTGGTAATGGTGAGATGTGGATTGTGGATAATGGAGAAAATGTGCAAATTGGAGATTACTTGATTTCTTCTAATATTGCCGGTCATGCGATGAAGGATAAAAGTGAGTATGATGCTAGCAATATAATTGCGCGTGTAGCGGAGGGGGTTGATTGGTCACAAGTTACAGATTTGGTGGGTGGTGTAAAACATAAAAAGGTTTCTGTTTTCTTTGAAAATTTTGTCCGAGATAATACTTTTAATAAAAATTTTACAGTTAATTATACAGATAATACAATTTCCGTTGGAACAACGACTAAGGCAATGGATCTGGTATTGACGGGATCTCTCAGGCTATCTAATGGTGCCGGATTTGAATCATCAATGCCTGCAATGGATAATTCCGGCGCATTTATATTTAACGCAACCAATTATTCATCATCTTCAGCAGATAGTTATATATTATCATTAAGATCCGGTGGTGATTCAGTATTTTCTATAGCTGCCAATGGTGATGTGCATACGCTAGGAGATATCTATGGAAAGAATTTATATCTCGGTGATGTTGGTCAGCCCGGTGATTTGGCGGAAAAGGTGGATATAGCTTCCGACGATAATGTAGAGGCTGGCGATGTACTAGTCATCGATCCTGATGCTCCGGATACATATAGACGTAGTATGGGATCTTTTGCAGAGGCTGTGGCCGGTGTTGTGTCTACCGATCCAACAATAGTAGTTGGTAACGGTAAAACAGATTATACTGCTGTTATGGCTATGGTTGGCAGGGTGCCGGTTAAGGCCAACACAGAAAACGGCGAAATTAAAAGAGGGGATTTGCTTGTGACAGCTTCCACTACAGGTTATGTGATGAAATATGATTCATCTAAAGATGAAAGAATAGGGATGGTTGGAGTTGTGGGTATGGCTTTGGAACCGTTGGCCAACGGACAAGGTAAAATTTTAGCATTAATTCGTACAGGCTGGGCGTATAATCGCAATCAAACGCTTGCTTCATTACAGCGAAGTGTCATTGAATTAGCTTCAACACAAGCACTCAGCGTGGCCACTAGTAGCTTGGGAATAGAAGAAAAAGACAATATTTTATCGTTTACCGATGGTAATTTAGATCTACAAGGCGGAATGATAATGAATGTCACCTCGATAGTCGGCAAAAATGATAAGTGGGCTATCAATAGCGACGGTAGATTTATTACGAAGTTAGATACTTCCGAAGGTAAAAAAGAGATGTACGCGATGCAATCCCCGGTTTCTGAATTTGTATTCTCAAGTTCATCGCAATTGATGGTTGGTGAGGCTAGAGTTGATTTCGATAAAATTATTAAGGAGATTATAGATTTTGCGATTCCGTTAAAAATTAGCGTTACTTTGACTTCCGGGGAGGCTAAAGGTGTGTATGTGAGCGCGAAAGATTTATCCGGGTTCGCTGTCAAAGAACTTTCAAATGGAAAAAGTGATGCTACTTTTGATTGGGTGGTGGTGGCGAAGAGAAAAGATGCAGTTGAAAGCGGTGTTATTCAAGAACCAACAGTGTCACAGGCACTTTCTGAAACTGTTAATTCAACTGATGTAACCTCTACTTCGACACCAACTGAGCCAACTCCGGACACAGCGCCGGATCCGGAACCGGCTTCCACTCCGGCTGAACCGGTCACACCGGCTACTGAACAAACAGCACCGGCCCCAACAGAACCTGCCGTAACAGAACCTG
>Ga0209541_10004864_pt1 | contig 23661 bp, 24 predicted proteins | sample RifCSPlowO2_01_FD_184027 | JGI IMG/M metagenome (GOLD analysis project Ga0209541, IMG submission 184027) | Groundwater microbial communities from Rifle, Colorado - Rifle CSP2_plank lowO2_0.1 (SPAdes) (version 2) | ecosystem: Environmental > Aquatic > Deep subsurface > Groundwater | place... | reverse complement strand
TTCATTTGATTGGCCGACTTATCATCACGATAATCAAAGAACAGGATTCACAATTTTGAAAGGGGACATAGATTCTACAAATACAAAGAACGATATTAACTTTGTTTTGCAGACGACAAGTGACAATGCCCTTTCTAGGTTCACTATTGGTGACTTAGAGCGTAATGATAAAATGGACGTGGTTGTTTCCTCATCTGTTAGTTCTATGGATAGTAATATTTTTGTTGTAGAAAAAGATAAGCAAACATGGTTTAATAGGAATCCAAAAACTAAACCTAAGTGGAAAGTGCCAATTAATGAAACTTTGGAAATAACCCCCACAATTGCTGACACAGATAATGATGGGGTTTTGGAGGTAATTATTGGTCTCGATAACGGCACCTTGCTTTTATTAGACAATAACAAAGTAAAGTGGAGTTATACTGTTCCAGGAAAATTTAGTAGTCTTCTTGGAAGGGATGTGCAGGGGGAACTAAGTTTTAATGCTATCTCTGACCTAGATGGTGATGGGAAAAAAGAAATAATCTTTATGGATAATCATTTTAATGATGATACTTGGCCTGCGGATTTATATATCCTCAGGGACAATGGAGACTCTTACGAATTTGTTACTAATATAAGCGCTGGAAGTCAGGGGGGTGGAATTGCAGCGCCATCTCTAGCAGACATAGACTTTGACGGAAAGGAAGAGATTATATTGGCAACTTATTATGGATTAAGAGTGTACGATTTTGATTCTGGGACAACTTTGACTCAAAAATGTAGCAATGGGGATAGAAAGATTGATGGGGCTCCAGTTCTATACGATATTGATCGAGACAATCAGTATGAAATAATCTACAACACTCACGATTGCTCTTGTTTATTGGGGGGTTGCAATAACTCAATTCGTATAGTCAATGCAACTACATGTAATAGTGACGATACTAACAGCGGAACAACTACTGGAGTTTATTCTCAAGTTGCACCAGCTATAACGAATCTTGATTTGGATAGTAATATTGAAATCGTTATAAACGGCAGAACAACCTGCACTTCGGCGAATACTAATTCTAAGATTAAAGCGTACGATTCAAAGACGAATGATCTTGAGTGGGAATATCTCCTACAAGCAATAAGAACCGCTCCAAATATTGCAGACATAGATGGTGATGGAAACTATAACATAATTATGGCTTCGAACACTACAAAAATATTAATTTTAAACAACGATGGAACTTTAAACCAGAATTATTCCTTAATAAGTCAGGTTGGCAGTTCTCCAGTACTCGGGGATATAGATGGTGATGGTAAGGCTGAGCTTATAGTAAAACGAGCTGGTTCTCCAGTTGTAGTTTTTTCCTCAATAACAGGCAATAATACTCAACCATTAATAGGGCCATTAGACAACATAACAGCCAGAGAAACAGAAACAATAAATATCAACAGTAGTGGTCAATTAAAAGCATTTGATGCAGATAATAATATTCTATCTTATGACTATAGCGCCCCATTTGACGAAAGCGGCCTATGGTCAACAAATATTAATGATACTGGAAATTATTCTATTCTAGTTGGTGTCAATGATGGCAACTTATCAGATTCACAATTCATTGAAGTTAAGATATTTCCAAAAAATTCAATAAGAATTAATACGTTTACTGCAGGAAACTCAAGTGCATCCCTCTCATATTCCCAACCACAAAATCAATCAGTTCAGGTAAGGATACCAAAAAATGCTACAATTTTATTTTCAAGAATTAAAGTCGGAGGTTCAAGTTGAATAAAAAATTAATAATCTGGATGCTTGTATTAAATTTGTTTATCTTAACAACTTTGGCTGTAAATGAGCCTGTTGCAAGTAATATAGAAATATCTCCAGATAATCCAACAATAGCTGATGACTTAATTTGCGACTATGATTATTTTAGTCCATTAAATTATTCAGAACAAAGTTCAACATATAAGTGGTTTAAGAATGGAATAAACCAAGATATCAATCATGAAACTTTAGACAAGGAAAATCTAACAATTAGTGATAAATGGTATTGTTCAGTAATTCCAAGCGATAGTTTAACAAATGGAACCGAAATAACAAGTCAGAATGCCACTATTCTTACAATAGTTTCAGACATAATAATGTATGTTGGAAATCAATCAATATGGAATAAGTCAGGTTATTTCTCAGAAGAAGAATATGTTCCTAATTATGAATCCAATTTGATGAGTGAATTGAATAATTGTACACCAGATGCTTCAGGTTATTGCAACATCACTCTATCTTTCAGCTCTCAAACAAATGGAACAATTAATTTATCAGGATTTGAAGTTTACTATACATTCCCCCCCGCCCCACCAACAGATCCAATATTGATTCAACCAAACTCAGGAACATTTGACTCTAAGGTTATAATAAATTGGACAATTTCAACAGATCCAAATAATGATTTTGTAACCTACGATTTAGATTTCTCAAATAATTCTGGATCAACTTGGTTTGACATAATAAATAATTATGGTTTTGAAAATAAACTTAATGATAGTTCACAGAATGTAACATTAAATTACATAGGGAATGAAAATAAAACAGTTTACTTAAAACTTCCAAAGAAATCAAATGTGTTAAGCGCTAAAATAGACTTAACAGGATTTCAACAATGAAAATTAAAAAAATAACAGGAATAATTGTAATCTTAATTTTAACACTTATATTCATTTCAAGTTTTGTCCTTGCAGCAAAAACAACAAATATCGAAACAAAAGAGCCGATAGAAATTATTAGAACAGAGAGCACAGAATTATTCAAATATGAAGGAAATAAAAGAGTTTTGACTATTTTTGGGGGAACTAGATATATTTCGGAAGATAGAATAATGAAACCAATAGAGACAGCAAGAAGCCTAAAAAACAGCAACATAAATTGCATAGTAAACGAAGACAGTGATACAATTGCTGAATGTCTGGATTATAATGCAACCTCAATAACAATAGATATAACCCTAAAAAATTCTGTTAAGAAAGACAAAATGCCGGTAAAATTAATTGGTTCAGTTCAAGAAAAGGATATGACAAATGCAACAAATGGATTCTCAAGAATTTTAAAAACAAAAGAACAGAAAAATATTGACTTTTCAGGTGCAGGAGATAAAAAAACAGTAACTATAAATGGTAATTTTCTAAATGGAGACAAAATACACATAGGAGAAACATCTACAACAGTAGAATTAAAAGACACTGATACAGAGATATTAGATGATAACAGTGCAAAAGGAAGTGACCCTATAACAGTAAGGAACGGAGCTACTGTTCATATGGGGGCATCATCTAACTCTAATTTTACACTTGCAGTTAAGTTTAATGTATCAATTGTTCCAAATGGAAAAATAATAGATAATGCAGAATATTTTTTAGTATGTGGTACAGATACAACAGGCGATTCAGGGGAAACAATAAGAATAGTAAATACAACAAATACAACGTGGACAGAAGAAACCCTAACTTATAATATCCTTCCTGCTTATGGAACAATACAGAATACAACTGATAGCAATAGTATAGCTAGTGGAAAAACAACGTATATGAACGTAACGAGTGCAGTTAAGTCGGCTTATAGTTCTAGTATGCCTGTAAGTTTATTTACTTATATAACAGGAAGCAATAATGCTTTTTGCGACAACGGCGCAAGTAAAGAAGGGAATTATGAAAACAGGCACGGATTAAATATTACCTATTCAGATGTTCCCTTAGTTCTTCCGTCTAATGTTAAGCTTTATGTTAATAATGCTCTAGTTTGGAATCGTAGTGGTTCTTTCTCGACTACAGAAACAATAACAAATCTTTCACAAGAGATAAATAATTATTTGGGAATATGTGCTGAGGATTCAGAAGGTTATTGCACTGTTCCAATAAAGGTACACTCTGATACAGCTGGAAGTATAAACCTAAGCAACATAGAATTGTACTTTAATATTACGCAGTATACTTGGAATACTGCAAACTTATCTGAATTGTCAACCTATAAAGTAAGAATTAGTGCTACAGATGGAATTCTTAATAGCAACTATGATCAAAGTGACAATGATTTCACAATAAGCCATATACAACTCAATGATTCTAACAAACTTATTTTTAAAAATATTTCAGGCAGTAATGTTGCATGGTTTGGTGATCAAGGGAATATATTATTAAAAGGTACATGCACTTCTGGTGGAACTTGTACACCGCCAGCAGATTCCTATATCTTCAAAGACGTTTCAAACAATCCAGTTGCATACATAGACCTAAATGGGAATTTATGTATTGAAACTGGTGACTGTTCAGGCAACTCAGCCTCATGCAGTCCAACAAATGCATTTTTAATAAAAAATTCCACATTTCATAATATGTCTTACATAGATTTTACAGGAGATTTATGCTTAAAAGGAACACTAACACAAAATGGAAATCCATAAAATTTTAAGGAGGAATAAAAAATGAAAATAAATAAAATCTTAGTAAATCTGATTATAGTCAGCTTATTTGCACAGATAGTTTATGCAGCAGATACAACATTTTCGCCTGGTAATTTAACAGTACCAGGAGATATAAATGTTACAAACAAAGTTTATGGCAAGGAACTTTGTATAGGTTCAGACTGTAGAACAGTATGGCCTTCAACCACAGATACAAATGAATCAGCAAGAGTTGGAAATCTAGCTTTAACAGATTGCCCTTCAGGACAGTTAGTAATTGGGATTCAAGATAATGGGACTGTTCTATGTGCAACAGACTCAAGCAGCATAGATACACAAAAAATTGGGGGGGGGATTTATTTATTTAATGGTTCAACAGCTATATATGTTAACGATACACAGTTAAATAGTACAATAAATAACAGAATTGATAATAAAGCATTAAATTTAAATGTAAATTCATCAAATTACTGGGATAATCTAAACACACCGAATGATATTTCAAGCAGTCAATTCTGGTACAATCACACAAATACAGCTATACAGGAAACAGATAAAAGATATTTAAATTTGTCAGGCTCTAATGCTAATTCAAATATCAACATAGGTTCTTTTAATCTTACAGCAAATAGAATTTTTGGGGTTCAATGGAGTGATATTGCTAATAAATTCATTGAAACAGTTTCAAGTATCTATTTATTTATGGAAGGTACGACTTTAAAATTTAATGACACCCAATTAAATAGTACGATAGACAATAGAAAACCAAAAGATGGTTCGTTAAACAGCACAGCCTGGAATAGAACCGGTTCAAATGTTTTTTTATCAAATGAAAATGATAAAGTGGGTATTGGACTAGTAAATCCAAATCACACTTTACATACAGTCGGAAACGTAAGCTTAAACCACACATTATTTATAACCGAGGGGGGGAGAATAGGTGTAGGAACAAATAGTCCTACTGTGAAGTTAGATATTTTACAAAATAGTGCAATTAGATTAGGAAATACATATATTAGTTCGGGTAGCGGCGGAAATTATGCACATTTTGCCAATAATATATGGTACGATGGAAGTTCTTGGATCAGTACAGGAACTGTTGGGGCTTTATTGCAAATGACTGGTCAACATGTAGTATTTTACACTCATAATGGCTTAGGAACCTTTACAGAAACATTTAGAATTGCCTCTAATGGTAATGTTGGTATTGGTGTATCTAACCCTAGTGCCCAGCTTGAATTGTCCTTGGATAGTGCAGTGAAGCCAAATGGTGGACAATGGACTTCACCATCTGATGAAAGAACAAAAACAAATGTCTCAAATTTTACACTTGGCCTGGATAGTTTAAGACTTATAAGGCCTGTAAACTATAACTACAATGGTAAAGCAGAAACACCAGATGGCTTAGCAGGAGTTGGAGTGATAGCTCAAGAGATAGAGAAGATTTTGCCAAACTCTGTTAAAAGAATAAAGAAAAAGCTCAATAAAGAAGACAGTGAAGAAACGGATATCTTAGGATTTAACCCTAATGAGCTGACTTTCGTTATGGTGAATGCAATAAAAGAATTGGAAAAAGAAAATGCAGAATTAAGAGCAAGGTTAGCAGCCGTGGAAGCAAAAGTAGATTAAATCCTACTTAATTTAAACCATGATCAAAATCAAAATCTCTTATAAATTAGGGAGTAGTTTAAAAAGGAGATAGGCGCTGGTTAAACTTTAGTTCTTAAAAGCATACTAGCAGATGGAAACTATTTTAAGTCAGGACTTTTCAGAAAGATGAGGAAGGAATATGGATAAAAAAGGTGATGCTGTAGTTTTGGAGACTATGAATCTATTTCAAGTTATATGGGGATTTTTATTTTTTTTAGTTATGGTTTTTGCTTTAAATCAGGTTTTCGGTGCTGAAAGTAAAGGATATGCTTTATCTTTGAATGAACAGTTGAATTTAGGCAAGACTTTAATTAAAAATGTTGAAGGTGATGCAAGTATATCTTATATTGTTGGAAATGGTGTTAAAATAGCTGGAGATGATGTGGATTTAGAAAGAACAAATACTAAAATTATTAATAATTTAGGGTCAAAGAAATTAATTATTGAAAAAAAAGGCGGAAGGTTTGTAATTTATGAGAAAACTGATCTTGAATAAAAAAGGGGATTATGATTTAGGAAGAAAGGCTTTGTATATATTTATGGCTTCTGTTTTTTTAACTTTTATTTTTGTTACCTTTTATGGTCTATTGGTGAATATGAAGGCTGAGGTTTTTAAAACTAAAGATTTTATAGAGGGGAGTGCAATTAAATATGTTTTAGCACATAGTTCTGATTGTTTTGCTTCTGATAAATATAAATTTTCTGTAATTGATTTAAATAAATTTACATCTGAAAATTTAAGAAAATGCACCAGTAATTTTAAGAAATCTATTAAGATTAATTTGTTTGATGACAATAAGTTGTTTAAAGGTGAAATAACTAATGGTATTGGGGGTTATAAAAGAAGAGACGATAAGGCTTTAGTTTTAGTAGATAATAATGGGGAATTAAAAACTTTAGTGATGAAATTAGAATATGGTGATTAAACTAAATAAAAAAGGACAAACTGAGGATATATTTGGAGATTTGTTATTAGCTTTTTTACTTTCGATAGTTGGGGTTATACTTCTTATAGCAACAATAAACGGATTTACAACACAAACTAATCAAGGTGTAGAAGATATTGTTTCTATTGATGTTAAGAATGATTTAATTTCTTTTTTGAATACTAATTTGGGTTCTATTTTGGGAAAAGATGATTTGTCTAAACTAGAGGAACTTGGTGTAGATGAAGATAGCAAAGTAATGGATTTTTTTTATATTGCTGCTGTTTATTCTGATAAATTAGGAAATGGTAAAGAAATTTTAGTAAAGATTATGAACTCTTTTAGATTGATTTACCCACATCAGTATACATCTGAAACTGAATTTGTCAATTTTGAATTTACTCCTGATTATACTTTAATTTTTAGATTTGAAAAGCTTGGTACTTTTTATTTTATTCGTATTATAAATAAAGATTTTTCTAGAGGCCCATCTGAAGTATTACGTGAACCAACTATTAACATTATTGAATCTAGAAGTAAGGATCTTTTTTCTGTTGAGGATATTTCTGAAGCTGAATGGTGTTTAGAATCTTCTGGTTTTTCAGGAAATAAGTATTTTTATCGTTTTTATGGGTATTCTAATTTGAAAAGTAAGAATTATGATGGCGATATAGATGTAGATTTACACTCTTGTATTATTGGGAGGAGATTTTATGAATAAGAAAGGGTTTTTAATGGTTATAGCAAGTATTGGATTTATAGTAGCTATATTTTTGTTAATAGAGTATCAGGTTACAAGTAAAGGGATTTTAGGGGGGAATTTTTATGGTAGTAATGAGGTTAGTTTATTGAAATTGTATCAAATTGGAGATGAAGTAAATTTTAATTTGGATTATTTTGCTTTAGAGTCTTATAAAAGGAGTTTATTTAGATTAGGTGAAAATGGTGGTTGGAGTAGATTAAGTGAGCCTATAGGAACTAAAACAAGTTCTAAGCCTGATTTTAAGAGTGAATTAAAAAAAGAATTCTTAAAAAATTTAAATGACTTAATTATAGGTTTTAAAAATCCAAATTATAAAGAATTTGAAGAAAAAGAGATTCAAGTTACTGATAAACTTACTGGAAAAGGTAAAAGTATTGAAATTTTTGATGAAGATAAAGATATTTGGTATAGTTTTGAACCAGGATTTAGTATTGAGCTTAAAGATTTTAATTTTTTTGAAGATAGTTTTAGGTTATTTGGATTGATTAGTGAGTGTATTAAAACTGAAAGAGTAGATATAAATAAATGTTTAGACAATATCCCTTTTGATTTAACACGTTTAAGGGTTTCTTTTGATGATAAAATGGATTATGTTATTATTCAGATTAATACTGGCAAGAAATTTTTTTATCGTGGAGATGTTGAAACTTTTGAGATAAAATATGTTGTGAAGAGGTAAAATAGTAAAAATTATTTTTCACTTTATAGTGTACGTACAACTAGAGAACAATAATGTTTTTAAATAAAATTGAATTCTTAAATTTTCTAAAATGATTTCGCAGCTAACTTACGAGCAAATTATAGAAAAGATAAAAAAAGAGAAGGGTTTAAGTGAACATGAGATTAATTCCAGGGTTAATGAGAAACTATCTAAATTGTCTGATTTAATAAGCAAACAAGGTGCAGTACATATAATTGCTAATGAGTTAGGAATCAGTGTTTTTGAGGATTATAGTGGCAAGGATTTTAAGATTGAAGAATTAACTGAGGGAATGAGAAATATTTCTTTTTATTGTAAACTATTAAAAATTGATGCTATTAGGAGTTTTAATAAGAATGGAAGAGCTGGAAGGGTTGCTAATTTATTTGTTGGTGATGATACTCAGGCAATTAGGGTTGTTATTTGGGATGAACCTATAATTGATAATCTGTCTAAGGGTTTAATTCCTAGCGGATCTGTATTGCATGTTGTTGGTGGGGGAATAAGGCAGAATAATGGGGCAAAAGAGGTGCATTTAGGAAAAGGTGGAAAATTGGAGTTAAATCCTAGGGATATTTCTTTTAAGAATGTAGTTGAGATGCAGCAAAGACAGGTTATTAATAAAAAGATTGTTGAGTTAATGGAAAATGATGTTGGTGTAGGTATTAGCGGGACTGTTGTTCAGGTTTTTGAGCCTAGGTTTTATGAATCTTGTGGTAATTGTCCTAAAAAGGTTGAAATTAGGGATGGAAAAAGTTTTTGTCAGACTCATGGATTTGTGCAGGGAGAGCTTGTGCCAATATTAAATATGTATTTTGATGATGGTACAGATAATATAAGAGCTACTTGTTTTAGAGAGAATGCTGCCAAGGTTTTAGGTTTAAGTATAGATGATGTTAAGTTATTGAAGGACGATATTAATGCCTTTGATAGGATTAAAAATGATGTTGCTGGAAAGCAGTTTACTTTTATTGGTAAAGTGCAGAAGAATGAGATGTTTGGAAGGAAAGAATTTGTTGTTAATGAAGTTCAACAAGTTGATCCTGTTATTATGATTAAAGAGATTGAAGTAAGGGTATGATTTTGAAGTGGTTTTGACAGTGTAACTTTCACTTATAGCGCTTCTAGTGTTAAAATTTTGAAGAATTTTTTGCACTGTAATCTATATTTCAGAGACGCGCCAGATTTATAAATAAGTTTGATTTATTCTTTTAAAAGCTGTTAAAAGCTTGAATCTGAAAAAAAGGCGAATAGCAAAAAACTTTTCTTTTGGAAAAAGAAAACCTTGGAAAAGAAAAGGTTGAAATTTTACCAAAGAAAAGTGACTTTTTGAAGTGAAATAAAAGCCGAAAAGGAAGGAGGAAAATAAAATGGTAGGAAATTTACCAATAAAGAAATTTAGGGCAGGCAACGTAGAGGTTGCTATCTGGAGTAATAAAAAGAATGTGAATGGTGCAGAGGTAGAGTTTAAGACAGTTAGCTTGGGTAGAAGTTACAAGAAGAAAGATGAGGATATTTGGAGGAATGAGGTTATTAATTTAAGAAAGGGAGATTTGCAGAAAGTTTTATTGGTTGTTCAAAAGGCCATGGAGGAATTATTTTTAGGTGGACATGATGAAGGGGGGGAGGAAGAATGAATAAAGACTCTTCTTTAGAAAAAGAAACCAAAGAAAAAGAAGTTGTAGTTGATGAAAAAGATATTCAAAAATCTAAAGTTGAGAAAAAGAAAGAATTTACAATTAATGATTTACCTGGTGTTGGGGCTGCTACTGCTGAAAAATTAAGAGAGGGAGGATTTTGTGATTTAATTTCTGTTGCTGTTGCTAGTCCTGGTCAATTGGTTGAGGCTTGTGGTGTTGGCGAAGGTGTTGCAAGAAAGATGATTAATACTGCTAGGGAAAAAGCAGGTATGGGTTTTGAAACTGGAGAAGAATTATTAAAGAAAAGACAGAATGTAACTAAGATTTCAACAGGAAGCAAGGCTTTTGATGGATTGTTGGGTGGTGGGGTTGAAACTGGTGCAATAACTGAAGCATTTGGAGCTTTTGGTTCTGGTAAAACAAGTCTTGCTCATCAGTTAGCTGTTAATGTTCAATTGCCAAAAGATAAAGGGGGTGCTGATGGAATGATTGTTTACATTGATACTGAAGGTACACTAAGACCCGAATTTGTTAAACAACTAGCAGAGGCTAAAGGATTGGATGGAATGAAAGCTTTAAAAAATTTGATTGGGGTAAGGGCTTTTAATTCAGACCATCAAATGTTACTATCTGAAAAAGTTGAGGATTTGATAAGACAAGGAAAGAATATTAAGTTGATGGTTGTAGATTCTTTAACAGGACATTTTAGGAGCGATTTTACGGGGAGAGGAATGTTAGCCGATAGACAACAAAAATTGAATAAGCATATGCATGCTTTGTTAAGTTTGGCGACAAAATATGATTTAGCTGTTTATGTAACAAATCAGGTGATGGCAAAGCCAGATACATTTTTTGGTGATCCTACAGAGGCTATTGGGGGCCATGTAGTCGGACATGCGTGTTTACCACAATATACCCTCTTACAGTTAGGCGATGGTTCAATATTACCTATTTGTGAATTAAAAGGTCCAATTATTATGCCAGGGATTAATTTTGGAGAAATGCAGGTTAATCTTTCTTATTGTGATTATGGCTCCAAAAGAACAGATATAAAGAAAATTTATGAGATTGATACTGGAAATAAAATCAAAGCTTCAGGAGAGCATAAATTCTTTAGGCTAAATGGTTTTGAAGTGGAAAAGGTTACAGCTAATAGTCTTGTGAAAGGAGACTATCTAATGCACCTTGATGCAATTGAGATTGAAGGAAAATTGCAGGAATTACCTTTGATTGAAAACAAGGCTTTAATTCAAGTCAGTGAGGAAGGTGGAAACTTCATTAAAGCTGAATTGCAAAGATTAGGGTTAAGGAGAGTGGATATCTGCAATCAACTTCAAATAAACCCAAGACAGTTTAGGAGAGTAGTAAACCAAAGCTATCCAATTTATAGTGAGGTTATAGATACTTTAGTACAACAAGGTGTGAATGATAAAGTCTATAGTTACGTAGAGCCATGTGAAACGAACAAGCATAGAGTAATAACACTGCCTAAAATATTGGATGAGAAATTTGCACAATTGTTGGGTTATCATCTAGGTGATGGGGATATAGATCGTCGTTCTTTGATCTATAGGGACCAAAGAATAGAAATTATTAAGCATTATGCACAGTTGTGTAAAGATATATTCAATATAGAGGGAAAGATAAATAAAATAAAAGGGAAAAATTGTTATCAGCTTTCTATAAATAGTCTTGCGATTAGAGAACTTGTTAGTCAAATAAAGGACAAACTCTTTTTGTTGATTTCAAGATCGCCTAAAGAAATAGTAAGGGCATTCATTCTTGGTTTTATGGATGCGGAGGGGAGCATTTCGAAATCTTCACCTACAATTACAATAGCACAGAAGAACGGACAGATTTTAGATTATATACAGATGTTATTGTTAAGGTTTAGGATTAGATCACGTCGAAATGTCGTAAGAAGAAAAGATGGGCGGACTTACGTTGTTTTGTTGTTTCAAGGGAGAGACTTTGTAGACTTTGCTAGAGAAATAGGTGTAACTGCAAGTGATAAGGCTTTTCTAATGAATGAGTGGCTTTTAAATTGTGAAATGCAGAAACATGACAAGGAGATTATACCTGTTTCTAAGGAGACTTTATCTAAGTTAATTGAAGACTGTGGCTTAAAACCTTCTTCATTAATGACTAGGTCTTCAGATTGCAAATTTCTTTCAAGAAAAAATTTCGGAAGGGTTTTTAATGCCTTGAAAATGCTTGAACTAAACGAAGAGAACCGGGTGAAAGTTAATTTCATGAGTAATCTCCTTTCGGGCGAAGTGAGATGGGAGAAGATCAAAGAAATTAAGGTGATGGAGAACAATGAACCCCTTTATGACATTAGTGTTCCTGGTTTAACAAATTACATAGCTAATGGCTTTGTAGTTAGTAACTCAACATACAGGTTATATTTAAGGCGTGGGAAGAAAGGGACAAGGGTAGCAAAATTAGTTGATGCACCAGCAATGCCAGAAGGTGAGATAGTTTTTCAAGTAACAGAGAAAGGGATTAAAGATGCGGATGTTTAATATTAGATTTAGATTCGCTCCTGCGAGGATTTGAACCTCGGTCCCAAGCTCCGCAAGCTTGTATACTGTCTGGTAAATATCCAGGCTATACTACAGGAGCATTTATTTTATGTATTAATACCACTTTAAAAAGTTTTATAAATGCTTGAAAATTGGCTTGTTAAAATGACAAAGCAATTATGTGTTTCTTGCAAGAAGGAAATAACTAATGATCCTGGGTCTGTTATATTTATTTGTCCTGCTTGTGATAAAAATAAGATTATAAGATGTAAAAGCTGTAGAGAAATATGTGCCAAATATACTTGTGAGTGTGGCTTTACAGGTCCTAATTGAGGTTTAAATGGCAACTGTAATAATAACTTTTAGAATAATGCCTGATGGTGTAGATGTAAATCTAGATGATATTAAAAAGAAGGCTATTGAAAAGATTAAAACTTTTGGAGGCAATGTTCATAAAGAAGAGAAAGAGCCAGTTGCTTTTGGTTTGGTTGCTTTGAAGTTGATGTTTACTTTAGATGAGAGTAAAGGGGATACTGAAAAATTGGAAAAAGATATTTGTGCTATTAAAGGGGTTCAAAGTTGTGAGGTTATTGATGTTAGAAGAGCGGTAGGATAAATTTAAATAATATTAAAATTTAAAATATTTATGGCAGATTTATTTTCTAAGGAACAATTAAAGGAACTACAGGAGATTTCCCAGTTAAAAGGAGATGAGCAAAGTAAAAAATTTAATGAGTTTCTTAAAAAATGCAGCCCTGAACAAGTTGAATATTTAAGAAAGCAATATGGTGGAAGTGATTGTCCTTTTTGTTTGATTAAAGAAGGAAAATTAAAAAGTGAAATTTTATATCAAGATGAAAATGTAATGGTTATATTCGATATTAATCCTGCTAGCAAAGGCCATATGCTGGTTGTTCCTTTGAATCATGAAAGTTCTATAACTAATTCTAAAGATTACGGAAAAATTATGGATGTTGTTCAAAAAACTGCAAAGGCTGCTTTTGATGTTTTAAAGGTTGAAGGTGTAAATATTTTGATTGGAGATGGTGTAACTGCAGGTCAAAAAGTAGCTCATGGTTATGTTCATGTTATTCCTAGAAGTGAGGATGATAAAGTGAAGCTTAACTGGGATAAACTAAATATTAAGGAGAAGGAATTGCAAGAATTATCTAAAATAATTAAAGAAAAATTGAAATTTGTTAAAAAATTAGAGGTTAAAACTGTTAAAGTTGTTAAAGAGTTAGAGGGGTTTAAGTTTAAAGAAAGAATCCCTTAGAAAAATAATTTAAAAATATTTAAGACTAGATTTCCATTGAGGATTGTTATTAAATAGGCTAATAGGAATGTTGGGGCAAATGGCAAACCTTCTTTTATTAGAATTGATTTAGTTTTGGATTTTTTTAATTTCAAAATTTGTTCTGGTTCTATCCCTAGTTCTGAGATTTTAAATTTTGATTTTATATTTTTATCTATAATCCAGTCTCCGGGTGTTAGTTTATTTACTGGAATAGTTTTAATCATTGAAAATTTCTCTACTGATTTAAAAATTATAAATAACATTGGGGTTATTAAAATAAAAATTGCTGATGCGTATAATAACGCTGTGGTAAGTTGTGATTTTAATAAATATCCTAGTATAAAAAGCAATAGTGAAATAAGTATTGAAATTAAAATTGTAGGTTTTTTTTCTTTTGTTAATTCTTTTGCATTTTTAATAAATTCTTTTGGATATCTTATTGTTTTTATTATTGCAAAAAAGGTTCCATATAATGCCCCTACTATTGCTAGATTTGTAACGAAGTCTATTGGCGATGATAAAGTTAAATCAAATTTTATTAGTGGGAATGCTAGTGGTATTGATAAGGCGATTAATAATTTTGTATCTCCTCCTCCCCATTGTCTTGTAAAATATAAAAGGAGTGATAAGAATAGTAATGGGAAGAATACTTTTAATGTTGTTAGGAGAATATTAAAGTCTTTTAAAATTATAGAATAAATGATTACTGTTATTGATGAGATTGCTAGTAAAGTAAAGCTTATAGAGTCTAGAATCTCTCTTTTTTTAAGATCTGTAATTGTTGCTAATAATAGGGCTAATATTGCATAAATGGATAATAAGATTTCTAGCATAATGACTTTTGGTGCATTAGCTTTATAAATTTTTTTAAAGATGGTTTTATTATGGTAACAATTGTTGGTGCAGGTCCAAGCGGCAGTTATTTGGGTTATTTGTTAGCTAAAGAGGGATTTAAGGTTAATTTGCTGGAAGAGCATTCTTGTGTTGGGAAACCTGTTCAATGCACTGGTGTTGTTACTGATGCTATTGATGGAATATTAAAATTAGATGAGAGTGTAATTGTAAATAAGATCAAGACTGTTTGTGTGCATTTTAATGGAGATGTTTTAGATGTTGATTTGGGCAAAGGGGATTATATCTTAGATCGAGAAAAATTTGATAAATATTTGTGTGAGATGGGTGAAAGTGAAGGTGTTAAAGTTTTATTAAATCATAGATTAAATGTTGCTAGTATTGTTAATAAAAAAATTCAATGCTTGACTAATAAAGGTTTAATTGAGGATGAAATTTTAGTTGGTGCTGATGGCCCTTATTCCAGGGTTGGAAATTCTTTTAATATGTTAAATGGAAGAAAGTATAAAACTGCAATGCAATATAGAGTAAAAGGAGACTTTGAACCAGAGGTGTATAGAGTTTATTTGGGTTATGGTGAATTTGGCTGGTTAGTGCCTGAGAATAAAAATTTTGCAAGGGTTGGTATTGTTGGAGATGGTAATTTAAAAAATGAATTTAACAGATTTTTAAAACTGTTTAAGGTTAAAAAATTAGAGAATCAAACGGGGATGATTCCTTTATTTAATCATGATATTAAATTAAGTTATAAAAATGTTTATTTGATTGGTGATGCTGCTGGGCTGGTGAAAGCTTCAAGCCATGGAGGCATTGTCTATGGATTGAACGCTGCTAAAGTTTTAAGCAATGTAATTAAAGATGGCGGAAATTATGATAAGGAGATTAAAAAATTAATTGGAAAGGAATTATGGTTAAGTCTAAAGATAAGACAGGTGATGAGTTTTTTTAAAGAAGAGGATTATGAATTTTTAATACAATTATTTAATCAAGAAAGAGTTTTAGAATTAATGAAAGAATATAGCAGGGATTTTCCATCTAAATTTTTATTTAAATTACTTTTGAAAGAACCAAGATTTTTGAAGTTTCTTAAATTTGTGGCAATTTAAATGGTGTTGTTGGTGATAGTGTTGATGCTAATTGTTGTATAAGATTACAATAACCTAAATCTATTCTTGTTAAAATTAGGATAATTATTACAATGTAAATTACTGGAACTGTTAAGGCTACGAATTCGCTTTTTTTACTTGCAAACAAACTAGTATAGAGGTTTATTAAAAGGTAAATCCATATAAAATTTGAGTGTATTAAAAACAATGGTGTTGTTAATCCTGCTACGAAAGCTGTTGGAAATTTTAATACGGGGCTTAATTGTTTTATATCCATTATTTGGAAAAAAGATATTGCTGCGAGGAATGGTGCAATAGCTATACCAAAATAAGCTACAGTAAGACCAGGTATAAAAATAGATATTATAAGTGTTATTCCTGAAATTACTGCGATTCCTGTGGTTGGAAGTGCTGCTACTATGGTTAATATTGCCTGAGCTATAGTAGAAATAATTTTGGTTCTTGATAAAATCCCACCAATTATAAAGAGTAAAGGAATCCAATAAATGTATTCAAAAAGCCATCTAGTTATTATGAATAAATATTTTATTGAAGCTAATCCACAAGCACCAAATAAGACCATTTTTCCTCTTTTTTATAAAAACCTAGTTTTTTACCATTTTCCAATTAATGGGTTAAATCAAGAAAACTTTATATATTAATAAAGTTAATGTTTTACTATGAGAAATAAAAGGGGCGCTATAGAGTTTGGTGTAGGTGTTAGTATTTTTATATTTATTATGGCCTTATTGATGGTTATTTATCTTTTATTGATACCTGAGGAGGAAAGACAACAGATTTTAGAGGGTAAGGAAGGGGTAAGCTTAGAGTGTGAAAGAAGATGTCAAACTGATTTTGAAAGATGTAAAAGTGATTGTGGAGATGATTTTGATTGTAAGTTAGATTGCAGTGATAGATCCAGGGCTTGTAGAGATAATTGTGTTAGATTTGGAGATAGAGAAAGAGTTGGGGTAAGGGGTGGTTTGTTGTTGAGTGAAAGTCCTGGTTTAGTAAGACCTATTCAAAATTTCCAATTAGGTGTGGATTTAAATCCTGTTTCTTTATTTTCCGAGGTTAGAAGGATTAATACGCCTTTAGTAAGTTCTTTATCTATTAGTGCATGGTTTTTTAGCAAAGAGGATAAAACGGTTTCTTTTGATTTGGGGGGTGTAGAAAATTTAGCTAAAGTAACCTTAATTTTTTTCCCTGGAGATAGAAAAGGAGGATTGAAGTTAAAATTAAATGAGAATATTATTTATGAAGGAGATGCAAATGTTAATGATTTGCCTATTGAACTGCCTGTGAGTTTATTAAAAGCTAAAGACAATAAATTAGTTTTTAGCTCTACGGATGGAGGGTTAAGCAAAAGTTATTTTTCTTTTAAAGATTTAAGTTTATCTGTTGAAAGGTTTGAACAAAATCTAAGGGCTAGTAGGAAATTTGTTTTAACGAAAGAGGAAGTTCAAGGCATTAAAAGAGCTTTTTTAAGTTATTTTATTTCTTGTGGGAATATAAATGTTAGACAAGGAAATTTAAGGATTGATTTCAATGGGAAATCCTTGTATGATGACTTAATATTTTGTGAGGCTGCAAGACCTAGTCTGGATATAAGTAAAAATTTGGTAAGAGAGGGTGAAAACCAACTTCAATTTGTGTTAAAGCCTTCTACTGAAAATAGTTATGATATTACGGAGATAAAGTTTAATGCTGATATGAGAAATTTTGAATTCCCTAAGTATAGATTTGATTTAGGAAGAAGAGAATTTGAGGATGTAGCAAGCGGTAGGGTTGATGTAAAATTGAATTTAATATTTGCTGATAGGGGTTTTAGGAAAGAAGCTTCTATTAATATTAATGGCGCTGAACTTTATTTTAATACTAATGAAGGATTTATTACTTTAGATTTAAGTGATTTTATTGTAGCTGGAAGCAACTTTATTAAGATTGTACCTAGAGAATCATTTGAAATAGAGAGACTAGATGTTGTTATAGGTTAAAATGGGAGATGAAGAAAAAGAATCTGTTTCTAAGGTGGAAGTTGAAAGTAAAAAGGAAAAGTATAATGTTTTAATTCCAATTTTTGTAATTGCTATTATTTTTATTGCTATTTACTTCTTTTTTACTAGTCCTGCTTTTGGAGGGGTAAAAGGTTTAGGGGCTAAAATTGGAGGTTATAGTGGAGAGTTTGCTAGCAAGTATATATCTAGATTTAATCCATTTCAAGAACCTGAGGCTAAAGAAGCCCTTAAAAAAGGAATTAGAATAATTGATATAAAGGGTTCTTCAAAATATTTAGTTGGAACCCCAAAATTAGAATATTATATAGCCACTGAAAAATATGAAGATGTTGATTATAATATTGAATGCGGGATTAAGGGTTTAGAAGAGAAATCTTCAAAGCTTTTTGGAGGAAAATTTAATCGGGATAATAGCGTATGTGTTGTAGATTTTGATTCTCTAAAGAATAAAATTAATGATAAAAAAAATATTGAATTGGCAAGCAGGGTTTCTTTTTCTATAGACTCTAAACCTTATTTGGATGTTTATTTAAAAAAGAGAGAAAGTGAGTATGTTCTTAAAAGCCAACCTGTAGTTAAAGGCAATAGTGGTCCATTAAGGGTTGACATTAGATTTGCTGGCGAGGAGCAGCCTTTAATAGAGAATAGTTTTAGTGCTTTGGAGATTAGTTTGTCAAATGTTTGGGGTTATGGTGGTATTATTATTAATGAAATTAAGATTAAATTGCCTGATAGGATTGTTAAGAATTGTGATTGGGAAGAAAGAGAGGGTATGTTATTAATTCCTTTAGAAGAAAATTATAAATTAGAGGATTCATCTTCTTTTATTTGTTCTGTTAAAGTCCAAAATGTTCAGGAAGATCCATTTTTAACGAGGATTAATGCATATGTTGATTACAGGTTTATTTCTGATGATTTTGTTAAGAATATCCAGATTATTAGTCCAAAGAAAACTGATTTAACTGAGGTGGCTTGAAATGCTTAAGGTAAGTATTTTAATTTTTATTATTATAATATTAATTAGTTCTTGTACACAGATACAAACCTATAAAGAAATTGGAAAAGAGAGATTTAAAACAATTTTTCAAAAAGAAGGTCAAGAACCAGAGGTAGATGTTAGTGTTAAAGGAAGGAATGCGCAGTTGAGAATTGTTAGACCTGTTGAAGGATCTAATGTGAGATCTGGTATTTTTGAGTATGTTATTGATTTAAGTGGTTCTAATATTTTGGACGCAAACCCAAGATTAAACCAAAAATTATTGACAAAAAGTAAGGTTTATAGTGATTCTATACTTTTACAAGAAATCTTGGATGCGATTGTTAATAAAAAAGGAAAAATTACTGGCCAATTTAATATTGCTGGCCAATTTAATATTGCTGGTGAAGAGGAGTCTCTTACTGCACATTTGTTTAGCGAACTTGGTTATGAGGGTTTAAGCCAGGCCAGGTTTTATGGTTGTATTGCAAATGATTTAAATGATTATTATAATAATTGCAGGGAAGGAAATTTATTGCGTTCTAATATTGCTGGGAGTGAATTTAAAATTTTGGAAATCTTAGAAGAACCTATTTCTCATGATGTTGGGATAACATCTTATTTATTTACGATTAAATTTTATAAAAATAGACCTGGTGAGTTAATAGGAGATATTGATTTTGATGTTGTTGATTTTCCTGAGGGTTGTGGGGAAATCAAATGGGAAAAGGATAAGATGACTGGGATTGTAGAATGTGAGGTTCAATTAAGTTCCAGGAATTTAGATCTACCAAAAGGTTTTCAAGAATTTGATGGTTATTTCAGAATGAATTATCAATATAAGATAAGAGATGAGGTTATTTTTAATGTTAAACCTAAGTAGTTAAACATGGGCAGGTTTTGTCTCAATTTCGTCAGTTTTAGTCAATTGTCACATTCGTCAGTTTCAAACCAAAATAATTAAATAACCTTGATCTTATAGAAAATAATTAATATGAATAGAGGATAAAATGCCAAGAACAACAGAACAAGTAACTTTATGGTTGGTTATAATCACAGTAATAATTGCCCTTGTAATTTTAGGATTGGTTATAGCTAAATACTTAGTTTAGAGATAAATTGGAAATCCTTTCATTTATTTCTGATTTAGTTAATATATTGGTTGTTATAACAGGTTTGATATTAATTATCATATCGATTCTTACAGCTCCTGATTTAACTTGGAAAACCCTTAACATTTTATGGTTTATAATTGTAGTTTTAAATATGCTCGTAAACAGATTAAGATTTGGTCGTTTTTTCTGACGTTTACTTTACAACTCATGCAAAAGCGACAGTCCTAAGAAACTGACAGATTTGTTGACAAATGTATGTGGACTACACAAACAAAACCCATGGGCATAAGATTTATAAATAACATTAAATTAGGTGTATAAAATGAAAAAAGGGTTGATAACAGTTATTTTAGTAATTTCATTAGTTTTAATTATTTCTTGTCAACCTACTGCGCCTGGTGGTCCAAGTGGTTTTTATAAATTTACTGGGAATTCTGCTGTTGAGGCAAAATTTGTTAGAGATGCTCCTGTTTCTTCTGAGCAAGAATATTATGAACCTGGTGAATTAATTGATGTTGAAGTAGAATTAGCAAACAGAGGGACTAGAAGGATGCAACCAAGTTCTGTTAGATTAAGATTAACTGGTGATGCAATAATACCTAATTTCTTTGTAGGGGCTAAAGAGGTTTTATTTCCATTATCTTTAGATCCTATTGATGAAGAAACTGGTAATTTAGATACCAGGATTCTAAGTTTAGGTCCTTTAAGGTATGTGGGGGATGTGACAACTAGAAGAAGTAAGATTATAACTGGTCAATATTGTTATTATAACCCTGTCGTTGTTCAAACTAGGGTGATTTTAAGTGATAGATATGAAGATTTACCTGCTCAAAGTGTTCAAGTAGGTGGGCAATATGGTTTTGGTGGCGTAAGTCAGGTACTTAATCAAAATATTCAGCCAGGCGATAATCCTCCTAGTGGGGTACAAGTTACTTCTTTAAATCAAGAGATTGTTAAGATCAGAGAGGGTGAAAGGTTTGGAACAATGAAGTTTAAATTTTCAATAGAGAATGTTGGGAATGGAATTATTGTGGATGATCTAAATAGTTGTTGGGAATATGAAAAGAGAAGAAGGGAAAAGGTTAGTTTTATAGTCAAAGGACCTTACCCTATTGTTTGTGAGGAAGGTACTGTTATTTTAAGAGAAGGTAAGAGGACTGTTGATTGTACAATGACTGGAATTGATGCTAGTAATCTAGGTCCTTTCCCAAGGGATTTAATTATAATCTTAGATGGATTTGCTTATTTAGAAGAGATTCCGCCTGTTACAATATGGCTGGATAAAGCTTATAGATAATTATTATTACTATTATTCTTTTAGAAAGTTTTAAATATGGTTTGTTACTTTTAAGTTGTAGGTAGGGGGTTAAAATGAACAGATTAGTAAAAAAATCATTAATGTTTTTTGTTGCTATTGTAATTGCTTTATCTAGTATTGTTGATGTTTCTGCTTTTTATTATAACTATAGATACTATCCTGATATTGGTTATGATTCAGCTTCTTATTTGTATAATAATTATGAGGGTTATGGATTACCAGGATATAACAAAAGATATGATCCTTATGGTAATAGCGGAAGTTATTATGGCTACAATAATTACAATTTTAATTACAATTCTTATGAACAAAACTCAGTTAGTGTAAGGGTTGATAATGATGGGCGTTATAGCTCATATCCTTATTATGGTTATTATTATGCTTATCCTTATAATTATTATTCAGGTTCTTATAGACAGCCTTATTACAGCAAATACGATACTTATAGGTATAATGATTATGGTGATTATAATGGCAGAGATTATGACTATAGATACTATTATTATAACTAATTCTAAATGTGTTTTATAGCTTCTATATCTTTAAATATTGTGAAATCTTATTCTGATTTTTAATGAACAAGGTAATTTATGAAGGTTATGCAAATGGTTTTTATTCTTTTCAAAACTTTTCTAAATTTTTAAAATCTAGGAATGAAGTTTTTTTAGTTCGTGAAAGGGATATTTCTGATATGGATGCTTATTTTTTTGCACATTTTAGTCCAGGTGTTACTTTACAATATTTGAGCCCTGTTTTAAACGGTTCAAAAGACAGAAAAAAGAGGGTTATTTTAACTTTAATCGGCAATAATGAGGATGTTGAAACTGTTGAGGCGATAATTAAGAGATATGAGCAGGAATTTAATCTTTTAAAGTAGTGTTCACAACTTAGAAATTTATATAAAGTAATTTTTTAATTTTTAGAAGATGGAAGTTATAGCGGATTTACAAATACATTCTAAATATTCTAGGGCTACTAGTAAGGATTTAAGTTTAGAGAATTTAGAGAAGTATGCAAGAATCAAAGGTGTAAATTTATTAGGTACTGGAGATTTTCAACATCCGTTACACAGAAAAGATATTGATAAATATTTAAAAGAAGATAAAAATGGTATTTTGTGGACTAAAAATGGTTTTCCTTTTATTTGGCAGACTGAGGTAAGTTTGATGTTTAGCCAGGGTGGAAAAAGAAGAGCTGTTCATTTGTTAATTTTTTCTCCTAACACCAAAACAGCAGAAGAAATTACAAAATTTTTAGGGGGCAAAGGAAGATTAGATTATGATGGAAGACCAATATTTGGAATGTCTTGTATAGAATTAGTTAAAGGTTTAAAAAATATTGATGATATGATTGAGATTATTGCTGCACATGCCTTTACCCCTTGGTTTGGACTATATGGGAGTGATTCTGGTTTTGATTCTATTCAAGAATGTTTTCAAGATCAAACTGATAAAATTTATGCTATAGAATCTGGAATGAGTGCTGATCCTTCTATGATATGGAGATTAAAGGAAAAAATAAATATTGTAAGTTTTTCTGATCTACATAGTTTTTGGCCCTGGCGTTTAGGAAGAGAAGCTACAATTTTTGATTTAAAAGAATTAAGCTATGAAAATATAATAAAAGCAATTAGAACTGGAAATGGTTTAAAGTCGACAATTGAAACGCCGCCAGAATATGGAAAATTCCATTTCGATGGTCATAGATTATGCAAATTTAGTTGCAGTCCAAAAGAAACTAAAGGATTGAAAGGAATTTGTCCTAAGTGTAATAAACCTTTAACTTTGGGTGTTGATTATAGGATTGAGGAACTTGCAAAGGAAAAGAGGGATTATAAGTCTGATGATGCTAAACCTTTTTTTAAATTATTACCTTTACATGAATTAATTTCTTTTGTTAAAAAATCAGGCATTGCAACTAAAAAAGTCTGGAATGTTTATACCCCTTTAATTGAGAAATTTGGAAATGAGTTTAATATTTTATTAAATGTTAAAAGGAATGATTTAATGGAATTTTTAAAAGAAGAAAAATTAGTTGATCTTATAATTAATAATAGAGAGGGGAAGTTAAGGGTTAAACCTGGTTTTGATGGGGAGTATGGTGTTTTAGATTTTAGTCCTAATAGAAGACAGGCTGCTTTAGATCAATTTTAGTAATCTTTTAATACCTATTCTTGGTGCAATATATTATGAAATGGTTAATAACTTTATTCGTAATTGTTTTAGTTTTTGTATTATTAGGTTGTGCTAAAAAAGATTATAATTTTGCATATCAAGAGATTAAAAAATTAGATATGAAATATGGTGGGGATTTTAAAAATGAGATGTTGAATGGGACTATGGTTG
>Ga0209541_10004863_pt1 | contig 23663 bp, 35 predicted proteins | sample RifCSPlowO2_01_FD_184027 | JGI IMG/M metagenome (GOLD analysis project Ga0209541, IMG submission 184027) | Groundwater microbial communities from Rifle, Colorado - Rifle CSP2_plank lowO2_0.1 (SPAdes) (version 2) | ecosystem: Environmental > Aquatic > Deep subsurface > Groundwater | place... | reverse complement strand
TATTCCTGTTCTCGCGGGAGACGGGAACCTTGTTTCCCGATATGCTGACATTTGACTAAGCCCCTTGCGGGTTGCACAAGCAATGGCGCCCGTTTCATCATATCCCCTGTCTCAAAGCTTCTCGCATGATTCATAGCTCAACGGGGGCTGTGCCGTTTCTGTTGCGTTGCAATGCCTTGCGGCATATCATCTTTCAATGATTTGCTTCTTCATTAGAAAACCAAGGTTTTCCGATACCTTTCCTTCATTTATAAGGGAAAGCATAGGAACCAAGAAAATCTCTATAAGGATTTTCTGGTCCGGAAAAGCAGAAAGCTTTTCTTGGAACCGTAGGTTTCTTATGTGTGAGCGGACCTTCCTCAGAAACCCATTTCTCATCTTTCGAGAAATTCGCCTTTTCAGCGAGGGCTCCGAAAGTCAGCTGTGCTGCTTGCCTAATTACCTTAAGGATGAATGATTTAAAAGCTTAACTATCCCCTTTTTTGTGATAGCCGTTTATCTTCTCTATTCCTTTCTTGTCACAGTATGCGTCAAGGTCAAGAGAAGAGCCTGCATCAGCAATTTCAACAAGCTTGAACCTTGTGCCAAGAACATCAGATATTTTATCCTGCACTTCTGAAAGCTTTAAAGTTCCCTTGAAGTATTTAACCTCTTCTTCCCAAAATGTAGCCAATAGTTTTATTGCATTGATGGGATTTCTTAGCTTTCTCGCGCTGTATGCAAAATCAACAAAATCAAGATTTTTTATTGCATCAAGATTTGCAATAACCATATTTGCAATCCTGAATCCCCTCATGCCTTTTATCATGAACTCGTCCTGCTCGTTTGTTATATCATCCTTAATCCAAAAATACCTACGGTTCTTGAATGAATCCTCATACTTGTACAGGTGCTTCCTGCTCACTACAGGATAGAAAACATCATATTTTGCGAAATCTTTTGAACAGATGCTGATGAAATCATCTATGCCCTCCCCTGTTGATAATGGGGCATCTGCAGTTATGAATAATGTGTGCTCCTTTTTCCCGAAATTATTGTAACCGTGCAATGCATTTTCCCTTAAGCCTCCAACCTGTTGTATGATGTCGCATCTTTCGGAATATTTTTTCAAGTTGATATCCAGCCCTTTTTCAAGCTTTTCCTTCTCCCCCACAACATTTATGCCTTCTATATTCTTTGCAGTTACAAGGGCGTGCAATGGGTATTCTATCACAGGCCTCATTTTTCTGATGCCCTCTATCTCCCCGCCAACCTTGATAAGCGGCTTATATGTCCCAAAAAGATAAACCTCCCTGTAGAAAGGCAATTCAATAACTCTGCTAAGCAAGTCCTCAAGGGTTACCTTGCTTTTCCCGCCCGCAAGAACAACAGCATTTACCATTTTTTATATTTTGATTTATGATTTATATATTATAATAAGAAAGGATAATCTGGGAGGGGCAGTTTTTTCGGTTGTAAAGGTATAATGCATACCTGCTGCCTACGCCTTTGTCAATTGTTATGCATCCCTCTGATGGCTTTTCAAATTCAAAATTTATATTTGATTTGATTTTGCCCTTTTTTTCATCTTTTATTTTTACTATGAGGTTGTCCTCTTCAAGCAGCATGTCCTCCACGCAAACCCCGCTGTAATTATGCCTCGCTTTTCCGTAATTGCACAATATATCAACATTTGGGGTTTTCAAGAATATCTCCCTGATCAATGGCATATGCTCTTTTAGCCACTTGCCGTCAAAGCAATCAGAGCCCCCGTCCATGTAAAGCGAATTGAAAAGGCACTTTGTTGTGCTGTAATCATGCTTTCTATTCAATATCCTTTCAATCTTTCTTATAATTCCCATTTTGTTTATTTTTTATTTTGTCAAGCAGTTTTTCAAGATTAAATATGCCTTCCTCTTTCCTTATCCTTATCGGAACTGGATTTCCATACTCGTTGATTGTTCTATAAAACTTGATTAATGCATTATCGAGTGCCTTGTTTGTTCCTATCTTATATATCTGCAACCTTTCTTTCATGCCGTCATTAAAATGAAACCCCCGATTATAAAAATCAAGCGCTATTTCCCTGCCAAGTTTTGCTTCTTTGTAGGATTTCATTTTTTTCTTATGTGGTAAATTACAAGAGGCGCCATCTGTGCAATCTTGCCATATGTTTCATTCAGGAATTTGATTAAATCATCCTTTCTTTTGAAGCCGTCATTCTGGGCATCTTCCCCTGTCAGTTCCCTGAACCGCTTGACGACAATCTTTTCAATGCTTACTGTCCCTACATATCTCCTGTATTCCTTATCATTCTCCCTTGTCTCAAGCAGGTTAACTTCGCTCATGCATGGAACCCTTATTGCCCCTTTTGAATATCTTATAGTGGTTTTTTTCTTGCCCGCCTTTAATAGTTCTATAAATCTATCATGCATGCAGATGCCATTGCCAATCTCAATAGGGTACTTTGTAAAATCATTCTGGATCGCAGAAAGCAATGTGCCCCAATCCCGTGAAGTATTGTATTCTTTCATTTTAATCAAAATACTCGACAGAACATCCTGAATTTAGTATCGCCCTTTCAAGTTTGCCGGAGTAGCCGATTTTGTTCTTAAGAAAAACTGTTGGTTCTATGTTTTGCCTGTTGTATCTTATTGTTTTTATTTTTCCTATGAGAGCATAACTTCTGTCAAATATGAGAGTTTCCCTTCCATCGGCACTTTTCACGATATTATAACCTAATTTCTTAATGCCTCTTTTTGCCTTTGATCTAGCAATAAATCTCGCAAAGGGAGTGTACATGTGGGTGCAAAGTTCTTCTCCCCGCTTGTCTTTTATAAGTACCTTCAATCTTGCAATTATCTTTCTCATATCAAAACTCCCAGAAACAGCTGAGATGCCTGAACACCCCTCTTAATAATTCTGTTATCTCCTGTTTTTAAACTTTGCCTCAAAATTTCTCTATTGCATTAAATGGGCTTTTAGATAATCTTTTAAGTATTGAGGGGCTTAGTTTATGATGAAGGACTTTATTGGAATTATTATCACTATTCTTTCAGTAGCTATACTTACAAAAGTAAAGCAGGAAGATAAACAATTTTCTGACAAAGAAATTAAGAATATACGGAAAGTTGCGTGGTGGATAATTAGTATTTTAATAGTTTTTCTTATTTTATATATTGGTTTTACTTTTTGGCGCACGAAGAACTACTAATTTTAATCAACTCCAACTACCTATTATCCGAACTAAAAAATATAGAACTCTAACTTACCATTTTATGTTTGTGTCTTTAACTTCCTTGGAATGGACATCCAATCTTCCTGCCTGAAGGCAGTCAAAACAAACCTGCATGCCCTGTTTTGTGAGAATCTTGCCTGTATCCCTGCACTTCGGGCATACATAGTCTTTATTGCCCTCGTTTTCCATAATTACGCTTATTATCAACTATTTATAAATCCTTTTATTGCAATTGATTAAAAGGTTATTTAAAAGACGGATTGCTTGCTTAATTACAAAAAATGCCTGAAAAACCTGCAAGCACAAAGGCAAAGATGATTGCTGCGGCAGTTCTTGCGGCAATTTATTTTGCCTTTTACAACATTTTTTCTTATCTTGTAATGCACAAGCCAGACTGGCCCGCCTCACTCTTCGGGGCAAGCATTTTCTGGATAATGTATTTCCTTCTGCTGGTCTTAAAGGGGAAGAATGCTGGCAAAAAATCAGAAGAGCCAAAATCAGCCAAAAAGAGAAAAAGATAAATTATTTCAGCCGTGTGAAGAGCCTGCCATCCTCGTAATTGATTGATTCCACTTCAGCGTAAAACTGCTCTGACTGCTCTTTTGGCTTGTATAGAACTGTAAGCTCCTTGTCTGCTGTTGCCTTTAAAATAAGAGCCTGCATAATACTTTTGCCATTTGCCTCATTGCTGTCTGTTCTAAGCCATACATCCCCTTCATACCTGCTTGCAATCTTGACTAATTCTGCAGCGGGTCTTGCATGCAAGCCACGAGAGTCATTGATTTTGTATTCATGGGAAGCATACTTTGTGTATTGCTTTCTCTTGGTTGCGACAAGATTGCCCAGCAGGTTTCCAATTTCCTCTAATGCCTTTGCGCCCCTTGTCCTTGGGAATGCATAAAAGACAATTCTTTCACCCTCTTCTGGGCTGTGCTTTTCCCACATCCCATCTTTCATGGGGAACACCCAATGCTTATAGCCCACAACTGCCTTGTTTATTTTGTAATCCTTAAAAACCCTGATTATCTCCCTGCCCGCTATCCCTTCTTTTTTTATCTCTATTGTCCTGTTCTCGAATGGCTGAAGGTGTATCTTTATCAAATCAGTAAGCGATTTGGTTAATTTTATGTCTTCATTATTTTTAAGATGCTCTATGCTTTTCACAAGGTCCTCGTCCACCTCGTGCATGAAATGAATGTCCTTGTTCTGGTAGAATTCCCTGTTAATCTGGGGGGTGCGGTTCAGCGCATGGTCCTCTGTCTCAATGCCGTGCCCTTTTATAGCTTCCTCTATAAGAATCTCCTCTCCCTTGTGGATTATCTTGTGGTCATGCTTCAAACCCAGTATTTCCATTAATGTCTTCATTTTAATCATAAATCTGTCTAGATTAAGTGTAAAAACCCTATTTTGAGGGTTTTTAAAGCTTGCGAAAGAAAAATCCCTGATGATTTACAACCCGAATGTATCCTGGAACTCCTTCATCTTCCTGCACTTCTCAAGGAACTCGTTGCCCTTGTCCTTTATTATTAGATATATGTTATTATGCTCCTTGGCTTCCTCTATGACGTGCTTTGATATAAGCTCCTCGAGGTAGGAGCGCATAAGCTTGTGCGAGAGGTTAACCTTGTACATCAAATGAGTCTGCTTTATCCTTCCCTTTTTGTCGGATATAACCTTCAGTATATCGTTAATTATGTCAATTCTTGTGCGTCTCTTTTTGGCCATTTTATCCCTTTTTGACAATCAAGTAGTAGCTGTAAAGCAATAGCAGGTAACCGGCTGACTGCAGGATTTCAGAGGCAACATACATGCTCAAATTAAGAAAGAGGAATATAAAAAGTATTTGGCTCAGGAGCAGGAGTGCAAAACTGCATAGTATAAGGGCGGTTTTCCTGTTCCTGTTCTTTCTGTAGGTTATGCCATAGTAATAAACTATGTGCGAGAGCATTATCACCATCGCCATGCTGAATGCAGGGTAGGTATAAGCGCTTAGTAGTGTCGTCGCAAAAAGCAGGAATAACATAAATGGAATCTTGTTCTTTTCTCTTGATTTGCTGATAAGCCAGTAAACGCCAAAAAATCCGACAAGCATAAGGAATCGATGGGCAAGAAGCCCAAGAATAAATAGTATATTTGACTGCTTCATTATCGTATAGAACACAGTAGAACAGCCTAAGGTCTTTGTTGCAAGAGACGGAAAATAGATTATAACATTTGTAAGAATTTTCGCAACAAATGCCAATGAGATAAGAAGCAGCGAGACGCTGAACCACTTGTAATTTGATTTCCTGCTGAACCTGTAAATCTGGTAGCTGTAAAAAGATATGAATAATGTCGTCAATACTGCGAATATGTCAAAAAAATTGTCTATTCCATAGAACCAGTAAGGGCTTAGAATAATTTCAACAGTCTCCGGACTGAATGGTGATACCATTACTCAATTTCATTAAAATTCTTTTAAAAAGCTTATGCAATTAAGTTTCAGAACTCTCTTCTATATTATGTTTTCACAAGCCCTTTATATACCCCTTTCTTAAGCATTTTAGGAAAAAATGGTGATACAAAAGCTCGTTAGTACTGATACGAAACTTTTTGAAACTCATAAAGCCCTGGGTACAGAGAATAGGGTGTATCAAGGCATCATACTTAAGGATGGCCTTAACTGGCTAAATCTTAAGGAAGAAAACAGAATGCACTGGAAGAAGGAAGGGCTGCTACAATCGTTCTAAATACCTCATACCTCTTTTGAGACCCTTCTCTTCCCCCTCTTTTCTATTATCTGATTATAAAGGAAATATTTTTAAATTAAATCATCAAATAGGAATTATGGACAAAGAGATAGGGAGAATAAAAAAGAACGAGGATACAGAAATTGTTGTCAGGGTTGATGACTATGGCGGAAAGAGGGGAGTGACAATAAGGGAGTTCATAACATCAGAAAGATACACCGGCTTTACAAAGCAGGGAACAAGGATTTCTGCTGACAAGTGGTTTGAATTCCGCGAAATTATCAACAAGCTTGATGTCAATGAGCAGGGCGAGGAAAAGGCAGATTCTTAAAAAAAATCTATCCTTTTACCATTTATGCTTTGGATTTCTTGGTATTATCATCCATGCAATCAGATAAGCCAGAACACCGAAGCCGAACGAGACAAGTGTAAGAATAACCCACACAAGCCTTATAACTACTGGGTCAATCCCATAGTATTCCCCAATGCCGCTGCATACGCCTGCAATAATCTTGTTTCTTGATGACCTATACAATCTCTTCATTTCCGATTTTATACGCCCCCTTGAAAATTATCCTTAAAATCAGTGTCACATACCCAAAGACAAGGAAAAATGCGAATATTCCCTCTAGATTGGGATAAAGAATATTTGCGAATACCTTAAAGAAGTTGTTCTCTGAATATGGATTAAAAAGATTCAATGCCATTGCGATAATCGCAATGACCCCTATGATAGCCATGCTGTTTGCTATCGGCTCGATAATCCAATAAATTCTTTTGAAATTTGCCTTGAGGTAATCAGCATAGCCAAAAAATAATGCAAGCCCGAACAAGAGGTAGAGATTTGTGGACAAAAGCCCCGCAAGCGTCTTGATGAAAAGGTTGTCAAGATTAGCATTGACTGCATTCAGAAGGATTATCATAAGAAAGATGCATAGTATCCCGAAAGAAGCAGATATGAGGGGCCATAAAAAGCCGCGAATCCTGTGGGGATGTTCCCTGGGTTCTGCCCTTCTCTTTTTGGCTGATTTTTTACTCATAATGCCGATTTCCTGCCTTATGTCTCCTGTTCTTTTTCTCAGGAATCCGGCAAAACTTCTTCTGGCATCTTTAATCTCCCTTCTGACAGAATGCCTTTTCACCCTCTTTTTCGCCATTCAATAGATGAATTCTTTGCATTATTTAAAGGTTACGAGCAGAACAAAAGCATAATTTTGCTAAATTCCTAATAATAGATTACTGGCTCTTCGTTGTAGGGAAGCTTAACCCTATTTACTTCCTCAATGTTGTCGCTGTCAAGATTGTTTGCTTTTATCATCTTGCTTGAGATTGTGTATAGGATGTTGTCCATATACAATGACCTTCTTATGGTATTCTGCCATTCAGGATAGTAATACTCATCGCTCTTGTTCGCGCTATCATTCTGATGAGTCACATTCCCCTTTAACTGCAGTCCATTCACTAAATCAACATTAAAGACATAGGCGCCATTGAATTCGTATTTCCATTCATCATATATTGTGACAGGAATAACAAGAAGGTTTTTTGACTTGCTGAAGAGGAATGCCTTGTGGTCATTCAATGCCTCAGAATATGTCCCTCTGCCTCCAATAATATATTTTGAAATCTCCTTGGGGTTTGCAAAGTCAGTTATATCAAATAATGAGAGCTTCATGCCGGTTATCCTGCCCTCTTCACTTGCATCCCTTCCCAATCCTATAATGTGGTTCTCATCATATGGATGCAGGTAATCTGAAACACCGGGGATTTTGAGGTAACCAAGAACCTCTGGCTTTTCTGGGTTATTCAAACCTATGACAAATAATGGGTCAATCTGCCTGAATGTCACCATATATGCCCTGTCCTGAATAAACCTTGCAGAGTAGATTCTCTCACCCTCTGCCAAATTTTCTATCTTTCCTTTTATGTTAAGATTCATGTCAAGAACATAAAGATTGTTCTTTGATGGCTCTCCTGTCCTCCACGACTCGCTTGTTGTTGCAATCCTGAAATAATCATTATATTCATCCATTGAGAACTGGTTCAGCACAGAGCCCTGAACCTCTCCCTGCGCTTCGTGGCTTATCTCATTCTTGTTTACTGAAATCCTGTGTATCACTGTCTTGTCTGTTTCCTTTGCGATTTCCTGCTGCAATTTTTCATTCCTGTCCTGAACATCATTCTGCAGTTTCAGTCTTGCATCAGCATCAAGAGTCTCTGAATAGTCCTGAATCATCCTGCCTATCTCATCTGTTTTAGTGTAATAGGTTGAATTTGAATTCCTGATTTCTTTTGCCTTGTCTGCCAAATCTGCCGGCAGAACCGGAATGTAAACATCATCAATCATCTTCTCGTAATAATACCTTGTGCTTAACCGCTTCATGTATGTCAAGTAGATATTGTCTTTTGAAACATAGATATTCTGCGTATAACCAATCATAAATGTCTTGCTTGATATCTCATTGCTGTCAATGTCCAGTGCAGTTATCGTTGAGAATATATAAGACTCATCTGGCACATCAAAGTAATAGATTTCAGATGCTAGTGTCTCTCTTGCATTGCCTGCCTCTGTTATTCTTGGCAGTATTATGTTGTCATAACTGTAAACCGGCTGATTTATTATAAAGTAAACATAACTGCCAATCATCCTTGACTGGAGATAATTTCCGTTTACTGATATATTACTGTAAAGCACAGGGTTGCTCCTGTCAGATATGTCATAAATCATTACAAATGATTCTGGATTGTAGTATCTTGGGGGCATTATCCCTATTTTGGCAACTGCAATGTCTCCCATTAGAGGGTAATATCTTTCCTGCTCCTGCCCGAAGACAATAAGCTTGTCCTTATTGACAAATATCTCCTGTATATTTCCTGAGATGTTAATCTGCGAGGCTATCTTTGCATTTCCTGCAGGATACGCGTCAACGATGACAATGCTGCCGCCTGAAACAGCGTAGATGTATTTGTCATCATTCTTCACAATGTCTGCTTCATCCACTCCTTCGACTTGAATATTTGTCGTTGAGAATTCCCCTGCATTCTGCGACTCGCTTGCAGTTGAGCCTGAAGCAACAGGGGCAGCAAGGCCTGCATCTCCGCCTTTTGCCAAAGAGGCAGTTTCCATTCCCCTTAAGCCGTAATTATAGTATCCTGCCTCTGAATTCTGTTTTATGAAGTCCTTAAGCTCTGAATACGATGAGAATTTTTTCAGGTTGCCCTGTCCTGCAATCTGATTATTGATGTCCTGAGGATTATAATTCTGCAGGATTGTGAATATCGCGGCAAGGAATACTGCCCCGATAATAACCGCAGGCAGTATGCTCTTTAATGTTTCATAACCCCTGTAATATTTCGGGGCTATTACTATCGGCTTTTTTACAAGCGCATAGATATTAATCTTATTGCCTTTTTCGCTCCAGAAAAAATCCCTCACGTCAATTATTTTATTTTTTAATAATTTCTGCACATTGTAATGGACAGTTGACAATGGAAGGTTCAGATTTTTTGCAATATCAGTTTCAGAGGCATTAGTGTCTGCAAGATAATCAAGAATCTTTCTTGCAGTCTTGTTGCCCAGTATGTCTGCAATCTCTTTTGATCTGCTTTCATTCATTGATGCGATGATAAACCTGTCATCCATAATTCCTTTAATTTAATGTTATTTATAAAACCTTTTTAAGCTTCAATCTCATTTGAAGCTTTAAGGCAAATAATTTATAAAGCAATTAAATCAGTAATAATCATTTATAAGGGAAAGGTATCGGAAGAACCGCAGGTTTTCTGATGAGGTGGTGAGCCTCGAGACTCTAATTCTCGGATTTAAAAATGACTGAATCAAAACTGCTCGTAAAGACAACATTAGGAACAACGATACTTGATTTTGACAGCCATGTGAATGTCCACCTTAACAAGGATATTTATCTTGAAAAAGAAGCTGCTGACTTAAATCAGGGGGATGCTGTTCTTTACAAAAAGGAATACATACAAACAACTCTAGATGAAATTGAATCGTTGCTTGAATTATCTCCAAGATACATTCATGCAAAAAGGAAGGTTATGGAAAAGAACGCAAAAAATGATTATCTTCCGCTATTAAGGACAGAATTATGGAGAGGCTTCTTAAATCACAAGAAAGAATACAATGATTCGCTTGAAAGCATAATAAAAAGGGAAGCGGGGGACTTCAGCAGTTCGGAATATGACGAAGTGCTTGAATGCATAGGCAATTTATTGCATAGCGAAGGAATTGAAATAAGCCAGGCGAGCATAAGGAACTGGCTGAAAGGCGAGACATACGCCCCAAGAGAATGGAATATTTTCAAGTCCTTGGAAAAAATAAACCCTATATTCTCTGAATTTGACGAGAATGATCTGGGTTTTGACGGAAGATACTACAATTACAAATTCTTCGTTATAGCAAGGCAGGGTGTAATGCGGACTCTTGCAAGATTAAAGGGCATTGAACTTAAAAGCCAAACCTCTGAATTGCCTGCAGAAAAAGAGGACAGATGGAAGATAAGACTGGATAATGAGATAGGCATTGTTGCAAGAAGCCTTATGGAAGAGAAGGGAAAGGACTATGCCCTCGCAAGGATTGTGTCTATAAAAAAACTTCTTCCAAAAGACAAGCGGATAAAAGAAATCAAAAGGAATCGTGAAGCAAAGTTCAGCAGGGGCATTGAAACAGGCAAGGCAGATTTGGAAATCAGGAAAAAGGGACTGATTGAATTTCTTGACGATTTTTTTGCCGTAAACAGCTTATTCAGCCACCTTACTGACACTTACATTGATTCTTATTACAAGAAAGAATTTGAGCCCTTTATTGTCAAGGACGGCAAAGGGAACATAAAGGGATACAGCGAGGGTCTCAAACACTTGTTTCTGGCAAGGTATAATGAAGCAGAAAGATACAAGTCAAGCGAGGCATTTGAAAGGATAAAGAACCTGCTTGAATTCAATGAAGAGAGAATAAGATATTCTGACAAATTAGCAGGAATGCTTGTGGAGGATGTGTTTAACGGAAGAATTGACCGGCATCTTAAAATTTCCCAGGATTCATTCAAGAAGCTGCTTGAGGCAGAATACAAATTAAGAGCGGCAAGACCGAAGATTTTTTACAGGCAGGAGAAAGCACTTGACAACTTTGAGAATTGCTGCAGGCAGTTCAAAGATTGCCTGAATAAGCAGTATCCTGAAAGCAGCAATGAGTACATTACCCTAGAAAACAGGGTAAAAGAAACCCGTGAGAATCTTATGGAAATAAACAAAAAAATTGAAAGCAGCTATCCTGTCAAATTCCTCATGGAGTATAACGGAGAGATACTGCTTACTTACCTTAAATACAACACAAAAGACAAAAAACCCCTGAATATTGAAAATCTCGTCCAAGAATATGATTTGGAACCTTTCGGGGGCATTATAACAAAAAATGAATCAAAAGCACAAAATAATTTAACCTGAAATTGTTATCTATAAGATGGGCATTTACAAGGAAATACACCAGCAGAACATAAGCAACCTTATAATGGAATTCTGCAAGCCTGAAGAAAAGATAAGAGAGGCGTATTCAAAGGCAATGTCTGAAGTTGATATAAACACAAGTGAATTCTACCCCTTTGCGGTTTACAGGCGCGCAAGAAACGAGCTGAAGAAATAAGCTTTTAAATTCATTTTAATTCTTATTTCCATATGAGAGCAGTATTGTCCAATATGGGTTTTGTCATGCAGATTGCAGGAATATTTATAGTCATACCGATAATATTCTCATTTATCCTGCAGGAGACAAATGCGTCGCTTGCACTTTTTATAACCTCATTAGCTTTCCTGATTCTTGGTTTTATGCTGAATGCGTTATGTGAAAGAAAAGAGTTAAGCTTCAAGGGCTCATGCGCGCTTATAGTCCTTGTTTTTGTGCTTCTCAGCCTAATAGGGGCATTTCCTTATCTTTATCTGCATATCTTTCGGGGCAGCTTCTGGAGCATATTTTCAAACAGCTTCTTTGAGGCGGCTTCAGGCTACACTACAACCGGCTTTTCAGTTATACCAAACCTTGATTTGATACCCAAATCAATTCTATTATACCGGGCATTAACGCAGTTTATCGGAGGCATAGGCATTGTCTTGGTATTGCTGGTGTTCTTCTTTCCCGAGGATAAACTTAAGAATTTTTCAAAAAGCATGGGATTTTCTGAGAACAACAAGATAAAGAAGACATTCCTTATAATATTGCTGACATACTGCTTCTATACAGTAATACTTGGCGCACTAATGTTCTTTTTTGGCCAGAAGGATATTGTAAACTCTCTTTCTTTTATCTTTTCTGCATTAAGCACAGGCGGGTTCAGCCCTGTCAATGATATGGCTGCCTTTACAAGACTTATGCCCTCAGGATACATCCTCATAGCAGCTATGCTGATCGGGGCATCAAACTTCATAGTATTGGCCCGCCTCGTAAAATTCAGGATAAAGGAATTTTTTATGTCAGAGATTCCTGTGTTCATCTTCATTTCAATTCTGTCAATTTATTTTGTGCGCACTGTTTTCCAATTGCCTCTTTTTGATTCAGTCTTTCACACAATTAGCACGATGTCAACTACAGGCTTTAGTTATATAAATATGCCAGCACTTCATGATAACCTGAAAATCTTCTTTGCCGCACTGATGTTTGTCGGGGGGGCAAGTTTCTCAACGTCAGGGGGGATAAAGATTTACAGATTTATGCTTATATTCAAGGCACTGGGCAATACAATAAGAACATCCATAACAGGCAAGGAAACAAAATCATATCTTTTTGGAAGGGAGTATTCAAATTCAGACATTGTAAACGCGCTCGTAATGATAGTAATCGCTTTCCTTCTTGTATTCGGCTCTGCATATGTATTCTTCTACCATGGATTCAACTTTGTTGATTCTGTCTTTGAAGTCACTTCTGCGCTTAGCACATCAGGATTAAGCGTTGGCATAGTCAATGCATCCCTTGCATTGAACCTCAAGTGGATGATTGTTGCGCTTATGATACTCGGAAGGGTTGAAATCCTTGCATTTTTTATAATGTTAAGCCCGATTAAGAAATAACTCTAGAATTGTTTTTTATTTTTAAGGCATCAGGCCTTTGTCATCTCAATTAATCTTATCCTGGTGCTCAAAGGCGGATGGGTGTAATTCCTCATTATGCCTTTCAGGAAACTTGATCTCTTGAACTTGTCAATCTTTTTCAATGCCGAAGTAAGGGATTTTTTGCCGCAGTGTATCCATGCATAGTAGTCAGCATAATACTCTCTTACCCAGTTAAGCAGCAACCCAAGAAACAGGAAAAGAAAAATAAAGGGGATAATATTAAACATAAGAGCATATTGCTGCCTGTCAAAAAATAAGATTATAAGATAAACCAGGAATAATACAAGAATCATTATAAATGAGTAAACAGCGCTCATAGTCCTGCCAAGAGCGTTAAAGTGCCCTCTTTCATGCAGGAGATACGCCTCAAGCTCATCCTTTGAATATGCAGATTTAAGCTTGTCCTTTGGCATGGTAATTAAAGAATTTCTGGTTATTTAAAATTATTGTTTTGTTTTCTGATTTTTAGATATTTATTAAATGATTCTCAAGCCAAGCCGCGAGAATGCAGGATACTGTAAGCAAGAATAAGCAAAGCAAGAATTGCGAACGCAATGCTTAATATCCTCGCAAACCTCTGCGCGTGATCAGATGCGATAGATGCGACAGCGGCATAGAAAAAGCTCGTGCTCAAAGCGCCCCAGACCGAGGCAGTCGGGTATTGATAAAAATAAAATGAGTACATGAAAAGGAGTATTGAAACAATGCCGCCAATAGTATAAAGAATGCATGCCCTGCTGGATACTTTTTTCGCTTTCATTTTTTATTAAGGCTTCCTATTTCCTTCGTTTTTTGGCTTTTGCCTTCCTTATTGCCTTTTTTGGAGGCTTGGCTATTGCACCAATCATCGCTGCAACCAATCCAATCAGCGCGAAACTCAGCCACATTGCCTCGTTTTCTCCGATTATTGCGGGCTGCTTGAATGCTGACACTGAGAAGACATAAAGGATTGCCGCAAGGATAAATACGGCAAAGCCGGTCCAGAAAATTCCCTTTTTCATTTTTCAACCTCTTTTGCTTTATTTGTAAGGCGTTCTGCATTTAAAAGATTTGCGGAGCCAGAAAGAAATGAAAAATCCGGCTTCAGAGGGAATAAAAGCTATTTATTTAGTATATGGTCGCATAGCGTTCCAATCTCCCCCCAAATCCCCCATGACTTTTTCTGGAGCTCAATGACTTCGTCTATCACACTGCTCCAGTATTTTTCGATAGAACCATAGTCCTTTGAAATATTTGACCTCCTGATTGTATTAAACCCGTCAGCCCTATGTTCTATAGCCATGTCATAATCATCGTAAACCAAGAAATCCATTGACGGAAAACAGAATCCATTCTTTTTCATTATGGAAAGGGGTATTGACTTCTTATATTCCAAATATAATGTGTTTAATCCTTCTTCTAATTGTTTAGTTTGCTTATTATTGACATTAAATTCAGAAAAGTATAAATGCGAGACATTAAATTCCAGTTTTTTAAGATTGCCTCTTTGAGCTCGGTCATAAAGTTGTTCAGCGGGCAACAATACCAAACGGCCAACGCCCCTGTAACCCACCATAAGCTCGCGCACTGAAATGGGCTTCCCATCAAGAATATACTGAACTTCAGGCAATCTGTTTCTTAGATTAGACTCTGTGCCTTGCACTAATTTCAGCCCAGGAACAAATCTATACCTTGAGAACTGTCTGCATATCCCCTTCTCATTCGGATTTGACCACTCTTCAACTTCAATATGACCCTCGCATGTTGATTCAATTACAACCCTGTCGAACATCCCCAATAATCTAGATTGTTCCCTTACATGATAATCTGCATTAATATAAGAATTAATTTCTAAGATTGCTTCCTCAGTATTCCCAGACATGAATAATAAACGGGTCATCTATTTAAAATTATTTTGATTGTGATTTATTCTTTTTGGCTGAAATAAAGAGAGGCGATTTAATTAGGCCCATAAAAAAGATAAATTTAAAAATACCAAACAGATTAGAAAAAAAGAGAAAAAATGGTGAAGAGATGTATTTATTGCAAAGCGGAGATTGATTCTGGTTCTGTTGTTGATATGTGCAAGCCATGCATGCATAGGGTATGGGGCCCAAGAATGACTGAAGCGATTGTCTCAGGCATGCAGAAGGAGAAAGAAAAGGGCAACATGGAATTGGGAAGAGTAGGATGCGATTCCACTTCTGAAGAAAGCATAAAAGAGATGCAAAAGAAGGTCATGGAAAACACAGGGCTTGGATAAATCAGGTCCGTTAAATTTTTATACATCTATTTATTTATTAAAACATGGCAAAAGAGGCGAAGGCAGGTTATCTTGACAAAAAGGTTAAGAAACTGAACATCTGGGATATGCAGCTTATCAAGCTTGCTGTTGCTTCGGCAGTTCTTTTGGCATTGAAGATGTTTCCTGTGACAATGTCATGGGTTTACAAGACAAACGTATGGTGGTTTTTTGCGGCAATGGTAATATTCGGGGCAAGGCCCTTCTACAAGTGCTGGGTTTGCAATTGATTCTATTTGAGTAAGGTTTTTATATTGTGTATCATATGAATAAATAATGGAAAAGAGGGGCAGGGGAATAGGGATACTGTTTGCAGTAAGTGTATTATTTGTTTTCCTAGTTATGCCTTTTGCAAATGCGTCCATTAAGGACTCAATGGCCGAGATTGAGACATATGTCAGTCAGTACAATTCTGGAAGCGTTGATGCCGCCAAATTAATAATCTATATGGAGTATTCTCTTGAAAAAATGTATGCAGATCTTGACAAGGGCAATGTAAAGGCATTTACCGAGGCGGAAATCAAAAGCGCGTTTAACGAGAAAAAGGCATCCGGCATGGAAAAAAGAAAGATGATGGAGCAGGGATGGGAAATGGGATGGCAGCAGTATGAAAAGATTTTTGCCGCAAAGGATTTCAACATTGTCTTCACTGCAAAGCCCTTTTACATGCATTCAAGGGAATATTATGAAACAAGGGAAGCAGAGGCAGAGGCGTATTTCACAATTGGCTATGACATACAGCCAAGCGAGTCTGCTACAAGTGATGAAGAACTTGCAGATGAGATTAAGGGACTTATGATAAAATTAAAGGCGGCTGCTGCAAGTTCCGCAAATGAACAAACAGGGCTTGATGCCATGAAAAAAGAGTTCAGTGCGATAAAGCTCAAGGTGCAGAATGCAGAAGATTGCGAGAAATTAATGCAGAATGCCTTCGGGGCAAATGGCGAGGACAGGGGGGATGGTAATAAGTTCTTCACAATGCCAATAAAGCAGGAGAATAAGACAGAATGCTTTCCTGACAAGGAGTGCAAGCCATCATGCAAGCAGGAGCAGATATGCTACAACAAGTGCGAAGACAAGGAGGTTTGCAGTGATGCATGCAGCCCAGTATGCAGGCAGGAACAGGTATGCAATAATATATGCACAGGAGAGAACAGCACAAATTGCTCTTCACAATGTTATCCTAATGAAACATGCACCAACAACTGCGTAAAATCGTGCCATAGGGAACCTCAATGCGCAGATGTATGCGATTCCAAGGAAATATGCAAAGATGAATGCAATGATATCCAGAGATGCAATGACATGATAAGCGGCGAATTAAGAATAGATGGTATATGCAAGAAGGACTACTATAATGACCTGTATATCAATGCTTACGGCCCGACACTGCAGCGTTTCAGCTCGCTCAGCGAATACAAGCAGGAAACAGACTGCGAGTCAAAAATAGAGGACCTGGTAAAGATAAGAAAGGCGTTCCAGAATTCTATCAATGACGAGTTTGCAATATGGTATTTCAAGGAGTTTATAGGAAATGACACAGAAAAGATGGTTCATGGCACTTCTGGAATAAGAAAAGTGCTTGACATCTTGATAGTAAACGACCAGGACGTTTCCAATAATGTATTATGCGCAAAGCTGGAGAAATGGCCTGACGGGTTTGAGGGGATTGATGTTAACTATTCAGATGAGAATGCACACCTTGAGATATGGGAGAAAAAGATTCCTGTGCACGGGACTGAACTGAAATACTGGACAACCCTTTACAAATACTCATATATGCCGAGCAAGGAACTCCTTAAGAGACTGATAAATTACAAGATGTCTGAACAGGGCACATTCGGGCCGAGCGCAAAGGATGTCGCGAGGATAAGGGCTGACGAGGGCAAGATGGAGCTTGTGAACAGGCTAGCGGACAAATACGGCGGCTCATTTGATGTCAAGCTTTACTTATATGATGGAGATGAGACAGTTGTAAAAAAATATCTCCAAGTAAACAAGGAGGATGTTATCAAGATATCTGACAGCATTGAAGGAAAAGAGGATATCTCAATAAATGTCGATTACAAGTCGCTTTACTGGCTAATCCACTATTTCAATTACAATCTTGGGGGGAATGAGATCAAAGGGCCGTATTGGGTCGGTGTCAAGATAAACGAAGGGGGGCCAGGACAGTTTTTCAGCGTTGTCGGCGCATTGTCAAAGTTCTGGCGCGAGGGCGTCAAGATACAGCCCAGATATGCGATATTGAAAATGTTTTTTAATGTAAAGGACATCTCAAGCCTGATACAGGAGTCCCAGTCATCAAGTTCATCTGAACAACCAAAAGAAATGCAAACAATAAAAGCAACAGGCAATGTTGTTTTGGAGAAGGGCTAGAATGAAAAAGATTGATGCATTGCAGATACAGACTATTATTGCGGTATTGATTTTTGCATTATTTTTTCTCGGCGTGTTCCTTTCACTGCCATTTCTGCCTTATCTGCTGATGCCGCTCATTGTAATCAACATTGTTTTTCTCTTCATCAACAGGACAGGCGGCTTCTTCCTGAACATACTGCTGATAGGACTCAGTTTTTTGCTGTTTATCATATTCATCGAGTATATTGCATGCATAATCGGCACGTTCTTCAGTTTTCTTCATGCATTGAGGATTGTATTGAAATACAGGAAAAGCAAAAAACAGGTTAAGGAAACTAAGGGGGAAAAAGAATAAGTAATATTTTTATAGATATTCATTGGGTTTATAAGGATGATAACTAAATTGAATGCAAAGAATTTCTATAATATTATAGCAAAAGAATATGTAAAAACATATACTAAACATTCTAGAGCAGAAGTAATCTTAAAAAAATATGAAAAACTCCTGCCACAAAAATCTAAGATATTAGATATTGGTTGTGGTCCAGGATTTCCAATAGGTAAGTTCCTAGCAAAAAGAAAACATAAAATTACTGGGATAGATATTTCTAAAGAGATGGTAAGATATGCCAAAAAATTTGTCAAAAAAGGCAAATTCGTTGTATCGGATATAAGAACGATAAAATTACCTGAAAATAGATATAATGGAATTGTTGCCTCGTTTTCGTTAGTACATATGCCTAAAAAAGATGTTAAAAAGTCGTTAAAAAAAATATATAATTTACTTAAGGTAGGTGGAATACTTTTCCTATCAGTAGTAAAAGATGAAGGGGAAAAAGTGATGACATGGTTTGGAAAAACTACTAAATGCACTTATTTTAAAGAAAAAGAGATAAAATCAATATTACAAGATATAGGATTTAAGATAATACACCTTGAGAAATACTCATTAATAAGAAGAGACAAGAAACCTCAAATTCAAATATTTATATTTGCAAAAAGGGTTAAAAGATAACTTTTTATAGAACTCTTTGCTTATTTTCAGATGAAAAAAAGTCCTAAAAGGAAACCAAAGGCAAATAAGGCATTGCCGTTCTTATTCTGGACTCCAAGGATTTTGTCAATCCTGTTCATACTTTTTATTTCTATGTTTGCCCTTGATATTTTTGAAGGAGAGTATGGCTTTTGGGGGATAATTATAGGGCTGTTCATGCACCTCATTCCAAGCTTTATACTGATAATCCTGCTGGCGATTGCGTGGAGATGGGAAAAGATTGGAGGATGGGCATTTGTTATTCTGGCAGTACTATTCACATTTTATTTCAGAACCTATAACTCAATCTCAAATTTCATGCTGATTTCTTTTCCAGTGCTTCTTATAGGAATCCTTTTTATTCTTGAATGGATTATGAAAAAGAAAAGATAGATTTTTATAGAATTCTTGGGTTGTTAGAAGATGATAATTCCTGAAATAAAAATGAGTGAAGCAAAAAATGGCAAGAGCCTTGAATACTACTTAGAGAGAATTGGAAAATATCCAATCATAGCAATAAATACAAGCAGTTTGTTTAAAGGCAGCATTCCTATGCTGAAAAAAGCAAGGGAGATGCATGGTGAGAAAAAAATAATAAGAAAGGATTTCATAATAATACCAAGGCAGATAGATGAATTTACCAGAATAGATTATGCCCTGCTATTAGCGGAATACTTGCCACGAACACAATTAGAAATATTAGGGGATTATTGCCATCTTAAGGGTATTTTGCCTTTGATAGAGGTTGGCTCTTATAAAAAATTCAAGCATAAAGAAATGATTTTAGTGAATTCAAGAAATCTGAACACAGGGGAAATAAATAGGGAAAAGGCGATTGAATTATGCAAGGAATACAAGAAAGAGGGTTATAATGTTATATACGGTTCAGGAGAGAATTCAGACATGATAGCTAGGCAGAAAATAGCAGATTATGTGTTAATAGGGACTGCTTTCATGAAGGAAACCCTGCAAAAAAGATAATTTTTTGTCTTTCTTGGTTTTTAGGTTGGCAAAAAATGAAAGGATTAATCGAAAAAATAAAGGAAAAAGGGAATCTGTCCAGAAATGAGGCCTATACTGCGATAACAAATATTCTTGAAGATGCCCCTGATGATGAGATTTATGATTTCCTGATTGCGATGAACGAAAAGGAAGCAACAGTTGACGAACTGGTGGGTTTTGCAAATGGAATGAAATCAAAAGCCCTATCAATCATGCCAAATGTTAAAATGCTGGTTGACACATGCGGCACTGGCGGGGATTACAAAGGAACAATCAACATAAGCACTGGCGCGGCAATAATAACTGCTTCTGCTGGCATCTCTGTTGCAAAACATGGGAATTACTCAGTATCCTCAAAAAGCGGAAGTGCAGAAGTTTTAGAATCCCTTGGCTTTAACATCAATCCGGAACCTGACTATTGCAAAAAGATGATAGAAGAAACTGATTTTGGTTTCCTTCTTGCTCCTAGATTCCATCCGGCCATGAAAAGAGTGGTGCCTATAAGAAAAAAAATCGGTAAAAGGACTATTTTTAATTTATTGGGCCCTCTTTGCAACCCTGCAAATCCGCAGGCGCAATTAATTGGTGTTTATGAAAAAGGACTTTGTGAAAAATTTTGTTACGCCCTTAAAGAACTGGGTTTGGAAAGGGCATTAGTAGTCTATGGCTCTGGTTTGGATGAGATATCAAATACAGATGAAACAATTGTTTATGAATTAAATAATGGGAAAATAAAAAGTTATAAAATCAAGCCAGAAGATTTTGGATTTAAAAGATATCAATTAGAAGATATTTCAGGCATTTCCCCAGAAGAGAATGCGAAGGATTTAAGAGATATTTTAAATGGGAAGAAAGGAGCAAAAAGGGATATTATTGTATTGAATGCCGGGGCAGGCATATATCTAGGCAGAGGTGCTGTCTCATTAGAAGATGGAATCAAGAAAGCCGGGCATCTGCTGGATTCTGGAAATTCCTCAAGAAAATTATCAGAAATCATTGAATATTGTAAGGACTTTTAATTTCAGGCGGAAACTGCAATGCAGTCTTTTCAGGGATAGATTTTTATAGGGGATTCTAAATTGTTTTCTATATTATTAAAATGAGTGATGGAATTAATCCAGAAGATGGAACAATGATTGGGGAATTTATTCTTCACAATTATTTATGCATGATTTGCGGCAAGGAGCTTGGGAACAGGCCCGAGGATGAGAGGACTTTATGCGAGAAATGTTCCCAGGCATTTGCATTCATCATGGCAAGATGGAACAAAAAGGTTTGATAGCTAATTTCTAATCATTCAATTCTTGGCAGGCATTAGATTTTTAAATGAAAAATCTTTCCTAAAATCCAGAGGTGGTCGGCCTCAGACTGTTTTCTGAGAATTTTTGGTGAAGCAAAATGGAAATTACAGAGTATAAAACAAGTGAGAATTTTAGGATTAGGTTAGAGGCAAGAATAAAGAATGCAGAGTTAGCTAGAGCAAGAGAAAGTTTAGGTCTGACTGTCAAGAAGGCTGCTGAAATGATTGGTGTAGGTTATCATACTCTCTGCGCAATAGAAAACCTAAAGTGCTATCCGTCAGAGAAGATACAGCAAAAGGTATGTGATTTTTACAGGAATAATGGTTATTTTATGGTTAGAGAAGACATTTTTCCTTCGGAGTTAAGCGGTGTAAAGGCAAGAAAGATGATTGCTGAAAAGGAGATACCTAAGGAAAATCTTGTTTCCTTGAGTTATGTCAATAAAAAATTGCTTCCAGTATATAACCCCAGAGAAGAATTGGATTCTGAATCATTAGGCGAGGAGATTAAAAAATCCTTGGACACTTTGGCAAGAAGAGAGGCGATGGTGATAAAACTAAGATTTGGATTAGACAATAGAGAGCCACTCACTCTTCAAGAGGTTGGAAAAATTATAGGAATAGACAAGGAAAGAGTAAGGCAGATTGAGGCTAGAACATTAAAAAAATTAAGGCATCCTATAAGGTCAAAAATATTGAGGGAATTCGTTTAAAATCAAAAATGAAAAAATTTGTATTTTTGTATCCGATACCTGAATTTATTGAAAGCTCAATAAAAACTGAATCATGGCATCTTCCAAACAACGGGAAATCTTTCAGGGAGCACTACAAAAAGGCATTGAACAGCTCCATTGATTTCAGGTACAGGCAAAAGGGATTTGAGATAGTTTACGCCAACTTTTTTTCTCATAGCATTTCAGATGTTGTAAATGTGTTGCCTGCCGACAGGATTATTGATGTGGGCATGGACTTCAAGACCCATACCACAAAAAGAAGGGACGGAACATACCCATATCCTGATGAAAATTACATTCTTGATAATATCGGAAAGGCAAAAAAGCTTATCGTTTCGGGATTTCACATGTGGGACTGCGTGGAAAGACTTGCACGAAGGGCTTACGAAAATGGGATTGAAACTCTTGTTGATGAGGACCTGACAGAATTTCTTCCTTCAAGAATCAAGGACCCGTTCTTTAGACTAGATATTTATCCCTCATTCAACCCTAATAAAATGTGCAATGGTTTTTTTGAGGAGTTTATGAGCGCAAGGAAAGAAAGACCGTGGTTATTGCAGAATTATTAAGCCAAGACTCAGCCCTTGTTTATTATCTCCCAGAACTTTTTTGTCAATGCCTTTATCGAGAATCCTATGAAGAGAGCGATGCCAAAAAGGGCTGTATCTGATGTGGATACATTTAGGTAAGCAAGCGACACGAGCGCTTCATACACCCCGAAAACAGCAAATGAAAGAACAACAGAGAACACCCACGTGCTGATGTCCTTTACTGCCTTTTTGTAATCCAGAAACATTGCCAATAAGCAACCGAGGAATGCTCCTGAAAAAATGAGAACCTCTTTTAGAATCATAATCATCTGAAGAAGAGGGAAGTTAAAAAGGTTTTGGAAAGTGGTTTGCCTTTTTTTAGCACATAAATTTTTATTAAGCAATTCTGCCTTTTTCTATATGGAGAAAAAAATGACTCAATTAGAAAATGCCCTGAATAATGAGATAACAAATGAGATGAGATATGTGGCTGAACAGGAGCAAGTGGATGTTGATTGCTTAAGGGAAAATATAGCAAAGGGATTGATTGTCATTCTGGCAAATGTCAATCACAAGAATTCAAAGCCTGTTGGAATAGGCTATGGATTAAGAACAAAAATCAATGCAAATATTGGAACCTCCCCTGTTAAATCTGATTTAGAGACTGAATTAAAGAAATTAGATGTAGCAATCAAAGCTGGAGCAGATACTGTAATGGACCTGAGCCTTGGGGGCAATCTGAATAAAATAAGAAAAGGGATATTGAGGAATTCTGTTGTTCCTGTAGGAACTGTCCCTATTTATCAGGCAGTCATTGAAATTGGTAATCCGGAAGAACTCACTTTAGATAAATATTTAGAAGTCTTTGAGAAACATGCCAAAGAGGGCGTTGATTTTGCGACTGTTCATGCAGGAGTCACTAAAGAAGCCCTGCCCCTGCTTGAAAAGAGAGTAATGCCTACAGTGAGCAGGGGAGGAACTTTCATGACAAATTGGATGAAGAGGCACAATAAGCAATCATTCCTGTATGAGGGATTTGATGATGTTTTGAACATAGCGAGGGAATATGATGTTACAATAAGCCTGGGAGATGGTTTGAGGCCTGGGTGCATAAAGGATGCGACTGATGATGCGCAAATTTATGAGCTGAGAGTTTTGGGTGAACTTGCTGAAAAATGCAAAGAAAAGGGAGTTCAGGTTATGATTGAAGGGCCGGGGCATATCCCGCTAGACCAGATAGAAAAAAATGTCAAACTTGAAAAAGAGATTTGCAAAAATGCCCCCTTTTATGTATTGGGCCCTTTGCCAACAGATATTGCTGCAGGTTATGACCATATAGCCTGCGCAATCGGCGGGG
>Ga0209541_10004862_pt1 | contig 23664 bp, 18 predicted proteins | sample RifCSPlowO2_01_FD_184027 | JGI IMG/M metagenome (GOLD analysis project Ga0209541, IMG submission 184027) | Groundwater microbial communities from Rifle, Colorado - Rifle CSP2_plank lowO2_0.1 (SPAdes) (version 2) | ecosystem: Environmental > Aquatic > Deep subsurface > Groundwater | place... | reverse complement strand
TGGCAGAATAGCCACATTTGGCCAAAACATCAGCGCCGGTGTCCGTCTGCGACCAATCACCGGCATCTGTGTATTCGGCGACCTTCTCCCAAGTTCCGCCTTTGTATCCATCTGTAAGATCTCGATATAACTCCAACTTGACTGACTTCTGATCGGAGTTTGTCCTTACAATAAACTTAACCCCGATCCATTTATTCTTTGGAAGAGTCCCGTCTGGAGTATCCCAATAAGTTTTGTAGTCTTCCTTTGGTTTATTAATACTGTAGGCTTCCTCATGAATAACTTCTTTCTGAAATACAGCCCTTCCGTCATATAAAAGTCTTCCGTAATAAGTTCTACCGGAACAAGAATTATCGAGCGTGGCATCTTGATGTTCACTACGAGCTCCAATCACAAATCCTTGAGAGCTAAGGATGCCAGATTCCGAAACCCTCTTTCCATAGATAGTAACTTCTACATTATTCCATTTCTTACCTTCCGCACGATCATACACATACATTCTTGGAGAAGCGCCTGATAATTGAGCAGTCCCTTTTCCATCAATTGAAACTGATCCGTTCCCACGAGCAATGAGTTCGTCGTTTGAAATATCTCGCTTGCCACTTTTTATTTTTCTCTCAATGCCGTTATCCCAATCAGAATACCAAACTCTACCATTTAGAGCTGTGGGGTATATCTTCTTTATCTGACCAGTCAAAATGTAGTCAGTCGGAACCGAGATTGGGGTCGAGGTCGGAACCGAGACTAGCACTGTTCCTAACTGAGAAGGGATGGAAACATTACTGCCATAATAATTACTTACCATTACCAATACGAAAATGATAGTTCCAAAACTCGCTAAGAACACTAACAGTTTTTCTCTCATTAAAGGTATGTTTAAAAACTAGACTTTAAAAAATTCAACATATAACCGACAGAATAGCCTAATTTCTTAAATATTGAAAGTCTTTTAATCTCTATATTAAGCTGAAGTTGTGGGGGCTGGCTTGATACGAATGTCAGCGATCTTTGCTCAATACCGTTATCACTGTCGAACTCGCGGAGTGTTTTTACTTTTATATTTTCTTTTTTAATAAAATCAATCAATTTTTTAAATTCGCTTAATTTATAACCAGGCTTATCACTAGGTAAGGAATTAATTCTATGGAAGGTAATAAACAGTGGTAGTTTATATGTTTTAGCATCGATAATTGCACTTTCCAATTCTGAAACTGGAACAAATACTTTGATTCCAGATGATTCTGAACTATCAGCAGAAATAGTTTTTACTCCTAGAGGATCACCAAAGGGATAAGTCTCCGGTTGATTGATAGTCGTCCTGGCAAAAGAATAATATTTTCCAACAACATCCTTAATTGCCTTATTGGTAGCGCCATGAGGATAAATATACCAATTGGGGGTGGTATTCAGATCGTTCTTTATGAGAAATTTTGCCCCGGCAAGTAAATCTGCCGCAAAACCATCTATGTCATCATTATTAATATAAGTTTCAATTGCATTTACATGATGCCCTGAATGATTTATTAAATCCCACCCATACTCATCTTTGATTTGTTTTAGCTGTTTTAATGAAAGATAGCCACGTTCATTTCCAATAACTCGGTCAGTTATAACAGCAAGATTCCCCTTAAATCCGTACTCATTCATCAAAGCAATTGCAGGAAGGATTGACTCATAGCCATCATCAAAAATAAGGATCACCTCGCCTTCTTTTCCTACTGGGGTCAGAGCTATTTCTGCCAACTGCAATGTAGCGGTCTTCTGTACCACTGTTCCTAATTCAATTCGTATAGCATCAATATGTGCCCAATCAAATCCAGCGCCGTATTGTCTCCACTGCCCGCCTGTTTCTCGTTGGAGCCCTTTTCCAAGACTAATTGTTAACCATTCGCCGTCATATTCCTCTCGGTAAGAATTTTTTAGATCACTTCTAACATATCCTTGCCAATTATTTGTGGACAACACAATATCCAATTTATCTACATTTTTTCGATCTAATACCCGCATCTTTATTAAAATATTTTTATCACTTAGATCAAGATTCACAGGGCTATTTGCATAGAAGGAACTGCCAATAGCATTGGTATTTAAACTTATTAAGCCAGAAACGCTCTTTAACTGTCCAAAATTTTTGTTTTTTTCAGTAACAACCCAGTTTTCTGGTTTGAGAATATCCAGTGAAGATTTCTCAATCTCAATAGACGCACTATTTACTGAGGTAACTCCTCCTTTGACTCCTTCAATATCGGCAATATCAATATCAATTGTTTGTGATGAATCATTAATTTTTATGGATTTTCCATCGTAAGAATACTGCAAACGAGTGTCATGTTTCCCCAGTTCAATAATAGTTGCATATGTTACATTTTGAGATTTTTGAACGTATTCCAATGCATAACATGGAATTGCTTTTGCGTACTCTTCTGCACACCATCCATTGGGCGGCGAGGTTTGCCCGATAATAGAATTAAGAGAGATATTCTCTGGCGCTATTTGAAATATATTCATGACTTCTTTCTCACCATCTTCGAAAGGAGCAAAAATCTTAACTGATGTTCCAGATGTAGTGATTTTTGCACCGGGGAATAAATGAAAAAGCTGTTTATAGGTGTGTTTCTCACTAGAGGTAAGTTTGTCTAATATTAAAAGATATTTTTCCCCAATAAGGATGCCACTGCGCTTATGAATAACACCTTTATATAATTCATGTTCAGCTGACTGAGAAACATAATCTTTAGTTTCATTAAAATCGCCTCTTACAGCCGTACCCTTAATCTGGTCTAAATCATCAACAACTACTGTATTGTGAGAAGCAGTACCGTGGAAATAATCCTTATATTCACTTTCTTCGTAAGCATAAAGACCAGCATCTGGCATAAGATTTATACCTTTTGCATATAGACTAAAAGATAGAGCATCAAAATCACTATGAAGAGTTCGATATGGTCCAAAGTCGAAAACAACTTGTGCTTGCCGTTCAAATTCTTCTTCTTTACCCCATCCAGAACGCATTATTACTTCTCCTGATTCTGGATAGATAATGTTCAGCTTGCTTGGTTTCTCACCCTCTTCGCCATTAGTAAGAACGTATTTAAATTCTGGGAAAGATTGCGCAATATCTTTATATATTCCCCAATACGATATTTTTCGTTTAAGAGAAGCCCCGAGAAGCGGTATATCTTTATTAGGCTGTAATATATATGTAGCGTAAGAAATCATCTGTTGGAGACGACTGTTGAAAATATCACTTATCGGGACGTTTTGTTTTTGAGCAAAGCTATAAAGTTCCCAATACTTTTCCAGGGTATAGAAGTGATAGTATGGTGAATTTTCAATTAATACTCCGTCTGTATCTTTTGATAACTCTAACCATTCTGAAGCATGGAGAAAATCAGGGAAGTTCACCGCCACTAGATACAATGCCGCTGTTTCATTTAACCCATGGTTATACCCCTTATCATAATGATTTGGGTCCACTAAAAATTCGCTATGTTTTTCAATCGCAGTGAGCAAATCCTCACTAAGATTATAGGTCAACATATTGTTCTCTCTGAGCTCCCACCATATTTTTACAAGAAACATGGTCCGGAAGGATACCCCATTGAAGTCATCCCAAGAGTGGGGTTTATCCATTCCGTCTTTTAGAAAGCTGACTGTTATCTCTCTAACCTTTTCCAAATACGCTTTGTCATAAGTTTGATCGAAGGCAAAAAATAGATGCCTCATAGGGCGGAAACCATAAAATAAAAACCTCCAGTATCTTTCTCCAGCAGGATCTTCAGTCCATGTGATATTTCCTTCGGTATTTATATCGTCATATCTTTCTATAGGAATACTGTCTTGTAGTATTTGATTGGCACTTTCCATATCACCGTTCGAGAAGAGACTGTAAATTTGTTCTTTTCCACCACTACTAAAAGAGTAAGTATCAAATATGTCTCTATATATTGAATCGGGAACTTTAGGGCGACACACCTTGCCTCCGGATATGGGTATAGTCAGTTCTCTTTCAGAACATACATATGCTTGTCTTTCTTTTTCGATTGCTACTTGGTGGGCAGATTCTTTGTAGGCAGTGTAATGGTCCAAAATAAACTCATTGCTATATTTTCCAGCCACAAGTAAAAATGCTGTAAGTGCTAAGATCAAGGCCACATATTCTATCAATTTAACTTTTTTCATTATCCTCGTGACCATACCATTTTTCTTATTGTTACTGCCGAATAAAATAAAAGCCAAGAAATCACAAGTGTAGACATAAGGCTCATAAGTGGCCTGTAGATCCAGCGATGCTCACCTTTCTCTTCTAATTTACAGGCCAGAGCGAAACTGAATCCGATGAAAATAATTCCACAGAGGTACAAAACGGCAGATAGAATATCCCCCTTAAGAGGCAGATAGACTAGGTGCCTGAAAGAGATGAATGGCCCCATTAAGACAAATAGAATGTGTAGGTAGTAGACAAGTGCCACAGGTATAGGCTTTCTCCAATAAAACGCCCCTGTGAAGAATAGATTCCTTATAAAGCTCTTTTTCCACCTTACCTGTTGTATTAAGAAGCTTCTGAAGTTATCTGGGACAATAGTCCATGATTTTGCTGATTTACAATATAAAACCTTCCAATGACGAATTTTATAATCGAAATCCTTAACGAAAGGAGAGTCTTTATATTCTTCCTTAATCTTTCTCCCTATTGTTCCATTTCCCAACACAAAACCTGTCATAGTCCTGTCTGTGGCAAATTTGAATTCTCGTCCCAAGAAAGTGTCGTTTTCCCAAGCAGGAATAAAATTAAAGATTGCCTCTTTGCGGAATACCGCAAGTGGTCCAGACACACAGGTAACGGCACCGAACACGCTTTCAAATGCTTTCCTTATAGAAAATTGTCCTTCCATCCACGAATCCTGAATTTTGGTTAAGGTGTTTTGGCTTCCGTTCAATGCTCTACCGTGTCCACTTACCGCGCCAACATCTTTATCATGTTCAAATATCTTTTCTATGTGTTCTATTGCATCAGTGGCCCAAACGGAATCACTGTCCGTATGAGCAAAGATTTCTCCTTTTGCAATCGTCATTGCTCGTGCCAAGGCTTTTTTCTTTCCGACGTTCTGTTTGAGATCTATAAGTATTATTTCGCCTCTTTCTTCGTACTCCTTAAGTATCTTTAGAGTTCCATCAGTACTTGCGTCATTAACCACAATGATTTCTTTATTTTCGTAAGTTTGGCGAAGCATCGAGTCAATACAGCGGGAAATGTTTTTTTCCTCATTTTTTACTGCAACCATGCAACTAACCATGTATGACCCCTTCATCTTTTTGTTTTGAACCGCTATTTCATAAGGGTCTTTATAAAATATAAAGGCAACAAAAAACGTCATCCATATTATAAGAGTGACTGAAACTCCATAACTAAAGAGAAAGAGCATTGAGGAGCCCTGGCTGAAGAAGATCTTACCAAGCAAGACTACCAGTAAAGATAGTATGATTGATAATTCAGCAAATCTATGTAGTGATGTTTTTCTAGGCATATTGCTATTCAGGTCTTATTTATATGAATATTTTGGTCATATTTATAAAAAGAAACTTCAGCATAACCGAAGTACTTCGGACCGACCCTAACACAAAAGAACGATTAAGTCAATCGTTAGCATAATCCTCTAACATCTTGATCCTGTTTATCTTTTTCTGTTTGTAGAGAATCTACAAAAAATACTTTTTTGCCAAAACTTATTACATCGGATATTGCACTGATTAATCTTAGATAGAATAATATTATTGACCACTCTCCGAGGTGTTCCATGTTATTACTGAATTAAATTATTAATGTTCTGAACAACTTCTTCAGCAGATCAAATTTGATGGTGTTATTTTAGCATTTGCGCGAACCTTTTTTGAACGAAAGGACTAATCGCACGCACGGAGCGCGTGGTGGCTCTGACTTAAATCGTACGCTCGACGAATCGCCCCGCCACACTGTCCGTGAAGTTTCTGGGTGTCGATATTTCAGTAATAAAAAATCACCGATCCTCACGCGGTGATTTTTTGTCTCACTTTCCGGATCAATTATTGATTAGTACGGAAAGAACTCGGCCATACCATACTCATGTTTCCTACATTATCAACACTTCGTACGAGGTAGTAATATGTGGTATTTGCTTGAAGGTTTGAAACTGTAACCGTGTGATTGGTCTGTAAACCACCAGCATCAAGAGCAAGATTACCGCTTACATAGGGCTGCTGACGAGGACCCGTAGCTTCATTGAATTGGAGCGGAGTATTGTTCCAATAGACTTGACCCTGCGTCGGTTCGTTTGTTGTCCATGTGAAGGTAGCGGTCGTGTTTGTGTACTGAACCGATGGATTACTCAGGCTTGGTGAAGTGTCCCATGGTGCCTGACCTTCTCCGGAGCCCAGAAGGCTATTGATCCTTGCCATTGTCTGTGGCCCAACGCGGCCATACCCAGTTGTCGCTGGTGTTCCTTGGGAGATAATTCCCTGCGTTGTCTGGAATCTCTCTACCGCAGCTTTGGTAAGCTGACCGAAATATCCAGTGACCAGCCCTTCGGGATAGATGCTCGCATTTTTCGCGAGGTATGTCTGAAGTTCGGTGACTTCTGAACCGCGATCGCCCAAATCCAATTGACTTGTTATCGCGGCGGAGGCATTCTGAATTCCGAGAAACATGACGGCAAACATTGCCATCACTGTTACGCCAGAGAGAAGGCCTAAGCGCGATGTATTTTTTTGTAGATTTATTGTTTTGTCCATATGATTATTATTTAGACTAATTTTAGAGATTATTGAGATGTTTTACACAATCGACCTTTTATGTTTAATCCCTATATATAATGCCGTTACGAATACAACATGATTACAGTCGCTTTTCGTGAGTTTTACGGCCTTTTTTGAGTGTATTGATTTCTTTTTCTAATTTTCCAATATGAATTTCCAATTTATTTGTTCGTTCAGTGAGCTTTGTTTCCATCTGCTTTGTATGTATTGCAAACGTCTCTGCTACAGCCATCATTTCTGTAACATCTTCTATTGCAAGGAGTATGATTGGTGGAAAAGTGGTATCTTCCTTAATGTGAATCTGGCGGGCATTTAAAATCATTATTTTACGACCGATGAAAGGAAACTCGTGAGCAACTTCAAAACCCTTAAAAAAGGTATTTTTTGGTAAAATATCCTCTAAAAGTTTTCGGAGTGCGGGAATATTCCATTGGCCATTTCCTAGTTCGTATACAATTCTTTTTTCTGTATCTTTCGGTTCAACTTGAAATGTATGATAAAAAGACTCATTTGCTGCCATCACGCTAAAATTTTTATCAAGAATTAAAATTGGCTCTCGTACGACGTCTACAACAGTTTTGATATATGTCCAACTTTTTTCCCAAAAATGATTCACGAAGTCGGCATCGATTGGGGCAAGAGTTTTTTCTGTGGCTTTGTTATCTTTTTCCATAACATAGATGCCGTTATAAAGTTTGCCCTATTACACAAACTCACTATTAAGGTACATAACGTGCTACACTTAAAGTCCAAACGTCCTCCAAGGAGATGTGCGAATGTAATGCTGATGTAATAAGGGAGAGCCGGATTTGGCATAAATCTAGGCTCAGAAACATGGGAGTTCATTAAGTATCGCGGTTTGATTGTAATGCTCATGTAATAGAATGTCTCCACGTTCGGCTTAACTATTATGATGACCAAGAAACAAGATACTCGACAAAAGGCAATATTAACTCTAGCGCATCACGATTACGCGAAGGGGATGAATTCGTACTCTTTTTTCAAAGTTCACAATCATGCAACAAGCGACGACTTAGTTCAGGACACGTTCATAAAAACCTGGAGTTACCTCACTAAAGGGGGAAAGATTGACATAATGAAGGCTTTTCTCTATCACATTCTCAATCAACTTATTATTGACGAATATCGGAAGCGTAAAACAACCTCACTCGATGTTCTTCTTGAAAAAGGATTTGAGCCAAGCGTTGATCACTCGGAACGTATTTTCAATGTATTCGATGGTAAGGCGGCACTTCTTTTGATTCAACACCTCCCAGCAAAGTACCAAACGGTTATGCGAATGCGATACGCGCAAGATCTTTCACTTAAAGAAATATCTCTCATCACGGGGCAATCGAGAAACGCTGTTGCCGTGCAATCACATAGGGGACTTGAAAAACTCAAGGTGTTATACAACCATTAATAATATGTTCTGGACAATTATTGTAGTTTTATGCGTTCTCTGGCTTCTTGGTTTCAGTTTCAAGATAGGAGGAAACCTGATTCACACACTACTTATCATTATGCTCGTTGTGTTTATTGTTCGGCTTTTGTTTTAGCAACTCCCTCACTAATTTGAAACGAGGACGGCACGGCATTCCTCCCTCCAACCATCTCCTCCCGCGCCGTCCGAGTTCCGCATTTCGCCCCGCCACTGCCTCGCGGACTCAGCGGAAACCCCGAAAGAAAAACACCCTTTCCTTTTTCAAAAGAAATTTCACCTCCACCAAATTCGTTATGGTGGACCCTACAGGACTCGAACCTGCCACCTCCTCATTGCAAATGAGGCGCTCTAGCCAGATGAGCTAAGGGCCCAATAAAGCGAAAGTATAGTAGACAAATACCAAAAAATCAATTTAAACACGCCAGACTAATTTCTCACATAGAAATAACATTCATCTCGGAAACCACTTTCTGCTTTATCACAGAAAGATCGCATAGCACTCACTCCTGTTAATACTTCTAGAGCTTGGGTAAATATTATTATAACGCAAGACCTAGAACATGTTTTACAAAATCATGCGATTTCCAACCTGTAGCCCCTAAAGATTGATGCATCAGAGAACCATCATAAAAGGCTGGAAGTGAATTAGTTTCTAATATATAAATTTTTCTTTTAGGTGTGATAATAAAGTCTGAACCAGAGTAGTGACGCAATCCCAACATCTCATGAGCACATTTCGCCATTTCTCCTATTTGTTTATTTTCTTCTACCTTTAACACGGGTTTATTCTTACCAACAGGTAAGAAAGCATAGAGCTTATGCCCCCTCGCTCCTTCTACCACGACACAAGATACTTCATCACCTTTAATAAACTCCTCGACCAGCACTTTCGGCGAATGTTTAAAAGCCTCTTTAATAGCCAACTTCAACTCGTGGAACGTATGCGCGAAACGTACTCCTAAAGAATCGACGCCATTAGACGGTTTGACTATAACTGGATGAAGGTAAGTTCTAAAAACAGTTACAAGTTTATCTTCGTCCAGATTATCTTTAAGAAAGAGTTCATGTAAAGGAGTATTAAGAGAATGCCGTTGATAGACATTTTTAGCCATATCTTTGTTCATAGACAAAACTGAAGACACAGAATTTGAACCGGTGAAAGGAATTTTCAGACCTTCCAGAACTCTCTGCACCTGTATATCATCACCATACGAACCGTGAAGTGCATTCCACACTACATCTACATAACGAAGCGCCTGATGCGGTTCATGTACTAACCCTTCCTTATGCCATTCACCTTCTTTAGATATAAATATATCCAATGGTTCATAAGTATCTGGTATATTGCGTAGAACTGAGAGAACATGCTCACCTGTTTTTAAAGAAGTGTCGTATCCTACAGAAGGTCCTCCTCGTAATACAGCTACCTTTATTTTCGAAGAAAAAGACATAGCTAAATTATATACGAAATCCTTTATTACGTAACTTCCGATGAAACCCGATAGCGAACCGGTGTGCTTCAGCGTTGGCTAAAAGTATTGATCTATCCAGAGTACTATCTCTCAAACCTAATATCTCCCTAGCTCTATGTCTCTCATCTTTTACCACTGATACTACATCAATCATCTCCAGACCTAATTCTATAAGCACTTTTCGAGCAGTATTAATCTGCCCCTTGCCTCCGTCTACGACAATAAGATTAGGGAACTTCCACTCCGGATGACTCAAGCGACGAGAAAGGATTTCTTTGAGATTTTTTGTATCATTGTTTCCCTGTTTATCGACAAACGGGTTATCACTCTTTATTTTAAATTTCCTATATTGGCTCTTATCAAGTTCCCCATCACTGACTACTGTCATCACACCCACCGCATTCTTGCCGGATATATGTGCAACATCATATGCCTCGATACGAAAATTAGCTCCCGGTTTGTAACTTCTAGCTACTAGATCATTTCTGATAAGAGCAATATCTTGGATATGATCAAGGGCAAATAATTTTCTTTTCACTTGTTCCGCTTCTTCAAACTTCTGTTCTTTGGCAAACTTTTTCATATCAAGTTCTAGAGAACGTATTAAAGTATCTTTCTTTCCTTCAAAAAATAATTTTATGCGTCTGATAATTTTGTTGTAATCTTTCTTGGAAATTCTTCTAGCGCATGGTCCGGGACAGAGACCAATTTGTGCATTAAAACATGGTTTACCTGTGAGTTTACATTTTTCATCTCGGTAAGAAAAAATCTTGCGGATAATTTTTAGTGCCTGCCTTAACTCTGCACCATGTGGAAATGGCCCATAAGTACCGGAACTGCGAGTGATAATTATTTTCGGAAAATCTTCTTTGGTAATAGTTACGTAGTTGTAACTTTTATCATCCTTCTCTTTGGAATTATAAATAGGTTGATACTTCTTTATCTCATTGGCCTCCATGATAAGAGCCTCTAATACCGAATCTTTTTGTACAAACTCCACCTTCTCTGCTTCTTCGAGCATCTTAGCTATGAGAGGACTGCGCGTCATCAAAATATCACGTACAAAATAACTCCTTACCCTATCCTTCAAACTCGTGGCTTTACCAATGTACAAGATTCGTCTCGAATCTTTAGCTTTTAACTTATAGCTATTAGCTGACAACTTGGGTCCAATAAAATAATACACTCCGGGCGCATCAGGTAAGACTTCTATTTGTTTTTTAATATCTCTTTGATTTTTCATATTAGATATGTTGTAATACCAAGCGGAGGATTTCATGTACACAGTATCACGTGAGATTTACCTCGTCTTGTCCGTGGCGATCACCACCAAGGCTTGGCACGATCATGGGATTTTCTGGGGAATTATTGCAATTGGGATTCTTTTTCTCGTGTTTTTCAGTTGCGAGCTCGCAATCGTATACAGGTTCCTCTACAAAACAACTTTCATACGCAAAACAAGAATGTATCACGAATAAGCGGTTACTGACGGCGCCGAGGTCACTCTCGGCGCTACTTCTTTTTAAGAACTTTCCGCAAATATTTACCTGTATGTGTATCGGTATTGGCCACTTCTTCTGGAGTACCAGAAGCCACCAGTTTACCTCCATTAGCTCCAGCTTCTGGACCGATATCCAGAATATAATCGGCACTTTTGATGAAATCCAAATTGTGTTCGATGACCACTACCGTATTACCTTTATCTACCAGTTTCTGTAATATCTCAATCAATTTTTTGACATCTTCATAATGGAGACCGATAGTGGGTTCATCGAGCAGATAGATAGTCTTTTGCAGATGAGGACGATAGAGTTCAGAGGCAATCTTCACTCTCTGTGCCTCTCCGCCAGAGAGTGTGGTGGCAGATTGCCCAAGTGAGAGATAACTCAGACCAACGTCATTAAGACTCTTCAACCTATCAAAAATACTTGGTATGTCTTCAAAAAATGTCAACGCTTCTTCGACAGTCATCTCTAGAACATCATAAATATTTTTCTTTTTATATTTTACTTCAAGAGTCTCTTTCATAAAGCGCTTGCCTTGGCAGACATCGCAAGGCACATAAACAGTCGGAAGGAAATGCATCTCCACCTCTATCACTCCATTACCCTGACAAGTCTCACAGCGACCGCCTTTAACATTGAAAGAGAATCTGTTTGCCTTCCAACCACGCGCCCGAGCCTCTACTGTCTCAGCGAAAAGTTCGCGAATAAAGGTGAATGCTCCGGTATAAGTTGCTGGATTTGAGCGCGGAGTACGTCCTATCGGTGACTGGTCTATCAATATAGAACGTGAAAGATACTCTGCTCCATCAAACGACTGGCAGTTGAAAGTTTGTGCATTGCGGTAACGTCTATCAAGCCGTGCTTGTAGATTTTTATGAAGAATCTCGTAAACAAAAGAAGATTTACCAGAACCAGAAACACCGGTAACTGCCACCAAGCGAGCAAGAGGCACATCAACATTGAGATGTTTGATGTTAAAGATCTTCCCAGCGCGCACAGCGATCTTACCCCTCTCCGCACTTCTGCGTTTCTCCGGTATCTCTACTCTCTCCTCCCCGCGCAGATATGAGAGAGTCAGAGATTTACTTTCATTTTTATTTGCTAAAAGAAGTTTATCCAAGTAATCTGCCACCACTATTTTACCGCCATGAATACCAGCACCCGGACCTATATCAACCAGATAGTCAGAAGAGAATATCGTTTCTTCATCATGCTCAACTACGATGATGGTGTTTCCTAGATCACGCAGATTTATAAGTGTTTTGATAAGCCGAGCGTTATCACGAGCATGGAGACCGATAGTGGGTTCATCGAGCACATAGAGCGCACCCACTAACCCGGAACCAAGTTGCGAAGCTAGACGTATACGTTGGGCTTCCCCACCAGAGAGAGTATGGGCCTTGCGATCAAGTGAGAGGTATTCAATACCAACATCAAGCATGAAGGAGAGACGCGCCTCTATTTCTTTCGTCACTACTTTAGAAATATTTTTTTCGCGTACAGTTAGCTTTAATTTCTTGAAAAATTCGTCGCAATCTTTTATCGAAAGTGCTGTAAGTTCTACAATGTTTTTGCCTCCAATTAATACATGCAGAGCTTCTTCGCGAAGACGACTACCCTTACAACGTTCACAAGATTCAGTACCGAAAAGATATTTAGTACCCAAACCATTACAATCCGAACAAGCACCATACGGAGAATTAAATGAGAATAAACGTGGTTCTATCTCTGGGAAAGAAAAACCGTCTTTGGGACATGCCCACTTGGCAGATAAAAGAACTTCTTCGTCTTTAAACTTAGCGACTAGAAGACCATCGGATTCTCCTACAGCACGCTCTATAGCTTCTGCCAGCCGTTCATTAGAACCTTTTTCTTCTTTCTTAAATTCAGCCAAGTCTAAAGAATCCACCAACACCGATATCTCATGTTTCTTCGTCTTAGTAAGAATTATTCTTTCTCTCAGTGACTTCTCTACACCATCTACAAGCACCTGGCTATAACCTCTGTTTAAGAGATCATAGAGAAGTTGGTAGTATTCCCCCTTTCTGCCACGCACTATGGGAGAAAAAATCTCTATCTTACTTTTTGGAAATTTATCTGACTTCTCGTCAATTTTCTCCAATACAAAGTTTTTTATTTCTTCATTTGAGAGTTTTTTAATCTCATCACCACAGACAAGGCAGTGTGGACGGCCAATACGCGCATAAAGTATGCGTAAGTAATCATAAATCTCCGTGATAGTCGCCACAGTTGAGCGCGGATTATTGGAACGGCTTTTCTGATCTATAGAAATGGCCGGTGAGAGACCAGTGATCTCATCCACATCAGGTTTCTGCATCTGACGCAAAAACTGCCGAGCATAAGAAGAAAGAGACTCGACATAGCGCCTCTGCCCCTCGGCAAATATGGTATCGAAGGCTAAAGAAGACTTGCCCGAACCAGAAAGACCGGTAAAGACAATCATCTTATTGCGCGGTATCTCTACAGTAATATTTTTTAAATTATGCGTCCGTGCGCCTTTGACAATTATTAACTCTTCTTTTTTCATATATAGAAACACACCCCCGGTCAGTCCATAGGGTGAGAAGGTATTATGTTAACACAGACATGAGAAAAGGCGAGCCTGAATTTCAGACCCGCCTCTCAAAACTGCGACGACCTAGTGGGTCGTCAAACGAACGACGAGAAAGTACATCACACTAATTGCTGGGATCATTACCAGAGCCACCAGTCCCGCCATCCTCACCTCCCAACAAGTAAGATACAACAACTACAAACGTTTCTCAAGCTCTCTGATCTCGTCACGTAAAATAGCCGCAGATTCGAAATCAAGATTTCGCACAGCTTCTTCCATTTCTTTTTTCTTGCCTTTTATCAGTTTCTTGGGACTTTTAGCAAACAGTTGTTTATCTGTTTCTAGTAATAAATTAACCGCTTGATGATGTTCTCTCTCCAAAGTGTCGGTAATATCTTTAATCTTCTTAATGATAGTTTTCGGGGTAATGCCATGCGTTTTGTTATATTCAACTTGAATCTTGCGGCGGCGCGCGGTCTCGCCTATCGCGTATTCCATCGAACCAGTAACAGTATCTGCATAAAGAATCACTCGACCTTCCACATTACGCGCCGCCCGTCCGATAATCTGTATAAGAGATGTGGCGGAACGCAAGAATCCCTCTTTATCTGCATCTAATATACCAATCAGAGTCACTTCCGGCAGATCCAGACCTTCTCTTAGAAGATTTACACCAACTAGGCAGTCAAATTTACCACGACGAAAGTTCGTTAAAATCTCAATGCGATCTATGGTCTTGATCTCACTGTGAAGATACTCAGCTTTAATACCCTTTTCTTTCAGATACTCACTTAGATCTTCTGCCATCTTTTTTGTCAAAGTGGTAGCAATGACTCTCCCACCTTTCTTTATAGCCTTCTCCGCTTCGTTTATGAAATCGTAAACTTGCCCCTTATAAGAACCATTTGACTGAATAGGTTTTACTGAAATTTCCGGATCCACTAGACCGGTAGGGCGGATAACTTGTTCTACTACATTAGTACTGTGTTCCTTTTCAAATTTTGAAGGAGTAGCGCTGGTGAAAATAACTTGCCCCACACGTTCTTCAAACTCTTCAAACCTGAGTGGCCTGTTGTCTCGAGCAGACGGTAATCTGAAACCATGTTCGATTAAAACATCCTTACGCGACTTATCTCCGGCATACATACCGCCGATCTGTGGTACAGTCACATGAGACTCATCTATTATAGTCAAGAAATCGGGAGTACCATCTTTCTTCTTGGGAAAATAATCTAAGAGAGTATATGGTGCTTCACAAGGCTTTTTGTCTGAGAAGTGGCGAGAGTAGTTTTCAATACCATTTGTGTAGCCAATTTCACGAATAAGTGCGAGATCATAAGTAGTACGACGCTTAAGACGTTCTGCTTCTAGAAGTTTTCCTACTTTATTTAATTCTGCTAAACGCTCAGTGAGCTCTTCTTTAATACTCAAGAGAGCGCGTTTTGCCGTTTCGTCTTCTGTGATGAAATGTTTAGCAGGAAAAAGAAAAAAGATTTTTGGTTCAGAAATAATAGTGCGGGAAACAGCATCTATCCTTTTTAAAGTATTTATCTTTCCATCTTCTATTTCTATACGGTAGAGTATACGTTCTGATACAGGCATTATCTCTATAGCATTACCGATAACTCGAAATGTACCCGACTTCACATCAGAGTTGGTACGAGAGTAGTGAATGTCTATAAGTTCTCGTACAAAATTTGCACGAACAACCTTCTGCCCTTTTTCAATTTTCATATTTACTTTCTTATATTCTTCTGGATTACCAAGACCGTAAATACAAGAAACTGAAGCGACGATAATAACGTCTTTACGAGTAAGAAGCGCTTGAGTAGTAGCGTGCCGTAAACGTTCTATCTCCTCATTTATCATTGCCTCCTTCTCAATATAAGTATCTGTTATTGGCAAATATGCTTCTGGTTGATAGTAGTCGTAGTAAGAGACAAAATAATGCACAGCGTTGTCTGGGAAAAATTCACGATACTCTTGTGCAAGTTGAGCGGCCAAAGTCTTGTTGTGTGCTATGACAAGAGTTGGCTTACCTATTTTCTCTATCAGATTTGCGACTGTAAATGTTTTACCAGAACCAGTCACACCTAAAAGCGTCTGGTACCTCAGACCTTCTTTAAAACCTTTAATCAGCTTTTTTATAGCTTTAGGTTGATCTCCTGCTGGCTTAAACTCTCCTTTTATCTTAAAAACGTCCATAAGAGCACTAATATACAACATTTTATCGAAAAGGTTGACATCCTTAATGAATTAGATTTTTGCTTCAAAAATATTTATCTAAAAATTTTTCTCTAAATTGGATAAAGGTATTGTCAAGAATTGCCTGACGCATGTTTTTTACTAGATTGATAATGAAATAGAGATTGTGTATAGAGCCAAGAGTGCCACCAAGCATCTCGTGAGCTCGATACAAGTGACAAAGATAAGCACGTGAGTAGTTTTTACAAACATCACACCCGCACTCAATATCAACGGGACCAGTATCTTCTCTAAACTCGGCATTTCTGATATTTATTTTTCCTCTTGAAGTATAAAGTGTTCCGCCACGACCATTTCTAGTAGGAGCTACACAATCAAAAAGATCCACGCCATTTTCCACTCCCATAAACAAATCTTCCGGTTCACCGATACCAAGAAGATGTCTCGGTTTATCTTTCGGCAGTATTTCGTTGACCCACTTTACTACAGTTTCCATATCGTCTTTTGAAAATGACCCACCTATACCGAAACCGTCAAAATCCAGACCTTTCATAAACTCTGCTGACCTTTTTCTCAAACTCTCTTCCCTCCCACCTTGCACAATACCAAACAACGCCTGCTTATTTATTCCACCATTCGCGCGAATTAGAGAATGGTGATGGTCAAGTGAACGTTTAGCCCACCTGTGAGTGCGTTCAAGTGCTTCTTCTTGGTAACGGAAATCTTCGGCGGGAGAAGTGCATTCATCGAAAGCAAAAATAATATCAGCGCCAAGATCATGTTGTATCTCTATAGATTTCTCCGGAGTGATGTAGTGAAGCGAGCCGTCGTGATGTGAACGGAAAGAGACTCCATCTGCACCAATGTTGGCGAGACGCGGCACCTCACTATCTAGCGAACGTAGAGCTATCATCTGTGACGGATCAGTTATCTTGGTAATTTTAGAAAGCTCTTTTCCATATGCGACACCAAGAGAAAATACTTGGAAACCGCCTGAATCTGTCATCGTAGGACCTTGCCAATTCATAAACTTATGTAATCCGCCGACTGCGTCAGGCCTTAGGCCGACTCCGTCGTGCCGATGGCCGAAACTTCTAATACGTTCCGCACCCGGCTCAAGATAAAGATGATAGGTGTTTGCTAAAATTACTTCAGCACCCGTACTTTTGACCTGCTCTGGAGTAAGAGCCTTGACAGTAGCTTTAGTACCAACAGCGACAAAAGCTGGAGTATGAATCACCCCATGTGGCGTCTCAAGAGTTCCTGCCCGCCCAAGTTGTCGACCTGTCGGGTTGACAAGTTCTTTTTCTATGGAAAATTTAATCGGCGCCATTTCAATCACATTAACATTTCTGTTCTAAAATCACATACATAATAATAATCCTATAGGATTATTATTATGTGAAGAAGTTTTTTGATGTTGTAAAGACAAACAGATAAATATGCCTTAGAATAGCTATCTTTTCGTGATTATCGACTTTTTATACATGTCCAAATGTTCGAGAGCGACCCCAGTGCCTTTAGCTACACAAAAATAGGCATCTTTGGCTAACGTAGCCTTCACTCCAGTGCGACGAAACATCAGTTCCGGGAAATTACGAAGTTGTGATGAACCTCCAGTCATTATGATCCCTTTATCAATAATATCTGAAGATAGCTCTGGCGGGGTTTCTTGGAATACTTCTTTGACTGCACGTATCATCTCGCGCAACTCTTTCGATATGGCTTTTACCACCTCATTGGTCTTGAGTTCTATAGTACGCGGTAAACCCAATACAAAGTCCCTACCCTTAACCTGCATAACAAGTTCTTCATCAAGTGGTATAGCAGAACCAATGGTAATCTTTATCTCCTCTGCAGTCTTGTCTCCAATGATTAAATTAAAATTTTTTTTCATATAATCGGCGATAGCATTGTCAATTTTATTGCCAGCTACTTTTACAGATGTAGAGGCAACGATACCACCAAGAGAAATAACTGCCACATCAGTAGTCCCCCCACCAATATCCACTATCATATGTCCCGTGGCTTCTTGTATAGGAATACCGGCACCTATAGCAGCAAGTATTGGTTCTTTGACCACATAAGCGTTCCTGGCTCCCGCTTTTACAGCGGCTTCGATGACAGCTCTTCTTTCTGTCGAAGTTACTCCCGCCGGTACTGATACCAAAACATCTGGTTTAAATATATTCCACCTGCCGAGTATCTTGTTTATATAGTGACGAAGCATAGCTTCTGTCACTCGATAATCCGCAATAACCCCATCTTTCATGGGTCTATAAGCAATGATAGAACCGGGAGTACGACCAATCATAGTCTTGGCTTCTGTGCCGATAGCCAATATTTTATTATCCTCCTGAGAAACTGCTACTACTGATGGCTCATTTAAAACAACCCCTTTACCTGGGACAAATACCAAAATATTAGTAGTACCTAGATCTATACCAAGTTTTCTAGCCATAAAGAATTTGTTTAACAGCACTATGATACTATAGTTCAATAAATCACGCCTGTCATGAAATCGATTGACGACAATATAAAAAACCGTGATATTAAAGGATTACTCAAACATCCACGCCTTAAAATGCTTGATGAATTCTACCGACGCATCAATGCCGAGAGAAAAGCAGACGATATGAAAGAATTACCAGTACGAGCCATAGCGGTAAAGATATCTCACCTATCTGTGCAAGATATGGCATATTTGTTAAAAAAATGCTCACAAAGTTCAAATTTCTCCCGTTGTTTCTTCGGCAGTTTAAAGATTCCCAAACCAAGCTCAGAACAAATAAAACCTAAAGATGACACAAAGTAAAATTTTACAAAAAGACGCTCCTATATTAAGAAGAACAGCAAAGGCTGTACTTGTTAAAGATATCAAGTCCAAGAAAATCAGAAACATTTTAGACAAGATGAAGAAAGCCCTTCATAGAGAAGAAGACGGAGTAGCCATAGCTGCACCTCAGATCGGAGAAAGTTTGCGCATATTTCTAGTAAGTGGCAAGGCCCTAGCCCTCATTAGTAAGAAAAAAGTGGTTGATAATAACAAAGATTTAGAAGATCTGATATTTATTAATCCAGAGATAATAAAAATCTCTAAGAAAAAAAATGGGGTGGAGGAAGGATGCCTATCAGTCCGCTGGCTTTATGGACAGGTCAAAAGAAGCGAGAAAATAACTATCCGAGCCTACAATGAGGACGGTAAGCGGATAGAAAGGGGTGCTTCTGGACTTCTGGCTCAGATATTTCAACATGAGATAGATCACTTGGATGGAATACTTTTTATAGACAAAGCTGAACATGTGCAAGACATACCTCCTACGGCAAATATCAGATTTGTCTTCTTCGGAAGCCTGTCTGCCGACAAGACAGGCTCTCAATTCTCCCGACATGTTCTCAACGAGCTTTCACTCATGGGTCTTTCTCCGTTACTTATAATAAATTCCGCAAGAGAACCTCTGCCGATAGAAAAATTAAAAGAGATTGATGCAGATGTGTTTGTAGTAGCATCTTTTGGAAAAATCCTATCTAAAGAGCTTATCGATATGCCCAAATACAAGACACTTAACGTACACCCATCACTTCTGCCAAAATTGCGTGGCCCATCTCCGATACAGGGTACAATTTTGTCTCAAGAAGAACCCGGCATTACTATAATCAGAATGGATGAGAAAATGGATCATGGTCCGATACTGGCACAGGAAAAAATCTCTATTGACCCGTGGCCAAACCATTATAGTGTTGTGGAAGAAAAACTAGGAAAGGCAGGAGGACAAATGCTCGGTAAGTTACTTCCTAAGTGGACCAGTGGTGAAATGTCAGAGACACCTCAAGATGACAGTAAGTCTAGTTATACGAAACTTATTGTAAAAGAAGACGGCCGACTTGATCTTAAAGATAACGCAGAGATAAATCTGAGAAAAGTCTTAGCATACAGCACTTGGCCGGGAGCCTACATATATTTCAAAAGAAAAAATGGAGAAGAAATACGAGTGGTGGTAAAAGATGCTGTAGTAAAAGATGGAGTATTCTCCCCCACTCGCGTCATACCAGCTGGTAAAAAAGAAATGAACTGGCAAGATTTCTTGCGAGGTAACTAGAAGCTCGTGATGACGGAGTGGAGGTCTGCTTCAACTTGTACAATCCAACGAAGAATGAGTGCAGAAAGCAATCCTCCGGCTAGTACAGAATAAGAAACCCATGGTGTAGTTTCTTGCTTCCAATAATCCATTTCATTAAGGTCTTTTTTTAAAACCCTTAAATCCTTTAAACTTTAACTGCTCCATACCCCAAGAAAATCCTTTAGCAGTACTATTGGTCAAGCCCTTCATCACATCCTTAACCATCTGTGCGCTTTTACGAGAGAGAGTTTCGCGCTTGCCTTTCAACTGCACTAGGTTGTGTAAGACTTCATCCTTCACTACATCTATAGCGGCGTAAAGATCAGCTTGTTGAGAATCTGCATACACATCTAAACCAACACCAGTAATATGCACCTCAGCTCGGAAAACGTTGCCAGTCTTATGATGTTGCGTAATTTTTTCTACTTCTACTTGCACTACAATATCTGAGCTACTTACATCGGTATCTTCTTGTCTTGTATGTACAGGGAGATATTTTTCTATTGGATAAATCTTTTTATTTACGTAACTTGAGATTGCTGGAGTGAGTTCTATGCCGGTCGCTTTGATATTTATTCGCATTACAATAAATATTATAACAGAATGTGTACCTAATCAAACAATTTAATAAGATATGAGTCTATATCTCGTTGTTCAAGATCATAGAAATACTTACCATTAACGTGAAGATAAGTGGCTAGCTCCACCCCAACAAACCTCCAATGCCATGGTTCAAATTTATAATATGAATTACCTTCTGGATAAGACAATATGAAGCCATATTTATAAGCATTGTCTACAAGCCATTTATAGGCTGGGTCTGATTCAAACTTGGAAAAAGCTTCGCTTGCTTCCTTTGTAGTAAAGTCCACAGAAGTACCTAGTTGATGTTCAGAATATCCTTGGTCGGCAGAAAACTGGTTAGCAGTACCGGCACCATAAACTACTGTATATCCGGACTTTAGAGTGGCTTGAATGTCAAATGAACGGAAAGCTGAAGCAATCAGAAGATCTATATTTTTTACACGGGCATCATCTAAAAGTCGTTTCAGAAAAGACCACACTTCTGTATGAATAAGGAAGTTGCCACCATCACCATAAACATAATTATTATCTATCTTGGCGAGTTTCTCAGGAACATAATTTTCATTCAGAAAATATACTTTAGAATATTTCCTAAGAAGTTCCTTGTCTGTCTTAGAAAGTTTCTCTAGAGTACCAACAGTACTTCCAATGTTTTGGATCTGACCTTGAAAAGAATCAATGATAGACTGTTGATATCTTGCTAGTTGTGACAAATTTACATTATTTTTCCTGACAACTTCCAATTCTAAAAGAAGTATAGATTCATTCTCTTCCTGAAGGACACTATAGCTACGGATACTGTAAATTATGGCTCCAATAAGAACAAGAGTGCATATTGAGGCGATGATCCAACTCACTTGAGCCGAAGGTTCTCGGAACTTACTAGATGTTTGTGATTTCACTTGCCCATTTTAACATACTAATTTTCATGATAAAGTGCTTCATATTCCTCACCAATAAGATGGTGAAGAAGTCAAACATTCCACGATAGCTCAGTTGGTAGACCTGCCTGCCGGCAGGCAGGGCGAGAGTTTCGTGATAAAGTTTTGCATATTCCGCGATAGCTCAGTTGGTAGAGCGCCTCGCTGTTAACGAGGATGTCCCAGGTTCGAGCCCTGGTCGCGGAGCACCTAAAATTTGTGAGATTTATAAGGGTTGTTTTTATAACCCATCATGGAGTTAGAACTTTTGTGGTGAGTTGGGGGGTAGGGTAACTATTGTACTAGACGCAAGATTGGAAAAAGGTAGAATGGTAGTATGAAAAAAATATTTGCTTTGGTGAGCTTATTGGTTGTATCCCTCGCTTTACCCGTTTCCGCCGCGCCCAAGGCCAGTTTCAGCCTGCCAGCACAAGCGCTTGAGGTCTCGCAGGGAGTGTTTAGTCTGGGTCAGGCATACGACATCGCATCTGACAAGATTGTTGAGGGTTACGCGGTGGTGCACAAAAAGGGGTATGCTAGATCTAGCGCGACCAGGGGTCCCAAAGCTCCGAAATGTTACGCAGTCATGGCTGACGGCGCCAAGTGGAAGACTGTAGAGAATTGGGAAGTATTTGCCGGAGCTGGTCTCGGTGGAGCATTCTTGCTCGACAGATTAACTCACAGTATCAACACTTGGGAAATCGTTGCCACTAACCCCAACATATTGGGTGTGGGTAGTCTGGGTGCAGGAGCTATAGTTGACCCTTTTACCCTGGATAATGAAAACCAGGTGTCTTTCGGAGATCTAGAAAATGGAACTATCGCAGTGACAGTAGTCTGGGGAATTTGGGGTGGTCCTACCTTCAACCGTCAGATAGTAGCTTGGGATCAAATTTACAACACCGATTATTCCTGGACAGAAGATGCTCTTCTTGAGCCAACGAAAATGGATTTCTGGAACATCGCTATCCATGAACTTGGTCACTCTATGGGACTCTCTGATATCTACAACAGTTCCTGTTCGGAAGTGACAATGTATGGATATGGTACAGAAGGGGAAACGAAGAAACGCGATCTTGCTCCAGCCGACGTGACTGGCATAAACCTATTGTACTAAGGACTGTTGCTTGGGTATTCGCTTGATATAATCAAAGTAAATGAAAATTAAGGGGTGCAAGCTATAAGTTTGGATAGCTCTTCAAATCTGGTATGTAAATATACCCTTCCTGCTCCTGTATAATGGTTCTAACATCGTTCACGATGCGCGGAGCCCGAATAAGGTTCAGAACCATATCCACAGGTTCATTGATTTTTGATAGATAATATGATAGTGTCTGTGTATGCCTGTGGGCACAAGCCCCGTTCAGCTAAGGAATACCTAAGCTGAAGGCAGGCATAACAAAGATACCACCTTCGGGTGGTGTTTTTGTTTTATTCTTCTATACCTTCTGTAAACCGAAGTATGAGATGCAAGTACTTAAACCCCACTAATTTGAAGCTAATCCTGATTTGAAGCTACTTAAGACTTACTCAAAAAGTTCTTAAATTACTCATTTTTGTATATTTTGATGAGTGTGATAAACTGTATATTATGAAAAACTTTATCATCACACTTCTGGTTATTGTTCTTGTCGGCTTTGGTATTTATTTTCTAACTAAAGGTTCACCCTCTGATGTGAACACGCTGGCTCCAACCGAAGACAACGAACAAATTGACGAGATAGTGGTGGAAAATAAAGAGAGTACCGTTATAGGAAAATCTGTTGAAGGACGCGATATCACTGCTTATCACTACGGCAATGGTGACGAAGACATATTATTTGTCGGGGGTGTACACGGTGGATATTCATGGAACACTACTCTTGTTGCTTACGAAACTATGGATTATCTGAAAGCAAATCCTAATGTCATCCCAAGCAATATAAAAGTGACAGTTATCCCTGTGCTGAATCCAGACGGTCTAAACAAAGTAGTTGGTACCGCCGGCCAATTTAGTAAAGCAGACGTCTCTTCTTCTAAAACTATTCAGACATCTGGTCGTTTTA
>Ga0209541_10004861_pt1 | contig 23665 bp, 26 predicted proteins | sample RifCSPlowO2_01_FD_184027 | JGI IMG/M metagenome (GOLD analysis project Ga0209541, IMG submission 184027) | Groundwater microbial communities from Rifle, Colorado - Rifle CSP2_plank lowO2_0.1 (SPAdes) (version 2) | ecosystem: Environmental > Aquatic > Deep subsurface > Groundwater | place... | reverse complement strand
GCCAAGGAGTATCACATCGAGCTTTTCTGCCTTTGGTGTTGTGTAGGGCATGTTCTTTTCGAGCTCTGCCCATATATATGTTTCACCACCACTCTTTCGATATGCTTCAAGTGCTTCTTCCTTTAGTAGAGGGCGGACAGTCATCTCTGTTTTTTTGATCTTTCCTTCGGGGAATGAGGTGTAGATGTGCTCGATGTTTTTCTGAAAGATGCCAGGGAAAAGCGGGCCGATGTAGGCTACGGTGTCGGGGGTGATTTCGGTTTGGGTGATGGCGATTTGGTCGGGGGTGCAGTCGAAAACAATAGGTGCGTCTTCTTTTGGATCTCTCTTTGTGCAAAGCTCGGCGATGCGAGGGTCTTTTTCATAGCCAAAGCCTTCGATAGGGGTGTCGATTTCGTAGAGAAAAATGAGGTCGTCTTTCGTAAACTGTTCCCCCTTTTCTTGCTTCTTCACAAGCGCGGTCACGTGTTTCATATCTTGTGACTTTTTGTCGAATTTCTCTCCGCCGGGAAGTGCGTGGTATTTCTCGGTGGCAACATCCACGAGTGCGGGTTCAAGCTCTTGGCGATGGTTCACACCGCGCACTTCGGCAACACTGTCGCCATCCATACGGATTGCAACACGCGGCTCGCTGTAAGTCCCCGAGGTACTGCGCGTATAGTACACATAAAAATCTCCGCCCTGGAGGTGACTGTAGGCACTCCCTTCGGCGGTGCACCAGCCCGTGCCTTTGCCACGAAGGTCTTGCTCGATGATGTGGTAATCAGAACCTTGGTCGTATTTTATCCATTCTCCTTGGAGTGATTCGCGGTTAAGCTGTCCTGCTGTTTCGATCTGCGCAAATGTGTAGAGCTTGATGAAATCTTTTTTGTCGATAAGTTTCGCAAGCTCCTCGCGCTTCTCTGGTTCATCGGTAAACTCTTGATGCCCAATACCTGTTGTAAGCATGCGGTAGGTGAAACCAAGTGCTTCAGAGTTAAGCTCGGGAAATGGCGCAATGGTGTAGTCAGTACGTTTCGTATATTCACCCTTCTCTTTGTCGAGTGTTCCCATCTTTTCGAGATTGCGTACAACAAAATACCGGAACCATGTCGGATACTCTGCGTCATTTTGTTCTAAATAGTCGAGCCATGCGCCGAGCGTGCATTCTTGGATGTCGCGCTTTTCCAAGGCAGCCCCTCGATACTTTTCCAGAACAGATTCTTCGTCCTCCGTCGCTCTTTCTACATCAGCACCACGACCTTGCTCTACGGCAATACGCTTTTCTGATTCATACAGGCCGTGGGCGATCTTTGCCAGCGTGTCCTCGTCGTCAGTGTCTATGACAAATTCTTTAACAATTTTGTTTTTGAGAAGCTCCCAACCACGCTCGTCTTCTACGATCCTGTCGATACGATTGAGGTATGCCTGAATGCGCTCCTCGCGAGAATGTGGGGCGAATTTTCTCTCCGTGTCATGCCGAGCGTTTACCACAGCCCTCTCCACAGGTTTGGAACCAGGGAGATCAGGGTATTTATTATTGAGAAAGCCAGGATTTTCCATAAGCATATAGTATCAAAATTTAGTTGTTTAACGAAACAGTTCGCAACTGCAAGCTCGCACATCCAAATAACCTCTTTCCCCTACTGACTATGTATACGATACTATAGTATCGTATACATAGTCAGTAGGGGAAATCGAAAAACTAGCAAAGTTTGAAAACCTTTTTGATCTGCTCTACCCCTTCAACATTTTGTGCCGTAATAACGCGGATATGCTTTCGTGCGTCAAAACATTCTCCAACAAAATCAATTTCTTTTATGCATGGGTACGGCGTGATGAACACTGATTTTTGATACTGCACGCACCCGAGTTTTTTGAGAACTAGGTTTATTCCCCGTCGTGCCATCTTTTTTTCTTCAGGAACATCAAACATCACTAAGCGCCAGAGCCCGTCCCATTTTTTCTGAGATGCAATCTTCATTGAATCAAGTTGATATCGTTTTGCACGCTTACTACCTAGAAGTGTTAGTGAGTAATACTCCTCTCCTTTTGTCGTTTTCTTTTTCACGAAACCATTCTTCTCAAGCCGCACAAACGACTGCTTTATCTTCCATCGGTCGCGATTATTTTTAGGAGTGAAATATTTAAAAAGTTGTACCGCATTTGGGGCGACGATAGCCGTCGTCAACAAGCCAACACCCAAAAGTATATTGAGTATCATTTCCGTCCGCTCGTTTCGTGTTTGTTTCTCCATATTTTAAAGTGACTATGTATACAGTACTATAGTATTATATACATAGTCACTGTTAAATGCGAGGATTTTATTTGTTTTCTTTTTTGGCTACTCTGACACGACACGCAAGACCTCTTCGATTGTGGTGATTCCTTGTGTTGCTTTCATGATGCCGTCCTCGAGCATGGTGGTCATGCCCTCTTTTTTCGCTTGCGCTTCGATTTCAACGGGGGTTGCATCCTTGATGATCATGTCACGGATCGCCGGCGACATTTTGAGAATCTCGTGAATACCTACGCGCCCCTTGTACCCATCCTCGCATTCGTCAGACTTTTGAGGGCGATAAAATGGTACTTCACTCCATTTTGCATCGGGGGCCACAATATTCTCGTCCTTCAAGGCTTTCATTACACGATCAAGGTCAACCGACTTTTTGAGCGTCTCGATACCCTCCGCATCTAAAAAGTATTTTTCTTTTATCGTGCAAAGACGACGCACCAAGCGCTGTCCAATAATGACGTTTACCGTCGACACAATAAGGAACGGCTCGATGTCCATATCAAGGAGGCGTGGCATAGTTGCCGCTGCAGAGTTGGTGTGAAGGGTTGAAAGTACGAGGTGCCCCGTGAGCGCGGCATTGACCGCAAGCGATGCTGTTTCATTGTCACGGATTTCACCCACCATAATAATATCTGGGTCTTGGCGCACAAGAGAACGCAGTCCACTAGCAAACGTGAGCCCTATTTCAGACTTTACCTGTGTTTGATTTACGCGCGCCATCTGATACTCGATTGGATCTTCAATCGTTGAAATATTTACGTCTGGCTCATTCAAAATATCAAGAATAGTATAGAGGGTCGTTGATTTACCGGAACCTGTAGGTCCCGTCGTCAGTATCATACCAACACGTTGCCTCGTCGCTGCATAGATGCGCTCAAGCCCAACACCATGAAACCCTAAGCCCTCGAGCGTAAACCCTGAAACCGACTCGCGAAGGAGGCGCATGACCGTCTTTTCGCCATAATAAACAGGAAGCGTCGACACACGAAACGCCACCTTTTCCCCAGCGGATTCAATTTTGAAACGTCCGTCTTGTGGCAAGCGCTTTTCATCGAGCTTCAAGTTTGCAAGAACTTTAATACGCGCGACAATACCTGGAGCCGCAGTTTTTGGCAGCACCATCGCATCGTGCAGCAAACCGTCGATACGGTAGCGTATAACCACCTGCGTATCCATCGGCTCGATGTGAATATCTGATGCCCCCTGAATGATGGCGTGATTGAGGAGCGTATCCACAATCTTGACCACCGGCAAATCCTCTGCAAGTTTTTTGAGATCCTCTTCGCTCTGGCTTTCCTCGCCCCCCTCGGCAACCATCTTGAGCGCACTCGCCTCTTTTTCGATGATGTCACCGAACTCAGCCTTGAGGCTTTTCTGGTATTGCAAAAGCACCCCTTTTATCGACTCCACATCAGTGAGGCGCGGAAGAATCTTGAGGCCTACTTTCTTTTTTACAAACTCGATAGCGGCGAGGTCATCGGTGTCGAGCATCGCCACCTCGAGTGCGGTGGTTGTCTTTTTGAACGCAACAATGTTGTGCTTGCGAGCGATGGGCTCGGGGATGAGTGAGAGAACCTCAAAATCAATCTTTTGTCCCTTGAGTCCCACAAACGGAATCCCCAGAATGTAGGCCTCCGTGCGGCGGAGGTCATCTTCGGAGATTTTACCATCAGATACTAAAATATCTCCGAGATATTGTTTCTTTTCCCCAGCACGCTTTTCTGCAGCATCAAGCTCGGTGCGTGGCACAAGACCCGCATCAATGAGAAAATCCTTGAGCTGTTGATTGTTAACGGTCATACTCTTACCTATAGTATACCCCCACACCTACTTTTCGTATAGTGTTTGTAAAAAAAATGAAGAGCATCAAAATATAAAATAATAAAAAATCAATGCGCCGATGTAAAAGTAGGTGTGGGGGTATACCAAATATTATGTGAGTATAAGTGTGGACAACAAAGAAAAACAGCAGCAAAATAAATCTCGCTGCTGTAAAATACAAACACTTATTTAAAACGGTTAATGAGTCATTCCCTTCAAATGTTCCGCAAGGAGTCCTACTGTTTCTTCAAGATAACTCCGAACACCTAAATTGGTAACAACCTCAGGGGTACAATGCTCTCCGTCTTTAACCACCTGAAGAATACTTTCATTCCCCCCTGTCATGGTAAAGAATATCTTGGTGACACCTTCGTATCCCAACATCTTTAAAAGGCAGACCATTTTCGTGCAGAGCCATTCGGGAAGCTCGTTAACAATCACCACCCTAGGCGGGTCAGTGTCAATAATGACCGGCGACTTATCAAGACGTGTCGTGACCGCGTTGACTTCTATCTTCATGCCCCACCCTCCTTATGCGAATTTTAAAAAACGAATACATCAATATCTGATGTTACTGTTTTTCATTATATCACAAACTCACCAATTTTGCAACAGTAAAAAGAAAAACGGCTATGAAACATAGCCGTTTTGTTAAAAATGGTCAGATAAAGACTTCGATACGAACAGGGACAAGTCCCTCTTCGAGAGAACCGAGTTTTTCTGCTGCCTTTTTGGAAAGGTCGATCTCGCGAGAATATCTACCGTTCTCTTTGGTGTACGGACCACGGTCGGTCACTACCGCAAAGACGTATTTCCCGTTCTCGACGTTCGTCACGCGGACTTTGGTGCCCAACGGCAGGTTACGGTGGGCAACGCTCACCTTTTCCATATCAAACGGTTTGCCGTTTGCCATTGGTTTCCCGTCAAAGTACTCACCGTACCACGACGCTATCCCGTGAACAACTTTTTTAAGCCTGCGACCTTGAGTGACATCTTTCTCACCCTTATTCGAAGCAGTTTCGTTAATATGTATCACCCCTTTTGCACTCTCGTGCACAATATGGCTGTTGTCTACACTCAGAGTACTCGGAACGAGATATCCAGATAGGCAACCAAAAAAGGTAATATATACCAGCGACAAAACACTATACTTTTGACTCAATTTACTTCTCCTTACATTTCATGATGAACAAAAACTCCTTTTTGAACATAACACAAAGGGAGTTTTTTGCCAAATTGTAGAGAATTTTTGCGAAAAAACTATGCGGTTAAATCGTTCGAGGGGGTAGAGATAAAGGTTTTAACACCCTCAAATTCATCTGCCAAACTTTCACCGTTCAAGACTTTTTCAACCTTTTCAAGCACTTCACTTGGTTCAAAAACCGCCTTGATGAGGAATGCTCGAGCACCCAACTCGCGCGCACGCAAGATCTCAACGGGTTGGCCTGAGTTTGAAATAATGATCACGGGGATCTTTGAAAGCTCGGGATCCTTATGGATGTCTTCCAAAACCTCAAGGCCGTCTTTTTTAGGCATTAAAATATCCAAAAGAATAACGTCAGGCTTATACCCTGCTATCTTTTCCATGGCGACTAAACCATCCTCGGCCCCCATCGCATCGTAGCCGTTTTTTTCGAGCTTCTGCAAAAGCACGTCACGAAGTACGTTATCATCTTCAACAACAAGTATTTTTTTCTTTTCCATATAATTTAAATAATTAAAAACGAACACACAAAAGCTCTAGTAATAGGTCAGCTTTTCCTCAACAGGAATAAGCGCCTCTTTAGTAGGGATAACAAAAGTAAAGGTTGTGCCCTTGCCCTCCTCTGACTCAACCGTAATATCTCCGCCGTGGCGGGTGATAATATTCTTCACAATAAACAGGCCGAGGCCCGAGCCGGAGGTCTGTAAGTGTATAACATTCTCCGCGCGGAAGAACTTTGAGAAGAGGCGTGTGAGCTGGTTTTTGGGCACACCGACGCCGTTATCGCTCACCTTCATTTTCAAATAATCTCCTTCAACAGAAATATCGAGCACGACCTTGCCGCCAGGATTGGTGTACTTGAGCGCATTGTCCAAAAGGTTTTGTACCGCGAGCGACATCTTCTCTGCATCAAATACAAAAGGTTTCAGATCTCCTGCACTGTTGCGAAGCTCAACATCAACATCACGCTCTCTGGAGGCAAGCTTTGAACTATTAATAATCATATTGACCACCTCCATCATGTTCGCCTCTTTAAAGGCGTAGCCAAAGCGCCCGTCCTCAATACGCGCAACATTCAAAAGATCGTTCACGAGACTAATCATTTTTTGATTAGTCTCGTATCCGCGCATAAGGAATTGCAATTGCTCGGGATTAAGAGGCCCCATATCACCGTCGATGACGAGTTTCATCGCCCACTTTACTGCCGAGAGTGGTGTGCGGAGCTGGTGTGCCGCAATCGAAATAAACTCACTCTTACTCTTGGAAATCATTTTCTCGCGGGTAACATCACGGATAACCTTGATGAACCCGTGCATCTCGCCTGTTTGTGGGCTAATGATAGGTGCCGTAATCACTTGGAGTTCTTTTTCAAATGGCTGCCTAATCATAATCTCATGCACATCGGCGGCGTTGAGTCCCGAGACATCTTTGGAGAGCTTGCGCACCCCGGGAACGAGGCCTGGGTATGACACACGCGCAAGAGACTCGAGCTCGCCCTTGGTGGTATCCTCTGGTTTAATCTTTTTCCCAACAACACTACCGCGCACAAGCCCGAGCATTTCTTCTGCGGCGTAATTGATACGCATGATGGTAAAGTCGCTGTCGTACTCGATGAGCCCACTCGTGAGGTTCTCGATCACGGTTTCAATGTGTATCTTGGTCTTGTTGAGCTCACTCGTCTTTTCCTCAACGGTCTTCTCAAGCTCTTTGGAGTACTGCTCGGTAATCTTTCTCTTGTCCTCAACGGCTTTAAACTTTTCCTCCTCGGTTTTTTGTCGGTTACGATCAATCTCACGAAGGTCTTCCATCATAAGAGAGAGGCCCACCATAAGCTCTGTGAACTCGTCTTCTTTCTCAGGAACTGGGATATTCACTGAGAAATCACCAGTTGCAGTCTTTTGCAAAACTGGTGTAAGGCGTGACAATATTTCAGCGGTATTCTTTTTGTAGTTCTCGAGTGCTTTTTCAGTCGTGATGTCACGAAAAACAAGGGCTCCTTGTGGAACTCCCCCCAGAGCAAGTGTTTTTGCGGACGCGAAAACAGGGTACTTTCTCCCGCTTTTCGACTGGAAATACATCGTATGTCCTGCTGGAACAACAAAAGGCTTTCCTAATTCAAAGATGGCGTGCATAACCTTGTTCTCTCGAGGCACAACCTCCTCATCAATGTACATATCAAAAACCTCGTCGATATGCTTCCCCAACATTTCACCCCCGGTATAATCCAAAAGGAGGTTGGCGTGTGGATTTGCCAAGGTAACTAACCCTTTTTCGTCAAAAAGAATAAGCCCTTCAGCAATAAAGGAAAAAAGGGGGCCGTATTCTTTTAAACTATCCATGACAGGGTTAATAATGAAAGATCTTTGTTACTAACGAACGAACGCTTACGCCTCGACTTCTTTAATGGCCGCAAGACACTTTTCGTAAATATTTGGGGGGATCATAGGGAGGTTATGCTCGCTTGAAGCGTGCTCTGCGGCCTTGCGCATAATCTCCTCAGGAGTCTGGCCAAGGAACACGACGTCGCAGTCAACACCAATCTCTCGGCACGTAAGTTTAAGTTGTTTCATGATTCTTTATATATGTTAATTCTCTTTATAAAAACGCACCCATCGTCTGGTTAGGCTATTCTTTAAACCAAGCGATGGCTTCTTCTTCGGTGTTGAAAAACTTGATATCCTTTTTCCCGGTGGCAGCGATTACAAAGGTGGCAAGAGTCTTTACAAATACATTTCCTCCGTAGAGTGCTGTTTTCTTTATTTTATCATTTTGAAGGAACTCAACCCAAATTTTTCGTGCCGCCGAGGAGAACTCGGTGGACTGATGGAGGTCGATGAGCACAAACTGAGCTTGTCCTCCCTCGATATAACTTTTTCCGATCGTACTCAATCGCACCGCCTCATCGGGGTCGACCGGGGTACACATCGTATAGCGGACAATATTGTCCACACAGGACACCTCGTTTTTCGGTGTTCCGTCAGTGCATTCGGGGGTAGTGTCAGACATGGTGGTCAAATATATAAATTCCTATAATAACAACAGTATACCGCGGAGCAGTAGTCACCGCAAGCGACGACACAGCAGCAAGCATTTTAGTGGTCAGCGTAGAGGTTTACGGAGCCGTTGATCTGTGTAGGATCGCACCAGACAGTACTTTTAAAATTACCAAGATTATTGCCTCCATGGGTAATCCATTGTTTATTTCCACAACTCAACGGGTGGTTTGTTGTTTCGAATAACGTAATAAGGTCGTAATCCTGTGATTTATTGGTTATCCCCGCCCCTAAATAAGGGCGGTATCCATAAAAATATGAGGTTCCTGAATAAATACCGAGATAGTTCCCTGTAGTAGCATTAGCTGGGTCTTTAGGGAGTACGCCAATGTAGGTAGGTACTAGAGCCGAAGTTAGATTACCCCAACCGGCGTTGCCTGTGGCACTCCATGCGTTAGAGGCTACGGGCGGATAGTAACCATAATCATGGTAATACAGCGTTAAAGCCTTACGAATCTCCTCAAGCGCTTGCACTCTCTGCATATCCCGCGCTTTTGCACGTGCATCATTCACCGCCCCCAACACCACACTCGACAAAAGGCCCATGATCGAGATGACCACCAGAAGTTCTATGAGCGTGAAGCCTTTTTTGCGGGTGGCTACCATGATTACTGGTTTCGCGAAGGAAGCTGATTTAAAATCTCGGGAGGAAGCGCTGCGCGTTCTTCCTCGGGGATGTCCTCAATATAAGTAATCGTGTTCTGAGAGGCACCGACGCCAGTCATGTTCATCACCACAACTGCGGTAAGGATGAGGAATACCACGGACATCCCGAGAAGCACGTAATTTGCCTGCTCTTCGTCCTTAACGAGTCCGGTTTTCATAACCAACTCGACCATCTTGGATTTTTTAGCGGTGTCACGAAACGTGGGAGCGTTGAAACCTGTATCTTCTGGATTAAATTGTACGTCAGACATAGTATTTTTTATTATTATGATTATGTGTCTATTATACAAGACCCATGTTATTTTGGCTAGCCACAAAACAACAAATTGTCCTCCATTTGACACCTACTCCCCTCTTTTGCTATAATATATAAGTAATGTCCGTCTCGAAAACGGGCAATTTTTTTAGCCAAAATAACGAGCAACGCGAGTATATTTTTCTAAACCCAGCCTTCTCCACCGCAAATTACCCGCCTGGCCTCCTTGAGGCAAGGAATAAAAGTAAAGAACGTGGGGACTTTCCATAAAAGAAGGCTGGGTGATGATTTTAATAGTCACTATGCTCCTTTAAAAACAATCATGTTGGACTTAAAAACCATGGGGTCGGCGCTGGAACAGCTTGAAGCAGATCGCGGCATCCCTCGCGAGAAAATCATTGAAGCTATTGAGCAGGCACTCGCAGCTGCCTACAAAAAGGACTATGGCAAGAAAGGCCAGATTGTCCGCGCACACTTTGACACCAATTCAGGCAAAACTGAGTTTGTGCAAGTAAAAATCGTCGTTGAGGAATCGGCAGTTCGTATGCCTGATGACTCTGACGAAGAGGCGATAGAAAAGGAGGCAAAACTCAATGAGGACCTTCCTGAAGAGGAAATGATTTCTCTTCGCCGTTTTAGCCCTGAGCACGACATCCTTCTCGAGGATGCACGTCGTATGAAACGTGACGCCGCAGAGGGTGACGAGGTTATCTTCCCTCTCGAGGCGCACGACGACTACGGTCGTATTGCTGCACAGACTGCAAAGCAGGTTATTATTCAGCGTATTCGTGAAGCAGAAAAGGTTTCTATCATCGGTGAATACGGCACCAAACAGGGCGACATCGTCCAGGGTACGGTCCAGCGTATGGAGCGCGGAAACATCTTTGTTGACCTCGGTAAAACTACCGGTATGCTCGCATACGAAGACCAGATTCCTGGCGAGCGTTACAAGCAGGGCGAGCGTATTCGTGCATACCTCTACAAGGTAGAGGAAACTCCTCGTGGTATCGACGTCCGCCTCTCGCGCTCACATCCAAAAATGATTGAGAAGCTCTTTATTCAAGAGGCTCCCGAAGTAGCGGCCGGGACCGTACAAATCAAGGCAGTTGCTCGCGAAGCAGGTTCACGTGCAAAAGTTGCCGTGACTTCAACAGATGACCATATTGACCCTATCGGCTCATGTGTCGGCCAGCGTGGCGTGCGTGTTTCAACCGTGATGAGCGAGCTCGGCGGTGAAAAAATTGACCTCATTATGTGGTCTGAAGATCCTGCAAAGTTTATTGAGGATTCCCTCTCTCCTGCAGAAGTGCAGTCAGTGGTGCTTGACGAGGCAAATCACCAGGCGACCGTAACTGTTGCTCCCGACCAGCAGTCTCTTGCTATCGGTCGCGGTGGTCAGAACGTACGTCTTGCGGCAAAGCTCACCGGCTGGAAGCTCGACATCATTGGCGGTGCTGGCGAGGTAGTCGCTGAGGCAACTACCGACGGCGAAGTATCTATAGAGGAAGCTCCTGCTGTTGAAAAACCTGAGGAACTTACGGTGGAGACACCCGCTGCAGAACCTGAAGCAACGACAGAATAACCCTCTGACTTTAAGACTTTTAACTTTAAGACTAAAAACTATGATGAATCTTTGGCACGATGTTTCAATGGGGAAAAATGTTCCCGAGGAGATCAATGTTATCGTAGAGATTAACAAAGGCTCTAAAAATAAGTACGAGATCGACAAAGAAACGGGACTCATTGCGCTCGACCGTACCCTTCACACCGCACAGGACTACCCTTTTGACTACGGTTTTGTACCGCAGACACTCTGGGACGACGGCGATGCGCTTGATGTCGTACTCCTTACCACCTACCCTCTTCTTCCAGGAATTCTCGTAGCTGCCCGCCCGGTAGCTATTATGCACATGGTTGACGGAGGTGAAGCTGACGAAAAGGTTATCGCCGTACCCGTTGGTGATCCGCGTTGGTCAGAAGTGTCTGACTTGAAAGACATCAACAAGCACACGCTCAAAGAAATGGAGCACTTCTTCCTCACCTACAAGCAAATCCAGAAAAAAGAAGTGTCAGTTTCAGGATTCGAGGGAGCCGAGGCTGCACGCACAGCGGTTACCCGTTCTATTAAGCTTTACAACGACAAGTTCGGAAAGTAGTAACCATTACAAAAACACCCGCCGAGCGCATACGCGCTCGGCGGGTGTTTTTGTAATCCCCTTGTGCTTTTGTATCCCTCTTGGTGTATATAACTGGGTACAATATACTCTTCATTCGTTCGGAAGTAAAAATGAGTACATTGTTTACTTCACTCTCTCATTTGAGTATACTTATAGACATACCGCAGGATTCATTCTGTGCGTAGTAATTTGCCCCCAAATAATATCAAAATCATTATGAAAAAAATTCTTATTTCTAGTGCTGCATTCGCAACCTTAGCTATCTCAGGCGCAGCGTTTGCTCAAGACGCGGGAACAGCACCTCGCCCACTTGTTCCACCAGTTCGTCAGGAAATCCGCGAGGAGCGCAAGGACATGCGCGAAGAAGTTCGCGAAGAACGCAAAGATGTACGTGAAACGGTAAAGGAAGAGCGTAAGGACATGCGCGAAAACATTCGTGAAACAAAAAAGGATGCACGTGAGATTCAGAAAGAAATGAAAACTGAACGCAAGGACATGCGCACCGCAACCTCAACAGAGGCACGCGCAGAGTCTCAGAAACGCATGGACGAAAACAAAAAAAATCTCGAGGAGAGTCGCAAAAAAGCTGGTATCGAGCGCGCCAACTACACCATCAAGCGTCTTGAGCGTCAGGTTGTTGCAATGGATAAACTTGCAACACGCATCGCAGAGCGCCTTGTTCTTATCAAGTCAAAGGGTGGTGACACAACCGCCGCCGAAGCAAAGCTTGCAGAGGCACGTACTGCTATCACTACCGCAAAGACAAAGGTAGCGACCGTCACAACCGCACTTCAGGCAGCAGTTGCAACAGGGAGCACCGCAACCTCTACAGAGGTAAAAGACCTTGTTAAGACAATCGCTCCACAGGTTCGCGAAGCAGAAGCGTCAATCCGCACCGCAGACAAAGCACTTCGTGCCACGATGAAGGTTCGCATCGCTCGCCCTAAAGCAGCTCCAACCACGTCTACAACCGGAACAACGACGACAGGCACTACAACAACCCAGTAAATTACGAACACTAATCAAGAATCCCTATGGAAGAACAAATTAGTCAACCAACAGCAAATCAGACGCCACGCGAAGAAGAGTCTTCAGTGGGGCCACTCATTGGTATCGGAATCATTGCCGTACTCATTGTCGCTGGCGGTATTTACTTCCTCTTCTTGAAATAGCTCCTTACAAGAAACCGCCCGGCACGCAAAGCGTGCCGGGCGGTTTCTTGCTAAAAACACACGAAAAAGGTATTGTGGATTTCTATGACTGACATCAAAACAACCATAAAAGAATTACCAGAAAGCGAAATTGAGATTCTCTGTGAAGTCCCCACCGAAGTATTTGAAAAAGAGCGCCCTATCGCCCTTAAAAAAGTGGGTGAGGAGGTCACGCTCCCAGGATTCCGCAAAGGACACGTTCCTGAAGCAACCCTTATTCAAAAGTTTGGCGAAGCACTCATTCTCGAGGAAATGGCAAACCTTGCTATTGATCGCGCATACCCTGAGATTCTCAAGAAGCATAAGGTGCACGCTATCGCGATGCCTGCCGTTGCTGTTACCAAGCTCGCTATGGGCAACCCTTTCGAGTTCAAGCTCACTTTCCAGGTAATGCCCGAGATTACCCTTCCCGACTACAAAACAATCGCTAAAGAAGTAATGAAAGGAGAAGAACCAACCGAGGCGAACGACGAGGAAGTTGCTCAAGCTGAAAAAGAACTCCTCAAGCAATTTGCGACTAAGGACGCTGATGACAAGGAAGTAATTCCGGAGCTAACCCTTGAGCTTGCGCAGAAATTTGGCCCCTTCACGACGGTAGATGAATTCAAAGCAAAGATCCACGAATCGCTTTCACATGAAAAGACCAACCGTGCACGCGAGAAGAAGCGTATGCAGACGATGGAAAAAGTTGCTGACGGTATGACCGTGAAACTTCCCAAGGTTCTCATTGATGGAGAAATTGATCGTATGCTCGCACAGTTCCGTCACGATGTTTCACAAATGGGTATGAAATTTGAGGATTACCTCGCAACCACCAAGAAAACAGAGGACGACCTCCGCAAAGAATGGGCACCCGATGCAGAAAAGCGCTCAAAGGTGCAGATTGCTCTCGGTAAAATCGCTGAAACAGAAAAACTCGAAGTCCTCAAAGAAGACCTCGACCGTGAAGTCAACCACATTCTCGAGCAATACAAAGACGCCGACCCCGCTCGTGCTCGCATCCACCTCGAAATGATGCTCACCAACGAAAAAGTATTTCAATTCTTAGAAGGACAGAAATAGTCAAAAAGAAAAACTGGCATCATGCCGGTTTTTCTTTATCACAATATATTCGTGCGTTCGAAATGATTTAGTACCTATTCAAACAGATACGAGTGTGTTCCGATATCAACCAAAAGGAGTACGAGAACATCTTTTTCCTTACGATACAAAAGTAACATATCATTCTGAATGTGGCACTCGCGGATACCCGTGTACTCGCCTTTCAGCTCATGGTCTTTATATTGAGGAGCAAGTTTCTCACTGTTTTTAAGCAACAAAACTATTTCATCGAGCTTCTTAACATTAAAATCCTTGTGCTGAGCAACACGCTTAAGCGACTTTCTGTACTGGTTCGACGGAAAAACTTTGTACATGTGAGTTATCTACCAAGAATCTCACGGTGCATCTCCTCTACATTGTCGTACCCCTTAATCTTGCCACTTTTAAAATCTCTGAGTGCTTTCTCCGCATCACGCACCAGCGCACGTTTCTTTTCCTCGGGCCAATAGTCAGCACTCATTACAGGGAATGGAATCGATTTTGTGTTTACAACCTGAGCGAGAAAGAGCTTTACCCCCGTCGACATGTCCAGGCCCATAGACTTAAAGGTCTTATTTGCCTCATTTTTCATCTTCTGATCCAGCCGAATTTGCAATGTTGTGTTCATATGAGAAGTATACCGCCATAAAAAATTGCTGTCAATACATTGTCATTACAGTCGTATAATATACTATAGGGTTTTATGCGACATGGCACCTGGAAATGAGCACGGGGACCTGAAAAACAAAAACCCTCAGTCTGCCGAAGCAAACTGAGGGGTGAGGACACGAAGCCCGAAGGTTCAAATGGTCAAGATTGTGTTGCGGAAGACCCGAGTGCCAACGTTAATGTGGTTTTGAATCTCATCGAGATACCAGGCGTCCACGAGCCACTTGTCACACGAACTCCAGTACACACTGATAACAAAGAGTACTTCGTTTATCGATACATAGAAAATGTTGACGTCGCCGTCGTTCAGGAGTTCGCCGTGTTTGCCGTTTGGCTGAAGGTCGATTATTGTCGCAATCTGATCAAGTGTGAAAACATGCGTGCGTGTTTCTTTAATACCGCCCAGAATTTCATCAATGATCTTCCTGTCAGGCATATTGCGTGGGAGTATTGAGCTCTTTATCCCATCAAGTCCGCGGTACGGCATTGATTTCTTTTGCTCAGGTATGATACGTTCCTTAAACGTAGGGTTTACGTATAGCCCTGTGCGGGTTTCGAAATATGCGTGTGGGTCAAACAATTTTTCCGTAGTTGTGCTGCTTACAGTAGTGGCATTCATAGCACTTTCTCCTAAAATTGACTGCGATTGAGTATTTCTAACCCTTAAACTTCAAAGGACGAGCTAAAACAAGTGTAGCACCTTTTGACCTTTTTGTCAATCATTGCGCCCATGTAAAACTGTGGTATTATCCCCTTATGTCATATTTAATCCCAACTGTTATTGAAAAGTCATCGTCGGGCGAGCGCGCGTACGATATTTATTCACGCCTTCTCAAAGAGCGCATCATTTTCCTTACGGGTGCCATTGATGACGATGTTGCCAATATCGCCATCGCCCAGCTCCTATTTCTTGAGTCTGAGGACCCTAAAAAAGATATTTACCTCTACATAAACTCTCCTGGAGGCTCGGTATCAGCAGGTATGGCCCTTCACGACACGATGCAACACATCAAACCAGATGTTTCTACCATTTGTGTTGGTATCGCCGCATCCATGGGAGCGTTCCTCCTTTCGTCAGGAGCAAAAGGAAAACGTTTTATTTTACCCAACGCTGAAGTGATGATTCATCAACCACTTGGTGGCGCCGAGGGGCAAGCATCAGATATAGCAATCAGTGCAAAACATATTTTGAAGATTCGCGAGAACCTCAACAAAATGCTTGCAAAGAACACCGGCAAACCTCTCTCCCAAATAGAAAAAGACACCGACCGCGACTTCTTTATGTCGGCAGACGAAGCAAAGAAATATGGCATCGTCGACGAAATCTACAAACCAAAGAATCCGAGGGGGTAAACATCAGTCGAAAGTCAGAAGTCAAAAAGTGGACCCGAAAACCGTAAGGTTTTCGGGTCCTGACTTTAAGACTTTTTACTTTATGGACTTTATAGACTGTTAGCGGTAGTATGCAAGTGTACCCCCACACCTACTTTTTTGCATATCTCCGTCTTTCAAAACAAGCTAGGAACAACAGTATTTCAGTCCAAAAGTAGGTGTGGGGGTGTACCCATTGTAATTTAAATTGACACTTTATCAGTAAGCTAACCGCCCGCAGATCTGGAGAAAACCATGAATCAGAAGATTCTGAATTAGCAAATTCACGCCTTGGGCGCAGAATCTTGGACGTGAACTGATTTGTATTTCGAGGCTTGGCGGGCTTAATTATGGACATTAACATTGCACTTACGCTTGGCGGCGTAATGGCGATTCTGGTAGGTATCCTTCTTGGCTACCTTTTGCGTTGGTTCCTCTCGGTCAGCAAACGCGGATCCGTTGAGGTTGAAATCAAAGAAGTGCTCCTCTCCGCAAAAGAAGAAGCGCAGAGCATTATCGAGGAAGCCGACCGGAAAACTGAAGCTCGCGAAAAAGAGCTTCGCAAAGAAGAAAAGGAGATAGAGGAGCGCCTCAAGAAAACAGAAGAGCGTTTTATCAAGAAAGAGGAGTTTCTCGACAAGCGTCAGCTTGATATAGATGAGGAGCTTGAGCAAATCAAAGTAAAGTCTGCCGAAATTGAAAGGATAAACAAAAAAATACAGGCAGAAGGAGACGCGGTTAAACGCGAGCTCGAACGCATCGCGCATTTTTCTGAAAGTGGCGCGAGGGAGGAGCTCTTGAAACGCGTTGAAAAAAATCACGAGGAAGATATACTCGTGCGTATAAAAAAACTCGAGACTGAGGGGGCGTCACGCCTTGCAAGTACGGCACAAAGCATCCTTGCCACCGCAATCCAGCGCCTTGCGACATCTACCGCAGCAGAGGCAATGACCACTACCGTATCTATTCCCTCAGATGAAATCAAGGGAAAGATTATCGGTAAAGAAGGCCGTAATATAAGGACATTTGAACGTGCCTCGGGAGTAGAGCTCATTATTGACGACACGCCTGGTTCAATTGCCATTTCATCATTTGACCCTATTCGCCGCGAAGTAGCACGCGTAGCCCTCGAGGCCCTTATCGAAGATGGTCGTATTCAGCCTGCAAAAATTGAAGAGGCGGTGGAAAAAGCACATGAAGAAGTAAATAAAATTACGAAAGAAGCTGGAGAGCGCGCTGCGTACGAGTGTGGTGTCTTCAACCTTGACCCGCGCGTATCCGCAATCCTTGGTCGGCTTCATTTTCGCACAAGTTACGGACAAAACGTACTGCAACATTCGATAGAAATGGCGCATATTTCGGGGATGCTCGCAGAAGAGCTCGGCGCTAATGTTGCCGTCGCCAAAGCAGGTGCACTCCTGCACGACATTGGTAAAGCTGTTGATCATGAGGTTCAAGGAACCCATGTAGAAATTGGTCGACGCATTCTTCAAAAGTTTGAAATTGATCCGCAGGTCATCCAAGCGATGCAATCGCATCACGAAGAGTACCCATATGAGACGATTGAATCGATTATTGTGCAGACTGCTGACGCTATTTCAGGTGGTCGCCCTGGGGCGCGCAGAGACTCGGTAGAGAGATATATTAAACGCCTCGATGACCTCGAAGGAATTGCTCGTTCCTTCCCCGTAGTCGAAAAAACCTATGCCCTGCAAGCCGGAAGGGAGCTTCGGGTATTTGTGAAGCCTGAGGAAATCACTGATCTTGAGGCAATAAACCTCGCCCGCGAGATAGCGCTTCGTATTGAAAAGGAGCTCAAGTATCCAGGGGAGATCAAAGTTGCGGTGATACGCGAATCACGCGCAGTCGAATACGCGCGCTAGGCTCATTTTGTAGGTTTTTCTATGAAACAAAATGGTTGATTTGGCAATGTTTCAAAAAACCCTTGCGCCTATTGCACAAAAAAACATAGGGGGGTATACTTATTACTAAGGAGGTCTGGCCCGTGTCGAAAGGGGCAACTCCGCTTCCGCCAAGAGGGCGGACAGGAAGTCACGGGTGAGAAAGCGAATACATGAAGCTTTCGCAAGACCGGAGCGCGACGGCGCGAGGTGGGGTCGCACAAAATCGCACAAGCGATTTATATGTGGCAGAGACTCGTTTTAGTATTACAAGGTTAATAAAAAGATTATATTATGAACAAAGCAGCTATTGTTGAAATTATTCACGAGAAGATGGGTGGTACCAAAGTATCAGCAGAGCAGACATTGGACACGATTCTTGAGACTATGGTAAAGACACTTCAGAAAGGTGAGGAAGTATCAATCGCAGGCCTCGGAATCTTTTCTGTAAAGCCACGTGCAGCTCGTACCGCACGCAACCCAAAGACTGGTGAGGCTATTCAGGTAAAGGCAACGAAAGTTCCTAAATTCCGCGCCGCAAAGGCCCTCAAGGACGCAGTAGCTAAGTAAGCCACTCCGTTTCTCATACAAAAAAGCCGTCACATATTGTGACGGCTTTTTTGTATGAGAAACGGAGAATCGTTCACAGATATAATAAGAGTTGAGCGCTACGCGCGCTAGGTTTGCTTGTCCACAAATCACTAAGTCTCTTCGGATGAGTACCTCCTCACAGACGTAAGTGTTTGCCGGCCCCACCTCGTGTTTTTGCGTGCTCGCAAAACATCACTGCGGTTCACAAAACTGAAAAACAGTGCGCAGGCACTGTTTTTCTTTACGTTTTGTGCGGGTACGGAGAATCGAACTCCGGTCAAAGGATTGGAAATCCCTTATTCTACCATTAAACTATACCCGCAAACGAGCTACGGATATATACTCACATATATCCGCGCGTAATGACACAATACCAAAAACACGCGGGTTGTGCAATTGTATTACACAACCCGCGTGTTTTTGGTGTCCGACTTTATAAACTTCGAATCAGCTGATTCGTGTCTTGGACATAAAAACTTTCAAACTTTTTGACTATTTTACCCAATGATTGAGTGAACCTTGGATACGATCTCATCAAGTGTAAAGTTTGCCTTCACCATGAAGTCCTTTGCGCCAAGTGCCATTGCTTTATCGAGATCCTCCTTTTGACCGAGGTTACTGAGGATAATAACAGGCACACCAGCAAGCTTTGCGTCTGCTTTGATACGTCCAAGAATCTCAAAGCCGTCTACACCTGGCAAGATGAGGTCAAGGAGGACAATGTTCGGTACACGCTGCGCAAGAATAGTAAACGCCGCCGAAGCCTCAATAGCACTCTCTACATCAAATCCCTCACTGGCGAGCTTGCGAACAAGGAGTTCGCGGAGGAACTTATCGTCCTCAACCACCATGACAAATTTTTTAACGGGAGCTGCATCAGCAGGGGCAGGAGTTTCTGTGGAGATAGGAGCAACGACTTCAGAAGTTGCGACAGGGGTAGGTGTAGCAACTGGTGTTGGTGTAGGATCTACAGCAACAGGAGTGGGTGCAGGAGTACTTGGTGCAGGCATATCGCTTGTAGGAATATCTTTTATTTGTAGGCCCCACTCAGTAGCCGAAACCGTCTCTCCGGCGAGAACACGCTGCACCTTATCAAGAACCTCATTAGGGTCGAATACCGCCTTGACGAGGAAATCTCGTGCTCCAAGCTGTTGAGCACGTTCAATCTCAAGAGGTTGTCCGGAGTTTGAAATAATAATAACTGGGATAGCGCTGAGGCTCTGATCTGCGTGGAGTTCTTCCATAACCTCAATACCACTCTTTCGTGGCATCAAGATATCAAGAAGAATAAGGTCAGGTTTGATTGCACGCACCTTCTCCATAGCAACGACGCCATCTTGGGCACGATCAACAACATACCCGTTCTTTTCCAGCTTTTCTGATAAGACATCTCGGAGCACATCATCGTCCTCGATAATAAGGATTCTTTTTTTCTCTTCCATAAGTAAATCTATTGTACTACAAAAAATAATAACAAGCTAGAAGGAGCAGTTGTCCACAGCCCTACCCAACCGTATTTGGGTTCAAGTCAGCTTTTATTTCTAGGGGGATAGTATCGTCTTTAGGGAGCAGTTCGGGGAGAAGTGGCAACGTGAGCGTAAAGGTTGTCCCCTTTCCTTCAACCGAGTCAGCCCAAATTTGGCCACCGTGACGAAGGATGATGCTTTTTGTAATCACGAGACCGAGTCCAGATCCTTCTGTTTGCAAATGTACTGCGTTCGTTGCTCTAAAGAATTTTGAGAAGAGCTTTGGCAATTCGTCTCTAGGAATACCGACCCCAGTATCACTCACTTTGATTTCGAGATAGTTCCCTTTTTGCTCTGTGGCGATTGTCACAACCCCTCCTGGGAGCGTGTACTTCAATGCGTTGTCTATCAGGTTCTGGAGCGCAATAGAAAGCTTATCAATGTCAAAAACAAAAAGTGGTATTTCTCCATGTTTTTGAAGATGTACTTGAATATTGTGCTCACGAGAAGCAAGCTCTGAATTACCTATCAACGTAACGAAGAGTTGATTGAGATCATTAAATTCAAACCTATACACAAACTTGCCATGCTCGATACGGGTAACATCCAAAAGATCGTTAACAAGCTTAATCATTTTAGTGTTAGTCTCATACCCTCGCGCAATCATACTGCGCTGATCTTCATTAATAGTGCCAACCTCACTGTCGAGAAGAAGCTTGAGTGCCCAATTCACACTTGAGAGTGGGGTGCGTAGCTGGTGCGCAGCCACTGTGATGAAATCGGTCTTTAGCCTATCAAGCTCATACAAGTTTGACACCATTGCGTTGAATACTTCGCCAAATTTCCCAATCTCATCGTTGGATACACGAGTTATTCGCTGAGAAAGATCTCCGTCAGAAACTTTCTGCGCCACTCGAGAGTATTCGGTAAGAGGCTCCACTACTTGGCGACGCAAAATGAACGCAAGCACCCCAACAAGAGTTACGGTGAACAAAACACCAATTCCCGTCATACGCAAAACAAGTGCCATTATTTTATCCTTGTATGAAGCCGCAAACGTGTGTATTTCGAGTATCCCTACGGTACTTGTTTTGTTCCCCACCTCAAGCTCTATAGGGGACACGCGGACAATCACATCATATTCCTCATGGAGGCGTTCGTACGATACCTCACGAACCTTTCCAAAGAGTACATCCTCACGATACTGCTTATATTCCTGAGGGTCATTTATAAATTCGTCTTTCTCGTTATTGGTGCTTGCAAGAATATTGAGTTTGCCATCCATCACAATAAAATCATGAAAGAAATCGAATCGTTTTATTTCATCGGTGATTTTCTGCATTCTTCCTAGGCCACTTTCGCGTGTCGAGATAATAGAGCGCGCACCCTGCTCAATGCTTACTGAAATTGTCTGGAGAAGTCTTTTTGCTTCAATGACATCCTTGGTATTTTTTGAACGTGTTGACACCTCAACCTCAATCACCGCAATAATATCCCCAAGAGTGCCTTGCCCGTAGATTCGCACGGGGGTATAGCGCTCTAAATTAGAAAAGGTTACTTCATCTTCCTGTTGGTCAATTTCTCTTCCTTCCTTAAAGACCTGCGACACAAACTCAGCCTCACGCCCCTCAACTTTCTTCCCCGCTTCGTTGTGGTCAGTTGCAGCAAGACGATACCCGTCAACCCCCGTCACATTGATATATTTAACCCCCTCTACATCACTCAACTTATCCACCACAACCTGTAAAGACTGCTGTTGGTTGTACACTTCTTGAAACATGCGCTCAATGTCATCCTTGAGCATATCTCCGATTGTTATGGAATTCTGAATTGTCTGATTCTTGATTGCCTGTGCCTCAATAACAACAACGATGCCGAAAGCTATTGCGAGGACCACAACAGTCACCCCCGCAATCATAAGATTTATTTTTTTACCGAGGCTCATGTAGTTTTATTATACCGCAATTAAAAGAATAACACCTTGTGGAAAACAAAAGAATCGGACATCACATGCCCGATTCTTTTAGGAATTATTTTTTAATTTACTAACCCCTTTACGCGCGTTGCATTATACCCACCAGTAAAAGAAACTGTTCCTCCGTTCGGGTTGACAGCCTTCCCTGCTGCTCCCCCTATGAACTGAAGCGTCCCATTCTGGTAATTATATGCCGATCCGCCATTAGCCCCCGAATCCCCACCTTTGTTAGGTTCCGAATTGCAGGCGGTGCCACCAAGCAAAAGAGTTCCTGCGACCCCCATACATGGACCTGGGCCATTAGCCCCGCCACCAGGGTAGCCAGCCCCGCCACCGCCGCCCATAGGGTACCCAGCAGCACTTCGGCCACCAGCCCCGCCACCGCCACCGCCGAAAATGTAACCGCTGGTATTATCAATTTGGGCAGTTACGCCCGATGATAACGTAATTGCGTTTCCGCCCGGGAAACCATCACACCAAGCCCCGCAACCATTTCCCCCGGTACCAAAGATTCTTCCGTTATTCACAATGTTCACACTTGACCCACTCACCAAAGAACCTGTTGCAAACGACCCCACGTCCACACCAGTCGCAACGGTAACAGTAAAACTTTGTGCAATAAGGAGATTTATACCACCACAAAGCTGGGCTTGATTATATAAATTATAGCTCGTTGTGTTCGCTGCGATTGAGAACTGATAGCTCCCACTAACCTTGGGGCAAGAACCGCCTCCCCCCACCGTCAAAGTTTCCCAAGTGGTGCCGTTGCATCCTTCGAAAGCACCTGCGTTGAAACGCATCGTTCCCGCATTGACAGCAGAGCATACTGTTAACGAGTTGCCGACTTTTATCGGCCCGGTAACATTTATTGAATTTGCACTAATACTCCCCGCACTCAAATTCTGGTTTACTTCTACATCATCATACATCTTCACCTTTCTATTTACCCCATCTCCTGATTTATTCCCCGCAATCATCAAGGCATTGTAAGTCGTTGCATCATTGGCTATCTCCGCGTGGTTAACAGATCCACCTGCGCCGTTAAGAGTATACCCGAACCAATTAGATGATAAGCGCAGCGGGTTAGAGGCTCCGTTAAACAACACTGGCCCATTTTTTGTTTGCTCAGTACTACTTACATTGAGAGGTGCAGCAACATTACCATTTGGCGGTGTTACCGTCGGCGCAGTCCACGCGGAGACGTAGCTGATGCCAATCGAGAGTACGAGGGCGAGGATAACAATTTTAAAAGACTGAAAAATGTTTTTATGCATACTCTTTATTATAGCCCATCCGATACCTTTTACAACAAAAAGTGGGGATAACTTACTTCCTCATTCATTTCATTCGTGTCCCCTCGGTAGTCCAAGACATGAATTTGCTAATGTTTATGGCAGAGCCACGAATCTGTTGATTCGGAATCGAACTTACATTACAGGCTTCGGAAGCTTGCGTCCTACCGTGCCCCGTAGCAAAAGCCCGAATGTGATGCCCTCATGAGGTCGGCCAAGCCGCTCGCTCGTCGCCGTCGCTCCTCTCTCCGCTCGGCCCTGCTCACGCGACCCGTTCTACTGAACGGGTAACCCCGCGCTCCCTTTCGATTCCTCACGATGGCTACAAAAATACACTCCACAAATGTGAAACATTTGCTCCGTAATTTTTGTGCTGTAATCATACACTTTGCTCGAACCTTTTTCGAACAGCAAACGGACTAATGCGCACGCCCCGCGTGCGTGGTGGCTTGAAACTAAATCGTACGCTCGTATCGTTCCGCCACTGCCTCGCTTCTCTCGGCAACCCCAAAGAAAAATGTCTCTTGCTTTTTTGATTTGGCGGGGGTGAAATCTTTCTTGAAAAAGGAAAGGACATTTTTCTTTGGTGTTCTGCCCTCAAGGTCTCGGGCAGGTGGCGGAACAATGCGGACGAAGTTTTGGCAAAACTATTTTTTG
>Ga0209541_10004859_pt1 | contig 23670 bp, 17 predicted proteins | sample RifCSPlowO2_01_FD_184027 | JGI IMG/M metagenome (GOLD analysis project Ga0209541, IMG submission 184027) | Groundwater microbial communities from Rifle, Colorado - Rifle CSP2_plank lowO2_0.1 (SPAdes) (version 2) | ecosystem: Environmental > Aquatic > Deep subsurface > Groundwater | place... | reverse complement strand
AAATTATTCTAGAGCTTCTCTTAAGCTGCCAGAACAAGAAGCATCATTTTTATCTCCTGCTCTCATTACAAATGCTGCTGGAAGCATATTGACAAACTTATTGCATTGGCTTTCATCTAGCTCTTTTCCTTCTGCTAACTCGCTTAGTTTTTCACTGCATGTTAAGCTTTTATCATCTAATTTCACTAGCTCTGGATCTTCGCTTTTAATATCTGTAGTCATTGTGATCTGGCAAGAATCTGCTTTTTTAGTTAGCCTGAAACTAAACCTGTCATTTGAGCTTGAATCAGTCAATGAGAATTTAACCTTGTTGCAAGATGTAACTGCTTTACAAAAACAATCACTTGCTTTAACATCTGCTTCACTGCCTTGGCTTGTTGCAGTTCCGCAATCAATGGTTTTGATAAGTGTTTCTTGTTTTTTGCAACTTGACAGAATAAAAATAAGTATTAATAATATGACAAAAAATAATTTCATTTTATGCATGCACCTGCATAACATCTTAGTCCTTGAGCAGCACAATTGATATTTTCGCTTTCTATTCCGCCTTTATCACAATAATATTCAACAAGGATGTTGCTATAGCACTGGTCCATTCTGTTGATGATTTTTTCATCATTAACAAACTTAACAACTGCTCTTTTTTTAGAATTCTTGCCATTATCGTCATCTTCGCATAAAAAGTTAGAAGCCTTGCTTGATCTAACTGTGAAGTAAACCAAAACAAGACCTAGTATAACAACCACGCTAAGAATAATCCATATGTTTTTTTTAGTTATCTTTTTCATTTCTTACTAATAGTGTTTTACTAAAACTTTAAAAGCTTTTATCACTACTCTAAAATGGGAATGAATGGCTATAAGTAATATTTATATATTAGTTTGGTTTTTGAATATTAAAAGGTGATAATGTTGAAGGATTATGTCACAGTCATTGTTAGCATGCTTTTGGTTGTTTCTATAATAGGTCTAGTTGAGATAGGCAATAATTCTGTTACAGGAGATAGTATTACTGGAATGCAAAGTGTTGATAAATCTTATTTATGTTATGATAAATATAGCGCATGTGTATCTGGTTGCTATAATATAAGTAATATAGATATTTCTAGATGTTTAAGCGATTGTGAACGTTCTAGAGATGAATGTTTACGTTTTAGTAAACCGTACACTCCAGAACCAGCTCCAACTCCACCGCCAGAAAAGTCTTGGTGGGAAAGAATGTGGGAATGGTTGTTTAGCAGCAAAACAGCTGTTGGCACTGGTCAGGATGTTGGTTTAAAGGATTTGCCTTCTGATGCTCAAGGTTTTATTAAAGAGCTTGGTGGATTGGTAAAACTAGCTAAGAATGGTGTTGGAAAGATTGTGGTTATAACTAATAATGGTGCTAATGAGTATTTATTGCCAGGAAGTGGAGATAAAGCTCTAGTTGTACTTTCAAATATTGGAGAAGGAGATTATAATATTGAATTAAAAAGCAGTGAAAAAAGATTTGTTATTAAAGCAAAAGTCAAAGGAACAGAAAGCGGTTATGGAATTGGAGAACTACCCTCAGACCTATCACAAAACCCAATCGACAGCTTTACACTTACAGATGATCTTGGAAGAAATATTGCACAAGGACCTGTAAATAATGTTTTAGGACAGCAACCTTCCAGAAGAACTGAATCAAGGCCATTCTTTTGTTGTAAAGATGGTAGAGGAACAGAAGGTACTGGCTATTATGAAGAAAGAAACAGTCCTGAAGATTGTGCTGGATTAGTAAGCAAGAAATGCAGTGATTCTAATGGTGTTGAAAAAGAAAATCCATTTATTGGATCATACAGCCAAAGCGAAGCTGCAAGAGAATGTGTTTATGGATACAAATGTCTTAATGATAAAATAGCCAAGCTTTGTGGAGATGATTACACTTCAACAGCTGGAGCATCAAATACAGTAGAAGGAGCTCAACCATGTCCAAGGCCAAAGGTTGTCAGAACAGGTGATGAAGATACGCCTAGTTTAAGCTGTGCTAATGTATGTGCTGAGAAAGGCATGTTTTCAGAAGCGCCTTCAGAAAAATATTCAAGTGGTATCATGTCTAAATTAGAAAATAATGATTTTTATTGTCAAGATATTTTAATCAGCTTTTCACAATTACAATTTGGAAAGTGTAATTGTTTTGTTGATAAAGCTCCAATGGTTAGTCCAGCAGGCGTTGCAGTTTGTGATAATGGAGTAAAATGCGGAGAAGAAACAGATGGCAAGAGCTGTGTTTTCAAAGGTTGGGGATTTGGTGAGCAAGGAATGCCAATGGCTGTTTTAAGTTCAGGAGAATAAAGTGAAGAAATATTTACATCACAAATATCATCACCATCATTTGTTTGGATTATTTCTTTTAGTTGCACTTGCTTCTTTATCATTATTATCAACACAAATAAAAACCCCTGAAAAACATGTTTTTCTCATATTTGGAGTTACAGGACAAGTAATAATCGATGATAAAGGCTCTTCAGAGATTTTGATTGATGATTTAGATGTTGATACTAAATCAAAGGATTCTCAAGAAACAGATTCAGGAAATGTTAAGATTGTTGATTTTGATTTTAAAGCAGGTGGTGAAGAAATTAATATTGAAAAGATTATTCCTGTTTCTGATAATACCGTTCCTGGATTGATAAATTTCATAATTAACACAAGAAATACAATAAATACACCATATAATGCTCTTGAATTAAAATCCATAACATTTACTGTAAGAGCCTCAGTTAAATCAGTTGAAGAGAAAAAACAACAAGATAGCAGTGAAACATTTTTATTTATTGACCAACCAGTTCCAAGCGTTCCAGAACCAACAACTCCAAGCTATCCACAAACGCCATCTTCAACAACATATAATGATTATTCTGAAACTGGAGTGCAAAGAACAACCGTTACTGAAGAATTAAAGAGATATAATACTTGCCCTGAGAGCAATAATCCTCAAATGCAAAAAGCAATGAAGTTAGTTCCTGGTTTTGTTAAAACAGATTCAGACAATATAGTGAGAACCACTGCTGTATGTGCGCCAAATTTTAATATTCAGAATCACATTCAATCATTCTGTTCACAGTTTAAGGTTTCAGAAGACTGTCCACAACAATGGCTCTACCAAGATTGTTTAGCTCGTTATAAATCAGAAGCTGGATCTCTTGAAACTATTAAAACAAAGCTTTGTACCCTGTCAGGAGATGGAAGAACACCTTGTGCTGATTTTGGTAACTCATTATTATTGATTAAAACCTTAGATGGACAATTACATCAAGTTAGTGGAGCATTAAATATAGGTGCGCAAAAGGCATACATTATTTTTGCAAATATAGCAAATGCTAATTTCTACAATGACAAAGGAGTCAAGATAATAGTAAATGGCGTTGTTAAGGCAACTGATTCAAATGAAAATGTAAAAGGAGCATGGTCAAGACTTGATGATCTTAAAGCAGGAAAAAACCAGTTAGGAATAGGATATAACTTTCAAAACAAATTCTTGCCGTGCAAGATGATCAGCTTTGATGTTACTGGAACAGCAACTGGAACACAACCAACGTCTTCAACAGGAACATGTCCTCAAGGAAAAGTAAAATCAGGCAATGAATGCGTATGTTATACTGGAGTTGAACAACCAGACGGAACATGCAGTCAAGTTTCAACAGGAACTGGATCAACAACAACTTCAAGTATTAGTGCTAGAAGTATTACTTTATCACCACCAAATCCTACTTCTGGACAAGGAGTTCATATAATTGTAGAATTTACTGCAGATGTTGCTGGTCGTCAAACTACTTTTGAATTAAATGGACGACAAAAAACAATAACAAATGTGGTGGGAAATACTGGCTATGATAAATTTCATTTTTCAGCAGATTCTCCTGGACCATTAATTGAGGGAATTAATAATATAAAAATATATCTTGATGGACAATTAGTAGGTCAAAAAACATTTAGTCCTGGATCAACTAGTACTTCAAGTTCTACAACTCAAGATCCTTGCGCTGAAAAGGGAGGAGTTTATGATGCTTCGCTTGGTGGATGCAAATGCACTACTCAAAAGCCAGTATTATCAGAATCGGGATGCAAAACCTGTCAAGAGGCATGCAGTGCAGAAGGATTATTAACATCACAACCAAATTATATGCCATTTGTTCAAAGCAAACTAAATAGCGCAGAAGGTTATTGCAAAAAAAGTGCTCATATAGATTATCCGCCATTTAAAGAGTTTTTTGATCATACTGAGAAAAAGATATGCACTTGTTACAAAAATGAAAATCCAGTAGTTACGATTTCACCAGAATTATTAGTATGCACAGGAACTCCTTGTGGAAATGTGCCTTGTGACAAACAAGTTACAAGCGGAACCACAACATGCTATTGCAAGTTTTCAGGCTGGGAATGCTCACAAGCCTCTTGCTCATCATCAGCAGGGGCAAGCCAAGAATATGCAAGCAATACACCTCCAAGCGGAGGAACTGGAAGCGGTGGAAGTACAGGAACGGGCGGTCAAGGCGGAGAATCATTACCCGGATAAGAAATTGTTCTTTTATCTTAATCTTAAAACTGCATTGACTAATTTATACTTATCTGCTCTTTCAAATCTTTCAGTATTTCTAAAATATTTTTGTGTAAAGCCAAGACTGCTTGTTCCATTATTAGAAGATCTATAAACATTGAATTCACAATCTGTTCCTTGAGTTAATTTATTTAATTCTCTTAATGGAATAACTAATTCAGCTGTCCAAAATTCAGGACTTACTTCTGTTTTAAGATCCCATCTTGGATTCCAAGAAATATCTCTCCAACCTAAACTATCTCGTTTGATTCCTTTAGGAGTAAATTGTAAACTATAAAATGGTTGATCATTATTAGGAACATCTATTGTTATTTCTATTCTGTCATTTGCATTAAAATCTTCATTAGGTAATTGTTCTGATGTTAATTCTCCTTGATAAAAGCATTTGAATTGCAAGTGAAGATTTTCATCATCATACTTTATTTTTAGTATTGTTCTGTCATCTATTGCTAATGCTCCTGTTTTTTCTCTTAAAAATCCTGACTTTTCATTCCATTCTCCTTTTTTAACTGTTATTAATCTAGGATTAAATCTATCTGCTGTTTTGGTTCTTTTCACAAGCATTTCAAGTGCGCTTAAATAATTAGCGTCTGTTGTTATTGAAGGAACTCCTCTTGGAACTCCCTTAAGAAGCTGTGAATATGACAAAAGTCCAGGAGTTGTAGTTGTATTTAGATATTCTGTTGATAATTCAAATAATATTTTTCTTGCTGCATTTTCATAAATGTTTCTTTGCGGATTATCGCTAGTACAGCTTGCTAATTCAAATAGTGCCTTTGCAATTAATGAAGAAGCATAAGTGTCTCTTTGATTAAGCTCTTCACTATTTTCAGATGTTTCATTCAATGGCTTGCCAATGTTTTGCCTCCAAACAAATCTTTCTGGCTCTTTTCTTGCAATCATAAAATCCGCAAGATTTTTAGCGGCTGTTAAAGCTCGCTCATCTCCACTTAAAGCATAGAATTTGACAAAGCCAGATAATGCAATTGACTGTGTGGCACTTGATACAGATTCTTGATCTCTCCAGTCAAGATAGCTTATTTTTGTTATTACCTCTCCTGACTTAAAGTCTCTGTTAAGGTTATTAGAGTGCCATTCTTTTTGCGCAAAGCCGACTGCTTGATAAACGCTTCCGTCTGGCTTGATAAATTGCTCAAGCATTGCATTCATGTGTTTCACATAAAGATTCCAAAAATCCAAATCTCCAGTCTCAGTAAAAGCATTAGGTAAAATAGTTATAAAATCAGAAGTAACAGCATCGCATAATGGTTGTTTTGATTCGTCATCAATAAATCCTGCTGCTTGAAAGAAATTTCCATGATTTCTAAATCTTGTTAATAATTTTCTTGCCTCTCTTAAATAAGCATCTCTAAGAATTCCATTTTCTCCTAGTTTTAACAATCTTCCGACTGTATTTTCTATATCATTAAAATCTCCTGTTGCTTTATTATTATCTTTCTTGCCTTCGATTATTAAATTTGTTAATGCCTTGAATTGTGTTAAGTATGTTTCATTGCCTGTGGAATTATACGCAATCAATAGCATTAATGGATAATGGCTGCTTTCTGCAACCATTGGCTCAATAAAATTCCAATTTAATGTTTCAGGATCTAAAACAGATGGAATCTTATATTCAGGAATTGTATTAACTAAGCTTCTTACTTTATACTCGCATAATTTGTTAAGAATCAGGGATTGTAATTCATCTGATCTTTTGCTTAATGGATCTGTTTGTCTTAATTCTTCAATTGATCTTCTTAATATTTCTCCGTCTATTTCAAAGGCTTTTGTTTGAGCTTCTTGATATTTTTGTTTGAAGTCTTTTTCTCTGGGGTCTCCAACAAATTCTCTTAAATCTGTTTCAATTGTTTGCAATGTTAAATCATATTGTTTTTCTGCAGCAAGCAAGGAATCTAGATTTTGCTGTTTTTCTTTTTCAACAGCATCGTCATACATTGTCATAATGCTTTCATATCTTTTATCAGCAGGAGATTTATGAGTAAGCCAAACAGTTCCTCCAACAACAAGAGCTAAGGTCAATGCAGCTGTTGTTCCCAATCTAGTCCAGAATCTTCTTTTAGCAGTCTTTCTAAGATGCCTTTCTCTTAAGTACTGTTGAGCATACTCAACTGCTTTTGGTGTTGACTCTCTGACTTTATTTCTTAATCTTTTTATCGCTTCATTAATGTTTAATTCATAAAATTCACTGTCAATTGTTATGTTTAAACCTTTGCCAATAAGTTCTTTTACAGTGATATTTTCTGACTTGTGCTCTGCAAGGGTTAATAATAATTTTTCATAATATTTTACATCTTCATATCTTACTAAGTCTTCAATAACATCTTTTACTCTTTGATATCTTTTTGTTCTATCCCTTGCCATCATTTTTAAAACAATTGACTCAAGTCTTTCATCTACTTGTTCTTCTTTCTTGACAGCAAGTAATTCATTTGGCAACAAGTCAAGATCGTTTTTAGCAATATTATCCAAGAATGTCTTTGCCTCTGCATTGTGATTTGCTCCGAATGTTGGAAGCTCTCCTGTTAAAAATTGGTAGAGCATAACTCCTAATGAATAAATATCGCTTGGCTTTAATTCATCATCAGACAATGCTTCACCGGCCGCCCTCTCTGGAGATATATAAGCAATTGTTCCAGTTATTTCTCCTTGTGTTACTGTTGTTTGTCCTTGATCTTTTGCAATGCCAAAATCAGTAATTACAATATCCTCAATATCAACTTCTTCTAAATTTTTATTAACTCTTAATCTTACATTTGCCGGCTTGATATCTCTGTGAACTATTCCAAGAGAGTGTGACAATATCAATCCTTGGCTGACTGCTTTTATAACCTTGATTGAATTATTTTCAGAAATCTTGCCTTGAGGAATTTCTTTTGGAAGAAACTCCATAACATAATACTTCCATCCTTGCTCTTCACCAGCCTCGATTATTCTAACAATATTTGGCTTGTCTTTTCTTCTTAGTTTAGTAAGACTATCATGCTCGTGCTCAAATCTTTTAACAACCTCTGGCTTTGCATTTGTTGGAATAAGCTTCATTGCAAAGACTTGCTTTTCAAGATCCCTTTCAGTGATTGATCCAACTTGTTCTGGATTCTCAGGATCAACTCCTTTAATAACATAAGAAACAGTTTCTCTGATTTTTGCTAGATTGGTTGGTTTAGGTATTGTTTCAGTAAGCCTTTCTTCCAATCTTCTGCTTATTCTTGTTGCTTTCTCCTCGTCTATTATTAAGCCTTCTCTAGCAGCTTCTTCTCTTAAAGATTTTATATCAATCTTTAGGCTTGGCCTTTTTTTTGATTCATCTTTACCAAGCCTTAGTTTTACTTGAACAACCTCGCCCATTCCGCCCTGTCCGAGATGGGAAAGAACTTGATAATCTCCAATTACAGAAGGTATTCCACTGAGCTTTAATTCTTTACTATAAGCAAGAGTCTTATTTGGATCATCCATTTAACAAGTTTATTTAATCAACAATATAAATTTTATGGTTACTCATTAGTAATAACTAAAATTTGGAATAAAATTACACTTGTATTCCTTTAAAATCAGCAATGGTTCATATGTTTTAATAATTCCGGATTTCTCTTGAATTTCTCTCATTATCTTGTTTAATTCTAAAACATCTTTAACATGAAGGTCAACAACCATGTTGTACATTCCAATCATATTAGAAATAAAAACACTATTTGGTTGGGCATTGATTAGGTTAATCAATCTTTTTTTATCCTCTTTAGTAAACTTATCAAGCTCTATTAAAACAGCATACCATTCATAACCATATGAAAATGGATTTATCTTTATTGTAAATGCCTGAATCAACTTTTCATCCTGCATCTTTTTAATATAAGCCTTAACTGTTTCATAAGAAAGAGCAGTGTTATTGGCAATATCAACCAAAGGCATTAATGAATCCCTGCTTAATTGCTGAAGTATTAAAATCTCTGATTTGTTTAAATTTATTGTTTCCCTTTTACCGAAATAAAAAGGAACATCATTGAGCTTTTTTGGAAACAAGTATTTCTTTTTGCAAGGCATTCCCTCTATAACTATAAGAAATCTTTTTTCTCCAATGTAATCCTTAAACTTCTCATAGATCTTTTCCATACATTCATTAAACTCAACAGGATCTTTGGCAAGAAAAGCAATTGCAATATTCCACTTGCCAATGCAAGTAACCAGCCAGCCAACCTGAGGCATGTTTTTTATAAACTCAATAATTTCATTTTCTTTGTCTTGAGAAACCTTTTCTGTCTTTAGAAAAACATGATAAAAACAATAAGAAATCTTTTGAATATCGATGATTGTTAAAAAACTACTAATGACATTGTTGTTTACTAAGTTTTTAATTCTATAATTAACAACCTGCTTGCTAAGCCCTACCTTTTTAGCCACTGAAGAATCGCTTTGCCTACAATCAATCTCTAATTGTTCAAGAATCTTGATATCTTTGGCATCCAAATCATAAACCATTTGAATTAAAAACCTCTTTTTTAAAACAAAGATGAGTAAATATTTAAATTTTTCTTAATTTGACAAAAAAATCACTTAAAAGGTTTTATATTAAAGTATATCATACATTATTATTATGATAAAAGTGGGTGGCTTGATCTTGAATAGAAAAACAATGATTAGTTCTAAGAACGTAAAAGCCATCAAAAAAATCTGTTATTTTAAACAAAGACGATTTACTTCTCTAGAAAATTTCAGCCATACAATAAGTTTTTCTCATATAATTGCAGGATAAAATTATTTAGGTTCTTCTGCAGGTACTGCTTCTCCAAATGCAGCTGCTAAGTCTATTTCTTGTGCAGCTGGTGGTTGTACAACTTCTTCAGGAACTGCTGCTGCAAATGCAGCAGCTAGATCTGGTTCTGCTGGTTTAGGAGCATCTATGACTGGTGGAACTGCTTCTCCAAATGCAGCTGCTAAGTCTATTTCTTGTGCAGGCTCTGGAGCTGGTTCTACTATAAGTGTTTCTGCCTCAGATGCATCTTGTTCTTCAAGTGTAGGTGCTTCTTCAGCTACAGGAACAACAACTTCTGGTGCTGGTTCTGCTGGCAATAATGGCTCGCCTAGGCCAACATCTGCAATAACATGTTCTTCATCATCATGAGTTTCTGGAGCAACTATTTCTGCTGGTGCTTCTGCTGATTTAAGTAATACTGCTTCAGCACCAGCATTTGCTACTGATTCTGCAGCTAGCGATAATCCTAATAAAGGATCTACTCCAGCATCTCTTAATTTTTTTACAACTTCTGCAGGTGAAATAACTTCTTTATCTTTATCGGCATCTGGAGCTTGAACTTCTAATTCAACAGCAGAATCTCCTTCTTCTAAAGCTCCAACTAAATCATCTTGTCTTGCTTCAGCAGATTGTCCCTCAACAGCACATTTATAATTATCTGCTCTCTGAGTTCTTTCTTCTTCCAGTCTTGCTTCTACTGCTTTAATACTTGATTTATCTTCTAATATTTTTGTATTTAATAATGTTAGATATGCTTGAGCAGGATCTTGATCTTTTGCAGCTTCTGCTAGTTCTTCTTCACTTAATCCATATTTATCTTTCAATGTTTGTTTTAATGCTTCAACAATTTGATTTGTTTTATCTTCTGCTGCACTAGTTTTATCTTTTTCTTGTCCAACTCTTGATTCAAGATCTCTTTCTGCTTTAGCGATTTTAGCAGCATCTCTTTCTCTTGCTTGTCCTAATTCATAAATAACATTATCTTTTCTTGCTAATTCTTTTCTTAATTCACTATTAGCTCTTGCAAGTGTACTTGCCATTTCTTGTAATGTATCTTTACCTCTCTCTAATTCTTGATATGCTTGATCTTTTTGAGCTAATTGTCTTTCGTATTCTTGTTCTTTTGCAGCCCATGATTCTTTATCAACTCTGTATTGTGATTTTATAGCTTGATATTTTCCATTTAATTCAGCAAGTTGAACTTCTAATTGGCCGGCTTTCTCATTTGAAGTTCCGGCTAATGTTTTTTGTTCTTCAACTAATCTTGCTGCTGATTTATACAAACTTCTAAAAAATGTAACTCCTAATGTTCTAACCTCTAAATGCGTTAAGAATTCATCTGCTTCTTTTAATGCAGCATTATACTTTGCTCTTGTTGGCTCGTCAAGACCTTCATTTAATACTACTGTTGTTAATACATCCTTAACAACCCTGACAAATCCTTGATAATCTTGAAGCCTTTTTAATTCGCTTTCGCTAAGGTTTACTCTTGATAAATTATAACCTGTGGATATTTTTAATTTTTCAATGCCTTCTTGTGTTTTTGGTGTTAATAAACCAACAATACCTTGATCGATTTCACTCATTCTTAAATCCCCTCCGAAAATTGAATTATTCTACAGTAATAACACTAGAATATAAACATTTCTATGCTAAAAGAATTATTTTAATGAATCAATATAGTCTTGCTTTGTTTTGAAATCATTTTGTTTTGCGAGCTTTTCCATTGCTTTATCAAACCAGCTGCCATACTGGGCTGCTTTTTTCAGACGCCAAGCAAATTCCTTTTTTAATCCAAGCTCTTCTGCAATCTCCCTAAGAATTACTTTTTTATGGTCTTTGTTTATTTTTAAATTTCCCGGAATTCCCATTGCTGATCTTATCAATTCTTCATCGAGAAACGGAATTAATACTTTTATGTTCATTGCTTTTGCAACTGCATAATCCCTTGTAAAATCCCTTTGCCACATTCCCTTAAGGCCTTTCCAGCATTCTGCATGAACATCTGAAGCCTTCAAATGTCTTTCATAACCTGCAAATATCTCCTCGCTGCCAAGACCGCCAAAAAAAGTATTTATTTTATCCTGCTTTGCCAGTTCTGCTGCAGCAACAATAACAGCACCAACACCAAGTCTTAAAATATCTGGCTTGTCAAAGATTTTAATGACTTTCTTAAATAATTCTTCAACCTCTTCTATAGTAAATATTTTTTGCTTTAATGTTAATCCTAACTCATCTGCTACTTTTCTGCCTTCAATAATATCAGGAGCATCTTTTAAACCAACAGAATAACAAATAAAATCTGCATTTTGTTTCTTGCAAATATAAGATATTAATGTAGAATCAACACCTCCTGAAAAAAATATTCCAAATCTTTGCCTAGGAATTCTTTTAATTATTGAATTAACTAATGCTTGCTTGACTTGATCTTTTGTTGATGATCTACAATCTTTTTCTAAAGAAATAATATAATCAATCCAGTCCTTTTCAGGAATTAATGTTCCATTTTCAAATTGATCTATCATAACACTAAGAATTTAAATAAAGTTTAAAAATCTATTCAGCTACACCAACCTTTTCTTCAAGTCCTGAAGAAACTTCATTTGTTGATCCTTTAATATTTTTTTGAAATATATAAAATCTGCCTTCCAATAAATTATCTTTTACATAACCGTGACTTTCAAAAAAAACAATTGCTGTTGAATTATTAGCTGGAATTTGAGTAACAATCATCTTTTTTCCAAGCCTTGCTGCCATTTGCTCTAAAATGCTTAATAATTCAGAACCAACTCCTTTTCCTCTGAATTGTGGCTCTGAAACAATATGTTCTATTTGAATAAAGCTTCCTTGATCAGAAAATTCAACAAATCCTTCAGATCCTGCATAAAATCCATGAACTGGAGGAAAATAAATTCCTTGTTCAAAAGAACTTGCTCTTGCAACATCTGAAATTTTATCTCCTGCAATAATTCTTTCTCTATTTGTTCTAGCGCCTGATTCAGTAACTTGATGTCCTATATATTCATACATTTGTCTTCACACAAAAACATAGATTAATTAAGGGTTTAAAAATGTTATTGTTTAACCACTTAATAATAGGAAAATCTTATATACTTGTTATTTAGTTTTTAATTAAAATGGCATTAGATGAGCGAGTGAAGTACGAAAGACTAGTAAGATTTTTACTTTTAGGCGATATTCAAAATATTCTTCGGCATAGTTTAGGCAAAGACGAATTAGTAATTCTGGGAATGAAATTATCTGCATTTTCTGGTGTTCCTGCCGGCAAAAGAAAGTATGTTTTAAGAGGAGCACTGGATAATCTTGATAGTAATCCTAATAAACCATCCATATTAACAGTTCCAGGCATTAGTTCATTAGATTCTTTAATTAATTTATTGGGCGAAGAAATATATTTACAAGAATCTGTACCTACAAGTTTTGGAAAAAAAGATAGAGGTGGCGAGATTTTAATTACAAGACCAGTACCTCAAACATCAAACAATTATGGACAACTAATTCATCGTGCAATAAAATTACTTGATCAAGTTAATGTAAAATATATAACAGAAGTTGAAGAAAATAATTCAATGGCTTTGAGAAATAGATTGATAAATGAAAAAGATCAATTAACTGCATCTGGAGAGATTCATCGTTGGATATATGCATTAGTAACTTCTGAACTAATGTCTAAAAACATTGTAGCTGCTCAACTTTCAGAATTTATGAGCAAGGAAAATCCACAAGGTATTTCAGTTAAAGGAGAAGAATATATTTTACTAATTCAAGCTTTTAGCTCAGAGTTAGATGAAGTTGAGAGAGAGCGAGCAAAACTTGCTGAACAAATCTCTGATTTAGAAAGACAAGATAAAGATAAAACAAGAACAATTGAAGAATTAGGTTCAGAAAGAGATCAACTAAGAAGAAATTATGAGCGATTAGAAAAACAATATAGAACTCTGGAAGAAACTACTGGAGCTCTTCAAGCACAAATAACCGAATTAGGATCAAGACCTCAAGGAGATAATAAAGAACTGACTGAAAGAATAAAGGCACTTGAAGCAGAAAGAGATGATTATAGAAGACAAGCTGATGAAAATATTGCATTATCAGAATCTTACTTAGCTGATATGACAAGACAAAGAGAAGCTCATGGTCTTGCAGAGCGAAAGTTACAAGCAAGAATCCAAGGACTAACAAGATTATTGGAAAAGTATCAAGGAAATGGTACAGATCCACATGAAGAGACAATGGAAGAAATATTTGTTGGTGCAGGTCTTGATTATGATTTAATCAATGCAATAGTTGTTGGAGGCTCGCAAAATCTAACTCGAGTTGGAGGAACTTCTCTTACTGCAGTTAATTGGAGAAAAAATACTTTAGGAGAGTTACGTGATAAATCAAAAATAGATCAATTTGAATCTGCTGTTGATATGCTGGTCAGCCAAGGAATTTTATTAAGTATTGACAGAGATGTTTTAAGCGTAAGCCGCAGTCCAGAAAATGTTGCTAATCCAACATTGAAAATGTATTTAGCAGATGTATTAAAAGATCCTACAAAGTATAGAAATTAATCATTCAACAATCTCTATTAATCTTCTTGCTTTTGGAACAAAATTATAAATAATCCCTTGAGAATATCTTCCACAACCAACAAAAATATCTTTGTTTGTCAAAAGAACAAAACCAGAACAGTCACATTCTTTATTCAAGTCATTTCCTTTAAACCAGAGCTTTATTTCATCATCTGAAATCTCAACAACATTTTTTGTGGCAAAAGGGCCAACCAATTGAGAACCTTCAATACTTAATCTTATTTCTCCATTTTTCAACTCTGCAAAATAAAGCCCGATGGCATTAATGTTTAATTTTGTAAAATCAATGTTGTCAACCTCGCGATTAATGATGTATAAATTATCTTTTGTTGACAATAAAAAAGCATAATCCTTTACCCAATCAAGCTGAGCATTCCATTGTTTATTAATTAGCTCAAGAATCTTTTTAACTTCCTTGTTTTGCAAAAAACTTATTTCAGTTTTCATACTCCCCACACAGGATTATTTCTCCTCATTATAGCGCTCACTTCCTTCAGAACTTCTTTCTGGTCGTTTGTTAAATATTTTTTAAACTCTTTGAACTTTCTAAAATGAGCCTCTGAAATCTCCGAGTAAAGAATATCTCCTTCTTTTAATTGTCGTCCAATAATAACATCAGGCAATGAAACAGCAACCTGCTGATTTTTATCTGATTTATCAACATTTTCCTGCTCTTTTTGAATTCCTTTAACGGTTGTTAAATATTTTCCTTCTGTATTTATCAATGGAGTGTTGCTTTTCAATGTCCCGAGCAATACCTCAACACCAACAACAGCAGGATTGCTTTGCCTAAAAACATAACCTCTTAATAATTGAATCTTGCATGGCTGAACAAGATTTTCAATCTCTTTTAGCTCTATTTTTCTTTTTTGTTCTAACTGCCATGCTTCAAAATCCTCTATTAATTTGTAAATAATATCATTGGTTATTATTTTGACTTTTTCATATTCTTCTGCTGGCTTTGGAATGTTAAATCCGATAATCATAGAATTTAATGGGTCTTTTTCATAAATTGACTCTGCATCTGAAACATCTTTTTTATTTATTGGACCAATGCTTGATTTTCTAATTGGAATGTTTTTCTCTTTTAATAAAAATGATAATGCTTCTAGACTTCCAAGAGAATCTGCTTTTATTATTATGCCATTATTTTGGTTTTCCACTATGACCTGTTCAACCTCTTCTTGAACCTTTGATTTTAATTCTTCTATATTTTTATCAGCAACAAATATTGGCATTCCTGAAAAAACATTTTCAAGATTTGTTGCAACAATCCTCACTCCGGTTGCAGCACTTATTTTTTTAACTGCATTGAATTTTGATTTTTGCTCTCTCATATCTGTTAAGTGAGCAGGTTCAAATAAACCTTTAACTTTGGTCACTATTGCCTCATTCAAGCTTCCGAGAATAATTGTATCACCAACGCTTATTTGCCCGTCATAAATTATTACATCAATTACCTTTCCAAGGCCTTTTTGTTCCTTTACTTCCAGAATTGTTCCTTTTGCAGGACCCTCTGTTAATTTTAGATTCTTCTCAAGAAATCTCTGTGCAAGTCCTGTTAGAACCATCAATAATTCAGAAATTCCTTCTCCAGTCATTGCAGAAACTGGAACTATTGCTATTTGCTTAGTATAATCATTAACTCTATCAAACCTATCTGATTCAAATCCCAGTTCAAATAATTTTCCAACTATAGTGTATAATTTTGTTTCAAATTCTTTTACTGCATAATCGCTTTGCTCAGAAATAGATTTTAGCAATGATTTTTCTTTCTGGCTTCTCCAGCCATTTACTAAATCTATTTTATTTACTGCAATTATAAAAGGAGTTTTGTATTGTTTTAATATGTTGATGCTCTCTATAGTTTGAGGCATTAATCCTTCATTAATATTAATTACTAATATTGCAATGTCTGCAAGGTTGCCACCTCTTTTTCTAAGATTAACAAATGCAGCATGTCCTGGAGTGTCAATAAATAATAGTCCTGGCAGGGTTAATTTTATGTTTAAGCTGTCTAATAATTTGCCGCATATTTTTTTAATTGTTTCAATTGGTATTATTGAAGCTCCAATGGCTTGAGTAATTCCTCCTGCTTCTTTTGCTGCAACAGCACTTCCTCTAATTCTATCTAACAATAATGTTTTTCCATGATCAACATGCCCAAGTATTGATACAATTGGTTGTCTTATCATAGGTTAAACTTAAAGAGAAGTATTTAAAATGGTTTTGGTCTGATGATTATTAAATATTAGTCCCTTAAATCTGATGATTTTGATTATCCTCTTAAGAGTGATAACATAACGAAAGATTTAAATATAGGTTATACTTTCACAGTGGTAACAATATCAGATTTTAATTAATAATCGTCGGGGGTTATATAAAATGAACATTAAGAATTTATTTGGAACAATAAGTTTGTTTTTAGTTGCACTATTAGTTATTGCAACAGGCGTAAGCGCAAATCACCAAGTGCCTTTATTTATTGAAGAGGCAGAATTAAATGGTGTTGAGATTTCTTCAGGAGATGTTAACAGACTAGATCTAGAAAGAAATCAAGAATTTGAATTAAAGCTAACATTAGTAGCTGATGAAGATGTTAAAAATGTCGAAGTTCTTGCATTCGTATCAGGTTATGAATATAATAAAGTGGAAAGAATTTCAGATTCAACCCCTCTATTTGACGCTGATAAAGATGTAAGATATGTAAAGAAACTAAGACTAAGCCTACCTGACGAAGTTGAAGAAGATGATTACAAATTAAGAGTTGTTATATCTGATAGAAATGGCGCAGAAGTAGTTGAGACATATGACTTAAAAGTCGATGTTCCAAGACACAAGCTAAGAATTGAAGATGTAACATTATTCCCTGGAAACATGGTTAAAGGAGATCAAGCAGTTCTTGCTAAAGTAAGATTAAAGAACAAAGGAGAAAGAGACGAAAGAGATGTTAAAGTAACTGTCTCAGTACCAGAACTAGGACTAAGAAGCACTGCTTTTGTTGACGAAATAGAAGTAGAAGAAGAGAAAAGCTCAGAAGAAGTCTACTTAAGATTACCAAAATGTCCAACAAAACTAGGAGACCAAAGCTTAGTAGTTGAAGTAAGTTATGACAATGATCATCAAAAGGTTTCAGCAACTAAAGTATTAACAGTTGAGGAAAACAAAGCTTGCAAAGAAACACCAGCAGCAAGCACACAACCAAGCGTAACTCAACCAGCAACACAAGCACCAGCTGCTACAGAAGCACCAGCACAAAAGAGCAAATTAAGAAGCGCTCTTGAAATGGTATTAGTTGTTTTAGTAGCACTATTAGTTGTAATTGGCCTAGTAATAGGATTTAGCAAGTTAAAAGAAGACGACGAATAAATCGTCTTTATTTTTTGTTTTTTTAATTAACTTTTTCTTTAACTTCAAATTTAACATGTCGAAAACTATCATGAATTACACTACTGACTTTAGTAGGTAGTTTTTAACATAATATTTTTAAACCTATTAATTAAAACTATGTTCTATGCTTACAGATGAACAAGTAAAAAAGGATTTTAAGCTAAAGGCTCAGAAAGATCCTGATAATTATTATCCCACTAAAACACTTAAAGAGTTGGAATTTATAAGAAAGCAGTGCAAGTGCAAACAATGGTTCTGGACAATTAATAAAGATCGTAATTATTGTGGTGAACCAAGTTGTTCTGGTGGTTTAACCTTTGTTGGCAAGTCTCCTGCTAAAAAAAAGCTAGACTACATTAAAGTATGGCAAGAGTTTTCTAGAATACATAAAAAGCTAGGTTACACGCCGATTTCCAGATATCCTGTTTTAGCTAGATGGAATCCAACTGTTGATTTTACTATTGCAAGCATAGCTGCATTCCAGCCATTTGTTGTAAGTGGAGAAATAAAGCCTCCTGCAAATCCCTTGGTTATTCCGCAATTCTGCTTAAGATTTGGAGATATTGATAATGTAGGAATTACAGGTGCACATTATGTCTGCTTTATAATGATGGGAGAGCATGCCTTTGTTGCTCCAAAAGAATATGATATTAATAAATATTTAAAAGATCATTTAACTTGGCTTAATGAAGGAATGGGTTTAGATAATAAAGATATAACAATTCACGAAGATGCTTGGGCTGGCGGAGGAAATTTTGGTCCGTGCATTGAATTCTTCTCTTGCGGCCTAGAAATAAGCAATCAAGTATATATGCAGTATGAAGTTACTGCTTCTGGAAATAAAGAATTAAACATAAAGGTTCTTGACATGGGTCAAGGACAAGAAAGGGCAGCATGGTTTACTCAGGGCAAAGCAACATCTTATGAAACAACATTTCCAACAGTAATAAAAAAATTAAAAGAAATTACAAATGTCGAATACGATGAGAAATTAATGAATAAATTTATTCAACTTTCTCAAAAACTAAAGGTTGAAGAAGGTGTTGATGTTGAAAAGGCATGGAATGAAGTTGCAAAGGAGTTAAAATTAAAGGTTGAAGAACTAAAAAATAAAATCTTGCCACTGGCTGCACTTTATTCAATTGCAGAACATTCTAGAGCATTGCTTGTTGCAATAAGCGATGGTGGATTGCCAAGCAATGTTGGTGGAATGTATAATTTAAGAGTAATTCTTCGTCGAGCTTTATCATTTATTGACAAATACAATTGGAATGTTGATATTTATGATGTTTGTGAATGGCATGCAGAATATCTTAAGCCATTATTTCCTGAGCTAAGTGAGAACCTATCAAATGTTAGAAAAATAATCGAGGTTGAAAAATTAAAGTATAAATCAACAAAGGAAAAAACAAACCATATAATCTCAAAGATTGCAGGAAAAGAATTAAAAGCAGAAGAGTTATTGGAATTATATGACAGTCAGGGAATAAATCCAGAATTAATAAGAGATGAGGCTGCAAAGCAAGACAAAATAGTGAAGATTCCTGATGATTTCTATGCGCTGATTGCTAAAAGGCATGAGCAGAAAGAACAAGAGACACAAACAGAAAGAGAAGACAAGATAGACTTTGGAAAGATTGCTGAAACAAAGGCGCTTTATTTTCAAGAGTGGAAATTAGTGGAATTTGATGCTAAAGTTTTGAAAGTAAAAGATAATTTTGTTGTACTTGACCAAACTGCATTTTATCCTGTTTCTGGAGGACAAATAAACGATATTGGAACATTAAATAATGAAAAGGTAGTCGATGTTTTCAAGCAAGGAAATTTAATTGTACATGTGCTTTCAGAAAAGCCAAAATTCAAAGAAGGAGATAAAGTTAAAGGAAAGATAGATTTTGAAAGAAGAAAACAATTAACTCAGCATCATACTTCGACACATATTGTCAATGCAGCAGCAAGAATTGTACTGGGAAATCATGTAAATCAAGCAGGAGCAAAAAAGGATATTGACAAGGCATACATAGACATAACTCATTATCAAACAATAACAGATGATGAACTGAAAAAAATAGAGCAAGAAGCAAACAAGATCGTTAAATCAAAAATAAATGTTGAAAAACAATTTATGAAAAGGGAAGATGCAGAAAAAACATTTGGAGTAAGAATATATCAAGGAGGGGTTGCTCCTGGAAAAGAACTGAGGATAGTGAATATACCAAAGATAGATGTTGAAGCATGCGGTGGAACACATTTAGATAATACAAATGAAGCTGAAAATATATTAATAACAAAAGCAACAAAGGTAAAAGATGGAGTTATAAGACTATTCTATGTTGCTGGAAAGGCAGCAAAAGATATTGAAGAAAAAGAAACAAGATTGTTAAATGAGTTGGCTAAAGAATTAAGTGTTAAAATCGAAGAAATACCCAGTCGTGCAGAAGATTTATTTGAGAAATGGAAAAAAGCCAGAAAAATAGTCAATAAAAAGCAAAAGGTTGACTTAAAAGAATTAGAGCTTGTAAAAAAAGAGAAATTCTCTGGAGATGTTATAAAAAGATTATCTGAAATATTGCAAACACAACCAGAGTATTTGGTTAAAACCATTCAAAGAATGAAAAAAGAACTAGAAGAGTTTAAACAACAAATACAAAAATTATGATTTGACAAATAACTTCTCAACAATATCTATTGTGTACAATATTACTGCCTGTGTCTGGTTTTTTGTTGGCTTAAATGAATTTTGTTTTTTATGAACAGAATGAATTCTTATCTGATTTATTAAGTGTATCTGGTTTGAAATTGCAGGATCTATGATGATGCCTTTTTCATTAAGCTTTGCAAGCAAGTTGCCAAGGCCTATGCCTGGGCTTTTTTCAAGCAAGTCATTTCCAGTTACTTCATAATGTTTTCTATGCAAAGAAGTCTCTATAATTCTTCCACAAAGTATTACTGCGCTTCTAAGGCATGAAGCATTAAAGCACTTTTCAAGCTCTAAAAAATCAGCAGAAAGATCGTCTTTAATTTCATTAGGAATAATAGAAGCATCAAATCTTAATCTCTCAAGCTCTGGCTTTTTAATCTTATTAAACATCTTTTCAATATCATGAGTTATTCTATTAATATTAATAATATCTTTTTCATTGGCTAATTTATTGGTTAGTTTATTGATTTCTATTACTGATTCATCTTCATTATCCTCGAGCTTTTTGCTATATTTGATTAAGCTAGATATATTGTTTTTTAGTGATTTTTTTATGCTTTCTTTTTGTTTTGCCTTAAAATCAATCAAGCTGTTATTTTTTTGTTCAGTTAAATCAATATTATTAGAAATAGCCAGTTTTAAGGAATGCTTTAAATCAGCTAAACAATTAATAAAGTCCTGCATGATTATTGTTTATTCTTTATTTATTATATATTTTTCTATCTAAAACTTTAAATACTTGTGTTTTATTGCAATATTAAAGGTGAGATTATGAAAAGGATTATGGTGTTATTGGTTCTAATGGCTTTTGTAATTGCTGCATGCAGTGAAGAAGAAGCTTCAAAGACAACTGATTCAGGATCTAGTGTTAGTGCTGAAACATCAAACACAGATGCTGCTTCAAGCAATACTGCTACTGGAGCTGTAACTGTTGAGTTAGGCCCTATAAATGTAAATTGTGATTCCTTATTTAATTCAAAAACACTTGTTGATTTAACACCAAGCAAAAAGGTAAGTGTTGTTGAGATTGTTGAAAACCTAACTGTTGACAAGATAAAAACAGTTAGAAAGAAAAAAGAAACAAAGGTTGAAGACGGACCAAGTGAGTTTGCTGATTCAAAACTCGAGACTAAAACATTGACATTTGATCATAAAACAATAAGCGAGCAATCATGTGAATTTGCCCCAACATCAAAAGAAAAAAGAGTTGGAACAAACACATTAAACCTTAGATTTGTCTGCGGGCCAAAAGATGAGGTAAGCCAGAAGTTTAATGATGAAAAAACAAACTCAAGATCTGTTGAAGATGGAGCAACAGGCCAAGCATCATTCTGGGGAGTAAAGAATGAGCAAGTAGTCTACTCATTACTGTCTGGAAAGGTTGACTGCTTTGTTGATGTAGAAGGAGTCAATAACCTAAAGATTGGCGAGGAGTTAGGAAAAGAAATAGAAGGTAAATTAAGCTAAAACTCGCTTAATTTTTTTTGTTTATTTAAATTTTTTAATAAAACGCTTTTTTCTAATAATTCTTTAATATCATAATTGAATTTCTTAATTATAAAATCTTTCACATATTTTATTAATAATTCTTTACTGGAAAAATTAATCATTGCATTATTAATTGACTTTCTTGATGCTTCCCTTGTAACCCAGACGCCCAAAGGCAAAGAGTATTCATTTGTTATAAATCTTAAAACAAGAACACTGGCTTGTTTCTTAAGCTCTTTTAGCTTTTCAGCAATAGCAAGCCTTACTGTGTAATAACCACCAACACAATTCTCTGCATAATACTTTCTGCCTTGAAACGGCTCGTAATCAGTGCTGTAATTCTCTGGCTTTGGCAAATAGATCTCAAAAAGCTCATAACTCCAATTATCAGGAAAAAGCATTATTATATAATAATTACCTATATAACTGCCAGAATAAACTGAAAAATCTGCATAATCAAATGTTTTAACCTCTTTTAGTAAATTCTTTGACAATAAATCATCAACTGCAGTAATGCTCCACCTTGTTGGAACAAGCTTTCGATTTTCTTCAATACCAATATTACCAACACTTAACAACTTGCTAAGAAAGTTCTCATCAAAACCCTTATCGTACAAATAAACAACTGCATCATTTGCCTTTAAATCAATATCATTAACCACGTACTCAACCTTTTGAGAGATCTTAGTATTAGAGGTTATTTCTGCTTTTTTTAATTGAGCATTAGGGCCTGTAGGAGCTTCATGAGAAAATATATTAAGACTAAACCTTGGCTTTTCTTTAAGATTGATCTCTAAATCAACAGGCTTGGAAGCCATTGCTATCTCCTTTGCTAAATCAAGCCATTTCTGTTTTTGATTAATATCAGCCTTAAACCTGGAGTTTACCAAAGAACTTCTAAACTCAACAATTTGATCAATCTGAAAATCATTCAACCCCCAAAATCTAGGAGCATCATAAAGCCAAACATTCTCTTTAACTTCAGGAGGTGCAAGAATGCCGACATTAACATAAGGATAACCAAACCTGCCAACAAAAGGAGCAGGAGAAGTGCCACAAAATGAATCAGAAACCTTTTTGTTGATATTTATAACAGATTGAGCCTTTAAGTACAAAGGACAAGAATTACTATCATGTTGAGCTTTACAATAAATACAAGGCATTAGAATTTAAGAGATTAATATGTTTTTATAGTTTTCTTTATTGGCCTATTACAGCAACTGGATTTCCATCTTTATCCATTTCCCAGCCTTTATGCAAACAACTGCATGTTTTTTCATCAACAGTTACAGTTTGTCCGCAAGATAATGAACCACAAGCAGTATTGCATTTTTGATCAGTTGGACCAGCTGACTCCACTTTTGGAGCTTGATCTTTAAAACAAAGACAACCTTTAACATTTTCAGGAGCAGGATAAGTAATAGCCAAGTCTTGGCATTCAAAAACCCTTGCCTCAACTTGTGCAAGAACATCATTACTGTATTTTTTTGATAATTCAACAGGAATACTTCCATCAGTATTAGCAGCAATTAATTCTCTCACTGCACATCTTAAATCACAAGTATCTTCATTCCATTTTAAAGGATCACTAGGACTTCCTATCTCTACAGCATCTTTTGGTTGTGATTTTTCAATGTTGTTTACAGGTCCTTGTGCAATATTTCTTTCATAATTGTCTGTAAGTCTGAAGCTGTCGATTGGGTTTTGTGATAGGTCTTGGGGTAGTTCTCCAATTCCATAGCCGCTTTCTGTTCCTTTGACTTTTGCTTTAATAACAAATCTTTTTTCACTGCTTTTTAATTCAATATTATAATCTCCTTCTCCAATATTTGAAAGTACAACTAGAGCTTTATCTCCACTTCCTGGCAATAAATACTCATTAGCACCATTATTAGTTATAACAACAATCTTTCCAACACCATTCTTAGCCAGTTCTACTAATCCGCCAAGTTCTTTAATAAAGCCCTGAGTATCAGAAGGCAAATCCTTTAAACCAACATCCTGACCAGTGCCAACAGCTGTTTTGCTGCTAAACAACCATTCCCATAATCTATCCCACCAAGACTTTTGAGGAGGTGCTGGAGTTTGTTCTTCTGATTCTTTTGGTTTTGACTCTGAAGTAGATTTTTTTTCATATGGTTTTCTGT